>Ga0208863_1002184_pt1 | contig 10516 bp, 6 predicted proteins | sample RifOxyD3_FD_184040 | JGI IMG/M metagenome (GOLD analysis project Ga0208863, IMG submission 184040) | Soil microbial communities from Rifle, Colorado - Rifle Oxygen_injection D3 (SPAdes) | ecosystem: Environmental > Terrestrial > Deep subsurface > Rock core/Sediment | place: Rifle, Colorado...
CGCACGGCGCAACATGTCCGCACCGCCCAGCGTGTAGCCGCCGATGATCTGCGAGATCTGCATCACCTGCTCCTGATACACGATGACCCCGTAAGTCGGTTTGAGCGAGGCTTCCAGTTCCGGATGGAAATAATCCGCCTCCGCCCGACCGTGTTTACGATCGACGAAGTCATCCACCATCCCCGATTCCAGCGGACCGGGGCGGAAGAGAGCTACCAGCGCCACGATGTCTTCAAAGGTATCCGGTTGCAAGCGTTTGATCAGATCTTTCATGCCGCGCGATTCCAGCTGGAACACGGCGGTGGTGTTACATTTTTTCAGCAGGTCGTAGCTGGCCCTGTCGTCCAGCGGAATGGCTTCGATATTGAAAGGCGCTTCACGACCTTCCCCCTCACCACTTCCCACTTCCCGTTTTTCCAGCCTGTGTATATGTCTGACCGCCCAGTCGATGATGGTCAGCGTGCGCAGCCCCAGAAAGTCGAACTTGACCAGACCGATGGCTTCGACATCGTCCTTGTCGAACTGACTGATCACCGAAGCGCCGCCGTCCGCACAATACAAAGGGCAAAAATCGGTCAGCTTACCCGGCGCGATCACCACACCGCCCGCGTGCATACCGACGTTGCGCGTCAAGTCTTCCAGCCGCATCGCCAGCTCCAGCAGCTCCGGAACCCCCTCTTCGCTCTCGGCGATCGCATTGATCTCAGGTTCCATCTCGCGCGCTTTTTTCAGCGACACGGGTTTGACACCCTCGATAGGAATCGCCTTGGAGAGCCGGTCGCATAAGCCATACGGGAACTCCATCACCCGCCCCACATCGCGGATCACCGCCTTGGAAGCCATAGTGCCGAAGGTGGCAATCTGCGAAACGCAGGCAGCGCCATATTTTTGCTTCACATAATCGATGACCAGCTCGCGCCCGTCCTGACAGAAGTCCACGTCGAAGTCGGGCATGGAAACGCGTTCAGGATTTAGGAAACGCTCGAACAGCAATTCATAGCGCAAGGGATCAAGATCGGTGATCAGCAGACAATACGCCACCAGAGAACCCGCACCCGATCCCCGACCCGGACCTACCGGCACGCCATTGGGAAAAGCCTCCGAACGGTATGCCTTCGCCCAGCGGATAAAGTCCGCCACGATCAAGAAGTAACCGGGAAAACCCATCTTGATGATGGTGTTGATCTCAAACACCAGGCGCTCGTGATACTGCGGCCATTTAGCCTGACGCTGCGCCTCATCCGGATAGAGAAAGTTCATGCGTTGCACTAGCCCCCGTTCGGACTCGCTGAGCAAAAAGTCATCCAGACTGACGCCGTTGGGCGTGGGAAAATCCGGCAGGCGCGGCTTACCCAGCACCAGCGACAGATTGCAGCGACGCGCAATCTCCACACTGTTTTGCAAGGCTTCGGGCAAATCGGCAAACAGCTCAGCCATTTCAGCCTGAGTCTTGAAATACTGTTGTACGGTAAACGCCCGCTCGCGGCGCTTATCGTTGATCACATAACCTTCGGCGATACAGACGCGCGCTTCATGCGCCTTGAAATCTGCCGCGCTCAAAAATTGCACCGGATGAGTCGCCACCACCGGCAAGCCGAGCTCTGCGGCTAAACGGGTCGCCGCATCAACATACAGCTCCTCATCGGCAAAGCCTGCGCGCTGCACCTCGATGTAGTAGCGATTGTCAAACAGCGTTCCCCACTCCTGCGCAAATTGACGCGCCTGCGCAACATTACCCGCAATCAGCGCACAGCCCGCATCACCCAGATGTGCGCCTGACAAGGCGATCAAACCGTCGGTCCCCTCCTCGTGCAGCCATTCGCGGCGCAATTCGGCGCGGTCGTGATACTGATTAGTCAGATATGCGCGCGACAGCAATCGGCACAGACGCAGATAACCTTCGGTCGACTGGCAGAGCAACAGCAAACGGTAGGGACGATCGCGATCCGCATCGTTGGTGATAAACAAATCGACACCCGCCACAGGTTTTAACCCCTTGCCGCGCAGCGTCTTGTAGAATTTGACCAGACCGGAAAAATTGGACAGATCGGTGAGCCCCAGCGCCGGCATGCCATCCTCTTTGGCCAGCGCGACAGCCTCATCGATGCGCACCATCCCATCGGTGATGGAGTATTCGCTGTGCAGACGGAGGTGAACGAAAGAGGCTTGCGACATGATCTGGAGAATTTTGAATTTTCAGCGGCGATTTTACCACTGCTGCCTGTTTTCCGGGCATCTAATGACAGCGCGCAAATTTAACCGTCAAAAATCTTCAATCCCGCCCAACAAAACAAATAACACATTGATTGTTATTAATATTTACACCAACTTTATTTTTCTTTAGCTATTGCGCTTGTCTCAGGCTAAGCATACATTGAGCACTTCCGTCATTACGCTCTGCTTTCAGATGGATAATCGCCTAACCCCAACGAAAATAGCACTGAGCTATGCCGTGCTTGCCAGTTTGTGGATCTTCGCCTCAGACCGTTTGCTGGCGCTCGCCATCGCCGATCCGACATGGCTGATGTGGCTGAGCATGTCCAAAGGCATCTTCTTCATCCTGATTACCTCGCTGTTGCTAAAACTTTTATTGCAAACACACGCCGTCAAATCAGTCGCTGCCAGCGCACAGGACAGCGCTTCGGACAACAGACTCAAAGCGCGCCACCTGATTGCTATTTTCGCGGCGCTGGCACTGCTGGTCCCGCTAAGCAGTTACTACATCGCCGCACTCTACGGCGCTCACCTGACACACATCGCCCAGGATGATCTGACTGCCGTCAGCGATCTGAAAAGCCGCCAGATCGAGGCATGGCTGCAGGAGCGTGGCAGCGATGCGGAAGAATTATCCGACAGGACCACGCTGGTCGAAAAATCCAGCTTATGGCTGGAGCACGGCGATAACGCAGCCAGAGACTTTGTTCTGGCACGCATGAAAATGCTGTCCAGCGCACAAGGGTACGAACCCGTGCTGCTCTCAACGACAGGCAAAGCCGAATTACCCGCCAACCCGCCAATAGATGCAATTACCGACCAGATCTGGCACAAGCTGGTGAACGAGGCGCTCAAAACCGGAAAACCGCAGCGCAGCGAATTGTACCGCGACGGCCATGGCAGGATTCGTCTGGACTACATGGTGCCGTTGCGGCAGACCGACTCGCAAACGACGCAAGGACTCATCGTGCTGCGCGCGCCGGTTGAGCGCTTTTTATTTCCCCTGGTTCAATCCTGGCCCACAGCCAGCCCTAGCGCCGAAATCGTCTTGACGCGCCGCGACGGAAATAAAGTCACCATCCTCAATGAATTGCGCCACCGTAAAGGGGCTGCACTGTCGCTGCAACTGCCGCTAGACAACCCCCAGCTACCCGCTGCGGCCTCGGTTTTGCACAATCAGCCACAAACCATGGAGGGCATCGACTATAGAGGGGTACGCGTTTTGGCGGCGATGCGCCCTATCCCGGGAACCGACTGGCATCTGGTGACCAAGATAGACCGCGATGAGGTCATGACGCTGTTCAGGGAAATGTTGTTCTGGGTCGGCGTGATCGCGATGATCGCGGTGGCCGTAGTCGCCAGCGCCGTGTTGCTATTGTGGCGACAACAGCTGCGTTTACACCAGATGGCGCTGCTCAACCGGACTCTGGAAAAAGATCAGCAACTCAAACTTTTTTATGAACTCCCCTTCATCGGCATGGCGATCAGCGCCCCTGCCAGCCAAAACTGGTTGAGCGTCAACGACCACTTATGCCAGATGCTGGGCTATACCCGCGCCGAATTGCTGCAAACCAGCTGTGCGAACCTCACCCACCCCGATGACCTAGCGTCCACGCTGTTACAATTCGAACGGATGAAAGAGGGCGAAATCGACGGATACAAACTGGAAAAACGCTTCCTGTGCAAGAATGGCAGCACACTCACCGTCAATCTGGATGTGAAATGCGTGCGGGATCGCGACGGCAGGATCAGCCACATCATGGCCATGATTGAGGATATCACCGGGCGCAAGCAATCCGAAGCCGCATTGCGCCAGGCCGCCACCGTATTCGAAAGCAGTCACGATGGCGCTATCGTGACCGACATCGACGGCAATATCCTGGTTGCCAACCGCGCCTACCAGCAAATGACCGGTTATAGCGAAGCGGAACTATTGGGGTTAAATCCACGCCTGCTCCATTCCGGTCGCCACAGCCGCGATTTCTACCTGCAAATGTGGGCCAGCATTCTTGAGGCAGGATACTGGCAGGGGGAGATATGGAACCGGCGCAAAAACGGTGAGTTATACCCGCAACAACTGACGATCAGCGCCGTCAAGGACGCACAGAAGCAAACTACGAATTACGTGGGAATATGCTCCGATCACAGCCAGCTGAAGCTTTCGGAAAGTCGCTTAGAGCATCTGGCGCATTACGACCCGCTGACCGACCTGCCCAACCGTTTACTGCTGCAATCGCATTTAACTCACGCGCTGATGCAAGCCCAACGACACCAGCGCCAGTTAGGCGTGCTGTATATCGATCTGGATCGCTTTAAAAATATCAATGACAGTTTAGGTTATCCGGTCGGCGACGAACTGCTGATCACGCTCAGTCGGCGACTATCTCAGCGCCTGCGCAGTGAAAACATGCTGGGCAGGTTGAGCGGGGATGAGTTCTTGCTGATCATCGATCACATGGATAATGCGGAAGAGGCCGCCAGCGTGGCGCGCACACTGCTGGAGTTATTGAGTCAGCCTTTCATTCTGTCCGAAGGACCGGAAGTATTCATCGGCGCCAGCATAGGAATCAGTATCTTTCCGAATGACGGCGACAGCGCGGCGCAATTGATCCAGCACGCCGATGCCGCCATGCATCACGCGAAGGAACAGGGACGCAACACCTATCGTTTCTATATCGACTCCCTCACTAGGGAAGCTAGCGACCATCTCGAACTCGAAACCCGCTTGCGTCACGCCATCACGGCAGGGCAGTTGCGCGTCTATTACCAGCCGCAGGTGGACATCAAGACCGGCCGCATCATCGGTGCCGAAGCGCTGGTGCGCTGGCAGGATCCCGAACGCGGTTTGATTCCACCGGCTCAATTTATTCCTTTGGCGGAAGAAACCGGGCTGATCGGCGCCATCGGCGAGTATGTGTTGAGAGAAACCTGTTTACAGGGTGCAAGATGGATAGAAGCCGGTTTGCCATTTTTAACACTGGCCGTCAACCTCTCGCCGCATCAGTTTCTGCGTAGCAATATCGCAGAACTGGTTTCCCGCGTGCTGGCCGAAACCGGCTTTCCCGCCAATCATCTGGAACTGGAACTGACCGAAAGCGCCCTGATGCAGCAGGAAGAGAGCGCCGTGAAGATGCTGCATTTACTTCGTGCGCAAAACATACGCCTGGCTATCGACGATTTCGGCACCGGCTACTCTTCGCTTTCTTATCTCAAACGCTTTCCGCTCGACATCCTGAAAATCGATAAGAGTTTCGTCGATGACATTCCTTTTCATCAAGACGACATGGAGATCGCCGCCACCATCATTGCGATGGGGCACACGCTGGGCTTCAAGGTGCTGGCCGAAGGCGTGGAAACGGCCGAGCAACTGGCTTTTCTCGAAGCTAAAGGTTGCGATATGTATCAGGGTTATCTGACCAGCCCACCCGTTCCGGCAGAGGAATTTGCCGCGCTGTTGTTGAGCAGAAAAAACAATTGATCCTTTTTCAAGACTAACTGGCAAAAGCTGCGATCATCGCCGCAATCATATAGGCGTGATCCGCAGCCCCCGCGCGCACTGTGCATCGCCCACATCGCCGATCCGACATCCACCGTGGCGATCCCCAACATTCGATAGTCCAATAGGTTGGAATTGAGCTGGTATGGCTATGCCTGCTTTCACGTGAAACTCGCGCTGCGATTCGTTTGCCATTTCTCCCGCATGCGTGGGGGAGAGCGTAGCGAGGGGGTAATTGGATAGGGGGGAACGGTCATGGCAAGTTTCATCATCAGGGGCGGCAAAGTTGCCATGACCGTTAGACTGACAAAAGACATTCTGTTGTCGGCAACCAGCGACCGCAACGAGACACAGCCGACCACTATGACGTAGTACTTGAGTGACCGCTGTACTTCGTACCGGTCGGCCGCGTTGCCTCAAACACAATTGATCATGAATGATCGCTTTGTGGCATGATATAGCAGTTGTGTGCCATCACCGACTGTCACAGGGTGTGCTTGAACGACTGGTATCTGTTGTACAGCGGCTGTTGGCGAATAGAATGTTTGTCAGGCAATAGTCGGCTATAAGCAGCCATTTACATGTACACAAAACTTCTTACACCTTCATCCAGCTACGCTCAGTTTTGGTTATGTCCCCAACCTTTTTCAGTCTTAAATTTCTTGAAGAATGACTGTAAATCAACTTCCTTCCTCTGATCGACAATCTGCTCCGCCACGTCATTCATTCTTTTACTGTTACTTCGGCAATAGGCGCGCAATGCCTCAAAAGTTTCATCAGAACTGCGTTCGAAGCGCTGCATCAGCAAGCCGATCGCCATACTGATATTTCGACTGGATTTCAGCGCTGTATTTAGATCAGACTCCGCCTGCTTCAATTTCTTTATCTCTCCGGCGCGTTGCAGCGCAGTATGGATGGTCGGCAGTATGTGCGTGACATCCAGTGGCTTGACCAGATATCCCAGAGCGCCAAGCTCAGCAGCAGCACATACGGCTTCCGTATCGTTGTATGCGGAAAGAAACAAAAACGGGACTCCCAGGGTCGTTTTCATCCATCGCGCAAAGCTTATGCCTGACATGCCGGTCAGTCGCATATCCAGCAACGCCAGATCGGGGCTGCAAGTAGTACATAGCTGCATGGCCATTTCACCTGAATCCGCTTCCAGCACACTGTATCCGGCATCCTGCAGTCCAATGGAGAGCATGCGCAAAACCAGTCGATCGTCCTCTACTAGTAAAATCGTCGTTTTCATAAGAGTTCCCCCCTTGTATTAAATCGAAGCAGAGTTTGATATCGTCACCGGGGGTGAAAGTATTAACGCCGCAGTATAAATACCCATGACTAAGCCGGTCTCAAGATGAGCTGATTTTCGCGGCAGTAGCGACTTGACTAGATTTAGTCCTTGCCCATCGCCCATCGCGGCCAGTCGATTTGCATCAGAGTTGTTTGCAATCGTGATCATGGTGTCGTCACCGTCCTTCTCGAATCGGATGCTGATCGGCGTGTTTGCAGAACGGTGCTTGCACGCGTTTGTGAGCAACTCGTTGAGCACTAACGCAATAGGAACCGCCTCTTCACCGCACAGAAATACAGGCTGTTCAAGGGTGTTTTCATATTCGATCCGCGTGCAGGTTGCATCTATGATGTTTTCCATTACGCCAGCCAGATCTACATCTTCGGACCGCGTGCTGGCTTGTAACCCGTGGATAATGGCAATTGAATATATCTTTCCGATAACCGCATTGACTACCTCCACCAGAGCGGAATGTTCGATCGCACTTTGTCTGAGCAGACCAACGACCCCTTGTAGGTGATTTTTTATACGGTGGTGGACTTCGCGCACTAGCACATCGCGTTGTTTTTTAACTTCGGACAATTGCCGCGCTTCCCGCTCGACCCGTTCACTGACATCTTGCACCATCCCCATGGTGTAGCGCCCCCCGTAATCGTCACCAGCAAATGTAGTCGCGATTGCCTTTCCCCAGAATACCTCGCCATTTTTTCGCACGTACTTTTTTTCAATGGAATATTCGGAAATATCGCCGTCCAGTAGATTACCGAGCATTTTTCTGGTTAGGTCAAGATCATCCTGATGTGTCAGTTCTGTAATGGAACGACGAGTCAATTCTTCTTCGGTGTAACCAAACATCTTGCAAAAGGCCGCGTTGGTTGCAAAAAACTTCTGATCCTGTTGGCTCAGAGCAATGCCAATCGGCGCTTTTTCAAACAATAGCCGGAAGCGACTCTCGCTTTTGCGTAATTCATTCTCTACACCTTTACGGTCAGTGATATCTATCAGGCTGGTGCGGCTCATGACAAAATTCCCATCAGCATCATTTATTGTATTTGCTGACAGCAACAGGGGTAAAATCGTGCCATCTTTCCTGAGCATTTCAACCTCAATGTCCAGAATTGATCCATCCCGTATATATTTTTGAAAATGCATTTCATACTCTTTTGCACACAACGGGGTTTGGAAATCCATGATTTTTTTTCCCAGCATTTCCTCTCGCGTGTAACCCAGCCAATTCAATTCGGTCTGATTCACCTGTATGATTTTGCTATCAACTCCCAGAGAAAGGTAACCACAGGGCGCGTTATTGTATAAATCATCCAGTGTTAGGTGCGATTGTTCAATCTCAGCTTCGATTCGTTTGCGCTCAGCAATATCGCGTGCAAATACAAGAATAAAATGTCCCGCATCTTGTAAATAGCTTGCGCTGATCTCAAAATTCGCAAGCTCGCCATTTTTGCGGCGATGCTGCGTCTCAAATACATCGCAGCCGTGTTGTATTACCCATTGTATGTGCGTAAATATCCCTTTCGTAGGCTCATTCGCATCGATATCGGCAATATTCATCGTCAGCAATTCCTGACGGTTATAGCCTGTCATGTGGCAATAACTATTATTCACATCCAGTATTTTTCCGTTGATATCACATAGCCAGAACCCATCTGATGTCGCCTCTATGATTTGTCTGGCGCGCTTGTTGTCCAGAATTGCCGTTTTTAATTTATCCTGATAGCGGTGCATGGCCGCTACGGCAGAACAAACGATAAATCCGTCGATCACAAAGACCATATTTGCCCAAAAGGCCATTTGTAGAGAATGCAGCGAAATCGAATAGTAAGGCTGCTCGAAGATGAAGGTGGCCATGCACACGCCAATGAGAATCGCAAACATTCCTGGCCAGAATCCGCACAGAATGGCAGATAGAGCGACCGCCGGGAAAAAAGTCAGGTATTGCAACCCGGCTTCCAGTGGCGCAACGGCAATACGTACCATCAATGCCGTACCCATCAGCATCAGAGTAATCAGATAACTGAGCGTACCTCTGGAAGTGTATAAATTAACACGGTCAAATATTTTTTCAATCCAGCTCAAAAAATTCTCCCCACCCTCATCCATTGATTTCAGTTCAGCACGGTTCAAGATCGCGCTACGAAATATTCCGGGCATTATGCCGTAAAATTTGAACAGACTTGTTCAAGACTATTCAAGCAGCTTGCATTTTTGGCCATTGTTTGATAGATTTGACGCATCTATGCGACCCAACCCCCGTTGCTGAGTTTCGCCCAATATCAAGGGGGTTTTGGTGTTTGCATCCGTTTTTACTCGATTTATTCCCTCGTTGTATGTCAACTCGGCATTCTGCACTGCATTCACTGTAATTCAGCCCGCAATAGGAATAGGCCAGATCACCCTGAAGTCCATCTGTCAACGGCAGCGTGAGCGTAGCTGTGCATGACACAAACGTTCAGTCAGTCAAAATGACGCTTGATGCGCTCAAACTTCACCCGGGCGCGGCAATGTACATACAAAGTCAGAGTGACGGTTCTCATACGCGCCACAAGGTGCAATTCATCGGCACGATTAAGGGGCAAAGCCTGCTGATCACTCTACCCTTTGAGAATGGACGTGGCTTGTGGATACAGCCGGGACATACTTTTGTGGTGCGGGGATTCAACGGCATTTATGCCTACGCCTTCAGTTCACAGGTAATCCGCCCCCGCGCACATCCGTTCGCCTATATACACTTTGCCTGGCCACGCATAATCGACTGTCAACGGGTACGCAAATCATTGCGCGTGGATGTTGCACTAGCGGCAAAAGTCACGCTTCCGGACAACAGTTCGGTAGCCGTCACAATGCTGGATCTGAGCGCACCCGGTGCCATGCTCGATTCCCCCGCTGCATTGGGCGCGGCTGGTAATCATGCAAAAATTTGTTTTACCGTGGACTTTGAAGGAAATGAAACCCTTATCGATCTCTCGGTCATTATTCGCAACATCCACCCGAAAGAAGACGGCACCGGGTTTCGCATTGGCGTGGGCTTTGAAGCGGTCTCTCGCAACGATGCGCTGATTCTGCACTACGTTATTAATAACATCGCACTGTGCGCCAGCGCATGAGCCTGTACAACAAGGAATAAGCATGACGCTTAGAAAAAAACGGTTTTGGTTCACCATGTGCACGTCGATCGTACTGATCGCGCTGTTTTCCGTTGTCACCATCCAGTCGTTCAGCTATTTTAGCCAGAACACGATACGCGAGCAGGCACGCATGACGGCAGAGATGCTGCGTATTTCGCTGACCGAACAGATGCGCACCGGCGTGATCTCAGAGCGGGAGGTTCTCTTCAAACGCCTGCGCACAATTCCCGGTCTGGTGGATGTCAGGGTTGGACGAAGCCGCTATCGCGGAGAAACGCCCCTTGGCTACCTGATTAAATAACATAATTCATCCTCACCCCGAAAGGGATTTTGCGTACTTTACCATGAGGATGAAGCCGATGACATCGCAAC
>Ga0208863_1002186_pt1 | contig 10506 bp, 9 predicted proteins | sample RifOxyD3_FD_184040 | JGI IMG/M metagenome (GOLD analysis project Ga0208863, IMG submission 184040) | Soil microbial communities from Rifle, Colorado - Rifle Oxygen_injection D3 (SPAdes) | ecosystem: Environmental > Terrestrial > Deep subsurface > Rock core/Sediment | place: Rifle, Colorado...
AATTATACCTGCTTTTAAGGATTTAACCATTGGAGGATATTATACATACCCGATTTTTGAAAATAATGAAAAAACAGGTTTTATTATTGAATCTTTTGATGGCGAAAAACAAATTTTTGCTCATATTAATTTAAAAAAAGAATCTCAATTTGATAAATTTGGTATTAAATTAGACATTTTTAATAAATTTGGAATTGAAATATTAAATAAAACCGCAAACCATAATATATTAATTATAGATGAATTAGGAATTATGGAAAAAGAAGCCGAAACTTTTGTGAAAAAAATTGTTTTTGTTTTTGGCGAATATAAAAATATTATTGCAGTAATTCAAAAAAGGGCATTGGACTTCTGGATTAAAAAAATCGGCAAAAATAATTTTGATGAAATATTTATAGTAAATAATACAGATAGAAATAAATTGCCGGAAATAGTAATCAACCATTATGTCTAAGTATTAATGGCTGTATAAGGAGACATATCTGTAAAATGAATTTTATATGGGCACTTGGAGCTAGTATTATAGTTAGTCTTATTTCTCTAATAGGTGTTGTTAGTCTGCTTTTGCGTGAAAAATTATTAAACAAAATTTTGCTTGTATTAGTTAGTTTTGGTGCTGGCAGTTTGATTGGCGGGGCATTTTTACATCTTTTACCTGAAGCGTTGGAAAAAGGAGAAAACTCTTTTGAAGTATTTTTATATGTTATTTTGGGTTTTATTTTCTTTTTTATTCTTGAAAAATATTTTTACTGGAGACATTGCCATAAGGAAAAATGTGAAATACACGCTTTTACATATTTAAATCTTATTGGAGATGGTATTCATAATTTTATTGATGGTCTTATTATAGGAACGAGCTTCTTTATTAATATTAAAATAGGGGTCTCAGCAACAATTGCTATTATTTTTCATGAAATACCGCAGGAGTTGGGAGATTTTGGCATTTTACTTTATGGAGGGTTTAGCAAATTTAAGGCTCTACTTTATAATTTTCTTTCCGCAACAACAGCTATAATTGGAACTATAATAGGATTTGTTTTTTCTTCCCGGATGAGTGATTTTTCAAATATACTTCTTCCAATCGCAGCAGGAAGCTTTATTTATATCGCAGCCTGTGATTTGATACCGGAGTTGCATAAAGAGCCAGACAGAACAAAATCAATGATTTCTATGTTATTTTTTCTTTTAGGTATTTTATTTATGTCAGAGTTAAAGTTAATTATCGGTTGATGGCAATTTTTTAATCTTAGAGACCCAAAAGAATAAATTTACGGGTTTAGGGTTCTTCGTGGCGATTTAGGCGATTTAGCTTTATAAAAAAATAATCATCCTATAAAATAAGTAGTTTACCCTGATTAGATAAGCTTATAAACATTGTTACACTATTTAATGAATATATAAGTCGTAGAAAATACGGAAGGAGAAAGAATATGGCATTAGTAAATCCTCATGGCAAAGAGAAAATTTTAAAACCTTTATTACTTACAGGTGACAGGTTAGCGTCAGCCAAACAAGAAGCTCAGAGTTTAAAAAAAGTTCCGATGACATCAAGAGAAACGTCTGATCTTATTATGATGGCAATAGGCGCATTTACACCGCTCACCGGGTTTATGACATATAAAGACTGGCTGGGAGTATGTGATGAGTATAAAATGGAAAATGGTATATTCTGGCCTATTCCGGTTACCTTATCAGCCAAAGAAGATATTGCAAAAGATATTAATGTCGGTGACAAAGTTGCTCTTATTGATGAAGAAAGCAATGAATTAATGGGAACGCTTAAAGTTTCGGAAAAATATAAAATAGATAAACTAAAAGAATGTAAAGCTGTTTTTAGAACAGATGACATGGAGCATCCGGGTGTCGTAAAAGTTATGGAACAGGGTGAGTACAATTTAGCTGGAGAAGTAGAAGTATTTTCTGAAAGCTATTATCCCGAAACATTCAAAGATGTTTATATGAGACCTGCTGAAAGCAGAAAATTATTTGAAGCAAAAGGGTGGAATACAGTTGCAGCACTTCAACTCAGGAACCCGATGCACCGTTCTCATGAATATCTGGCAAAAATAGCCGTTGAAGTATGCGACGGATTATTTATTCATCAACTGGTAGGCAAACTTAAAGCCGGTGATATACCCGCTGATGTCAGAACCAAAGCCATTAATGTTTTGGTTGACAATTATTTTGTAAAAGATACCGTAGTTGTCGGGGGTTATCCGATGGAAATGCGGTATGCAGGTCCAAGAGAGGCTTTATTACACGGTGTTTTCCGTCAAAACTACGGATGCAGTCATTTACTCGTTGGTCGTGACCATGCAGGTGTTGGAAGTTATTACGGACCATTTGATGCCCAGAACATTTTCAATGAAATTCCCAAAGATGCGCTGGAATTACAACCATTAAAAATAGACTGGACATTCTATTGTTACAAATGCCGTGGCATGGCATCCACCAGAACCTGCCCGCATGGAAAAGATGACAGATTGATTTTATCAGGAACAATGCTTAGAAAAGGTTTATCCGAAGGTAAAGATATTCCTGAAGATTTCAGCAGACCCGAAGTTTTAACAGTGCTAAAAGATTATTATGCACACTTAGAAGAAAAAGTTGAAATAAAAATGCATAAATATGCAGAAGGAAAAATGTAAAAATAGTGAATAGTGAGTGGGTGAAAATCCACTCACTAATTTAAATTCACTGCCCACTAATTTGAAAGGAGGTGTGAGTTTCAAATAGTATAATAAAAACATCAAAATTAAATAGTAGTAATATTTTATGAAAAAAAAGGAGGGAACTAAATGTCGGAATTTGATACCCCTCTGCTGGACGAACTGGAAAAAGGTCCCTGGCCAAGTTTTGTAAAAGATTTGAAACGGGCAGCAAGAAAAAAACCAGCAGCAAAGGACTTATTACGTCAATTGGAACAGTCCTATAAAGACAAAATAGGACACTGGAAACACGGTGGAATCGTTGGAGTACTGGGTTATGGTGGCGGTGTTATCGGTAGATATTCTGATAGCCCGGAGCAATTTCCCGGTGTCGAACATTTTCATACAATGAGAATTAACCAGCCAAGCGGATGGTTATATACAACAAAAGCATTAAGAACAATATGTGATATCTGGGAAAAATATGGAAGTGGTATAACAAATTTTCATGGTTCAACAGGAGATATCATTTTACTTGGAACAACAACTGACAAGTTACAACCATGCTTTGATGAATTATCAGCCGCAGGTTTTGACCTTGGCGGTTCCGGCTCTGATTTAAGAACGCCAAGTTGCTGTGTTGGACCGGCAAGATGTGAATGGGCTTCTATAGACTCACTTGATCTTTGCAATGATATAACCCATACCTATCAAGATGAATTACATCGTCCAGCATGGCCTTATAAATTCAAAATAAAAATTTCAGGTTGTGCCAATGACTGCGTAGCATCAATTGCGCGTGCCGATTTATCCATTATCGGAACATGGAAAGACAAAATCAGGGTTGATGCAGAAGCTGTAAAAGCTTATGCAAACGCTGGTTTAGATATTCGTCATGAAGTTATGTATTTATGCCCGACTAAATGTATAAGCTGGAATAAAGACAGCCAGACATTAACCATTGATGATGAAAACTGCAACAGATGTATGCACTGCATCAATGTAATGCCAAAAGCATTAAGACCAGGAAAAGACACAGGTGCAACCATCCTTGTCGGAGCAAAAGCCCCCATACTTAAAGGTGCAATGCTTGCTTCCGTAATCGTTCCATTTATGAAACTTGAACCACCATATACAGAATTAAAAGACTTGATTGGTAAAATATGGGAATGGTGGGATGAATCAGGAAGAAACAGAGAAAGAATCGGCGAACTCATTAAGAGAAAAGGCATGAGAACTTTCTTAAAAGACATCGGATTAAAGGCTGTGCCACAAATGGTTAAAGAACCGAGAAGTAATCCTTATTTCTTCTGGTGGCCGGAAGAAGTAGTTAGTGGAAAGGAGACTTAATCATGGCAAAAACTGATATTGGACCTCCAAATTATAAAGAATTTTTATCCCCTTTAATGCTTGAAAATTATGGTAAATGGAAACACCATGAAATTCTTAAACCCGGTGTATTGGTTCATGTTTCTGAAACAGGTGCTGAACTATATACAGTAAGAGCCGGTTCAGGCAGATTGGTTACAATTGATTTTATCAGAGATGTTTGCGATATTGCAGATAAATATTGCGATGGATATTTAAGATTCACCAGCAGACATAACATAGAGTTTCTTGTTACGGATAAAAGCAAGGTTGAGCCGTTAATAGAAGAGTTAAAAACTCAGGGACTACCTGTTGGCGGTACAGGACATGGAATAACCAGCATCGTTCATACACAAGGCTGGGTACATTGTCATACACCTGCCACAGATGCATCAGGCGTTGTAAAAGCAGTTATGGACGAACTGTTTGAACATTTTGTCGAGATGAAACTACCTGCACACTTAAGAATAGCACTTGCATGCTGTCTGAATATGTGCGGTGCGGTTCACTGCTCGGATATTGCAATACTTGGGATTCATAGAGTTCCACCTGCTGTAAAACATTCTGAAATGCATAAATGTGAAATTCCGAATGTTCTTGCATCATGTCCGACAGGTGCAATAAGAAATGACCCTGCAAACAAGAGTGTAACCGTTAATAATGATCGTTGCATGTATTGCGGGAACTGTTATACAATGTGTCCCAACATGCCGTTGATGAATCCTGATAATGACGGAATATCTATATGGGTTGGCGGTAAAGTATCCAATGCCCGCTCTGGCCCGAAATTCTCCAAACTTGCAATTCCATTTCTTCCAAATACTCCTCCCCGCTGGCCCGAAACAGTAGCTGCAATAAAAAATATTGTCCAAGTTTATGCCAAAGGGGCAAGAAAACATGAAAGACTTGGAGAATGGATTGACAGAATAGGCTGGGAAAAATTCTTTGCTTTAACAGGCATTCCATTTACGGATAAACACATTGATGACTTTGAACATGCAGAAACTACATTTAGAACAACTGCTAATTTTAAATTTTAGGTGGTGAATATTATGACACATGATGAAATTAAAGAAAAAATGTATGATAAGGTAGTTAAGACTACCAAAAAGCTAAAACCCGGTGATTTGGCAAAATTAATTGCCGAAGAAGCAGGTATAGAGAAATCTGATGCCAAAAAGATTCTTGCCGAATTGGTAAATGAAGGCAAACTAATCTATACCTATTTTGGGTCTAGTTTTATAGAATTACCGCCTTCAGGGTAAACCCTTGTCAACTAAAGTAGTTATTGCTGCCTTAAAAGGCGGGTCAGGAAAGACTACCTTAACATTAGGTATTATTTCTTTATTACGCAAAAAAGGAATAGCAGTTACTCCTTTTAAAAAGGGTCCGGATTATATAGACTCTGCGTGGCTGTCTTATGCTGCTCAGAAAGACTGTTATAATCTGGACCTTTTTCTTATGGAAAAAGATAAAATTTTGACATCTTTTAATGCTCACACCCCTAATACTGACATTACAATAATAGAAGGCAACAGAGGCATTTATGACGGGTTTGATATTGATGGCAGTTGTAGTACGGCAGAGCTGGCAAAACTCTTGAACTCCCCTGTAATTTTAATAGTTGATTGCACAATGGCATCTTTAACAATAGCTGCAATTGTTTTAGGCTGTATGCATTTTGACCCGCAGGTAAAAATTAAAGGTGTAATTCTTAACCAGGTCGGGAGTAAAAGGCAGGAATCACTTTTACGTTCTGCAATAGAACGTTATTGCAATATACCCGTAATCGGGGCTGTCCCGAAGTTAAAAGAAGAGACTTTGCCAACAAGGGAAATGGGATTAATTACTGTCTCCGAATATCAATATAGCGAAAAAATTATAACTACCTTAACTCAAATTGCCCAAAGGTATATTGATGTTGATAAACTAATGGAAATAGCTAAAGAATCAGTAATTCCCACTCATCTGACTTCTCCCGCTACCCCCCACATTTCCTCTCCCTCGATGGGAGAGGATAAAGCATGTCCTGAGCGAAGTCGAAGGGGAGAGGGTGACAAAATTAAACCCTGTATCGGCATTATACGTGATTCTGCCTTTAATTTTTACTATCCTGACAATCTTGAATTACTTAAACAGTCAGGCTTAGAGTTAATAGAAATCAATTCGTTAAAAGATAAAAAACTGCCATCCATTGATGGTCTTTATATAGGAGGGGGATTCCCTGAAACTCATGCTGAACTATTAACGGCAAATAAAGCATTTCATGCCTCTTTAAAAGAAGCAATTGAAAACGGGTTACATGTATATGCCGAATGTGGCGGATTAATATATTTAGGTAAAAGTTTAATTTGGGGAGAAAAAGAATATCCCATGTCAGGTGTTTTACCAATAGTTTTTGGATACCAACAAAAACCGGCCGGTCATGGTTATACTATTTTAAAAGTAGAAAAAAATAACCCGTTTTTTAAAACAGGTACCATTATAAAAGGTCATGAATTCCATTATTCTCATGTTCTTAATTACGATGAAGATAAGCTTTATATGGCAATGAGCGTTCAACGGGGTTATGGAGCAAATGGCAATAGGGATGGTTTTTGTTATAAAAACGTTCTGGCAATGTATACACATCTACACGCTCTAAGCTCAATAAATATTCCGTTTTCTACTTTTTCCCCGCCTTTTCCTTAATCAAATCAATTGAATACCAGTCAAGATTCCGGGATAAATACATTACAATTGCAAGAATAATAAATAATCCTATACTTCCAAGTAACAAAGAATAATCCTGATTTGCCAGTAATACATAAAGAAATAGATATAAAATAGTTAATATTATGCCTGTAAGAATAGCTAAATAATTTCTGCCCAAAAAACTTCTTGTATAAAAAGTAATTAATAAAATAATGCTTATACTTGCAATTAAATAAGCAAAATCAAAACTCATCTGTTCTGATATTGAAAGTAAAAGCAAATAAAATAAACATAAAGCAAGACCTACTAATATATACTGAATAGGATGTATTCGTTTTTTATTTAAAATTTCAACAAAAAAGAACACCAAAAATGTTAAAGCAACAAACATTATAATATATTTTATAGACCGTGTTGTTTGTGTATATTCATCAACCGCCAAAAATAAATTAACACCGAATTTTGAATTATTAATATATTGTTTGTCAATGTTTCCTACCCATTGTTGGGAATAATTTCTGTTCAAATCCAAAACTTTCCAGTTTGCAGTAAACCCTTCATTATTTATTGTTCTCTGTGCCGGTAAAAAGCCTCCGGTAAAACTGGGATCATTCCATTTTGAAGTTAACAGCACTGTTGTCTTTTTACCAAAAGGAAGAAAATTCAATTCTTCACTTCCATTTAAATCAACATTTAAAGAAAAAGGATAATCTTTATTTTCAAAAAAATCTTTATTTATCGGAATTTTTATACTTACCCCGGAATCAAAAACACATTGATATTTAAGACCGGGTTCAAAACCATACTTTTTTTGTTCCCAATTTACCTCAATAATATCTTTAATACCTAACATATCGGAAATGCCCAGAGAAATAACTGCATCCTTCCATAAAATATTCTCTTTTATAATATTTAAAGTTTCAATCTTTGGGAATTTAAATTTACCATTAATTTTTAATTTTGTATTATATAAAACTACTTTATATATTCCCCTGTACCTTATTTCAGTCTCAATATTTCCATTTATATCCAACACTTCAGGCAAAAAATGACTGTATTCCGTTGAAGTTTTTATTTCTCCTTTTTCGGTTTTCCATATTTCTTTATAAGGAATACTGATTATTGGACCTCCTATTGTTTGCATTCTGCCCCATTTGGAAGTTACTTCGGATACTGCTGTTTGTTTTCTATTCTCTCTTTCTCTGATTAAACCCATAATCATTTGAGAAGGGATAATTAAAATCAAAATCAAAATTGCTATTGATAATATCTTAAAATTTATAGAATTTTTAATAAAATTAGGTAATTTATTCTCTTGAGGTAGAGATGGTTGATTTTTGTCAGATTCATTTTCCATAATTTAACCTGCCTTTTAATTATAGTATAATAAGTATCCTCTCAAAAAGTGGTTGTCATGTCATGCTGAATTCATTTCAGCATCTAAAATCGAGATTCTGAAACAAGTTCAGAATGACATAATATTGAGAGGATACTATAATAATATATTATATTCATTTTATGAATGTTTTACAATTATCGTAATCCACATCAGAAAACTTCTTCTACATTTACCTGTCAAAACAATTATTTCTCTAATTTTTCTATCAATTCTTTTTCTTTTTCTATTCTCATGCCTGCTTTGCCTTCATTCCATTGGGTAGTGTTATAATAATTTATTGTTTTTGATATGGATTCATTAAAATCCGTAAAATTTATATTAAAATCTTTAATGACTTTTGAATTATCCATAACTAAATCCTTTCCATTTAGCCATAATGGTATATCTGCCCATGGAGTTATATTATTCTTTTCTAAAAATTCGGCCGGGGCATTTATATATTCCGAATGAATATTAAAAGCATTTTCTATTGAATTTAATAAACCTTTTAATGTAAGCGGATTATGTGTACACGCATTGTATATTATTGAATGTTTTGAAATTGTAAGAGCTTTAATTATTAGTTCAATAAAATCCTGTACAAATGTGTAGTTTGATTTTTCTTCGCCTTTATCAGGTAATATGATTTTTGAACAGGTTTTAATACGATATAACCAATAATATAATCTGTCACTGGAGTCATATTTACCATACACAACAGAAGGTCGTAAAATAATTTTATCTAACCAATCTGCATTTAATAAAACCCTTTCACATTCAGCTTTTCTTTGTCCATAAGAACTATCTGAAGTATCAATTTTTTCTTCATTGGTACACTTACGGACTTTTGCACTTTCATTAATTAATTGATTGGCATGATTTTCAAATTTATATACCGAACCTGTAGAAATAAAAATATATCGCCCGACTTTACCTTCTAAGGAAGAGATTAATTTTTCTAATGAAACCGGATAATAACAGGATATATCAATAACATAATCCCAATCTTTTTGTAATATTTGTTTAATATCTTCTGTTTCCCTATCCCCTTTAATTTTCTGTAGTTCAGGAAATAAAGCCGGATTTGATTTTTGACGATTAAATAAAGTAATAGAAAAATTATTCATTTCCAGTAATTTTTCAACAAGAACTCTTCCGATAAATCTTGTGCCACCTAATATTAATACTTTTTGCATTTTCTTTTACTCCAATCTAATAATGTCGTCGTAAAACCTCTACCGGTTCAAATTTGGTTGCCCTGTGTGCAGGAATAAGACTAAAAAGTGTACATATAATAAGGGCTGAAAGAGCAACGAATAAAAAATCATTAAATTGCATCTTTACAGGAATTTTATCTATATAATAAACATCTCCGGGAAGGTTTAAAGGATAAAAAGAAAGAATGGAAGATAAGCCGAATCCTAATAAACATCCCAAAATTACTCCACTTAAGCCTGTTATAAGACCTTCAATGACAAATAATTTACTTATACTGAATCTGGTTACGCCCATTGCCCGTAAAATACTTATTTCTGCCGTTTTTTCAAGAACAATCATTGTGAGTGTATTTGCTATTCCAATCATGGCAACTATAATAATAAAAAGTAATACCAAAAAAATGACTTTTTTTTCTAATGCCATAGCTTTAAGTAAGGTTTTATTGCTATCCTGCCATGACCGAAAATTAAAGGCAGGATATTTAAGCCTTAATTCATCTGCTATTTTGGATGCAGCAAATACATCATCAAGTTTTAATGAAATCGTATTTACTTCATTTTGTTTATAATCAAAGATTTTTTGAGCTTGAGGCAAATTAAGATATACAACCCTTACATCCAGTTCGTAAAGTCCTGATTGAAAAAAACCTGTAATCTCCAGATTGGTCATGGAAGCGATACCGGTAACCAATTTAACCTGATTTCCTATTTTTAAACCCATTTTTTTTGCCAATTCTACTCCCACAACAATAGTACCTAATTCTTTAACAGGCAAAGTTCCTTTTATTAAATATTTATCCCATGATGTGAATTTACTCTCCAATAAAGGGTCTATACCATATAAAATCGTTCCCTGTGTTATAATTCCGTCTGATATTAATGCCTGCCCTTTAATAGATGGCAAGATTGCTTTAATTTGCGGAGATATTTTTAAAAGTTTAATTATATTTTTATAATTATAAATTTTGTCCATAAAACCGGGAGTTACAGTTATATGCGGACTTGTACCCAAAATTTTATCTATAAGTTCTTCCGTAAAACCATTGGTAAGCGCTAAAGCAGTGGTTAAAATCATAACACCAAGGGCTATGCTTCCTATGGCAAGAAGTGTCTGCCACCAGCGTGAACTTAATTGTTTTAAGGCTATAAAAATTTCCATCAAATTTTATAAATAATTTATATATAAATTAATCTTACCATA
>Ga0208863_1002187_pt1 | contig 10502 bp, 11 predicted proteins | sample RifOxyD3_FD_184040 | JGI IMG/M metagenome (GOLD analysis project Ga0208863, IMG submission 184040) | Soil microbial communities from Rifle, Colorado - Rifle Oxygen_injection D3 (SPAdes) | ecosystem: Environmental > Terrestrial > Deep subsurface > Rock core/Sediment | place: Rifle, Colorado...
TCAGGCGCTCCTCGGCCAGCGTATGAATCTGCACCCACAGGTTGGCTACCGACTTGTCGGCGAGGCGGTAATAGATATTCTTGCCCTGTCGCTCGGTTTCGACCAGATGCGCCATGCGCAATTCGCGCAAATGCGAGCTGGTCAGCTTCACGCCGATGGAAGTTTCGCGCGCCAGCGTTTCTACCGTTTTTTCTCCCTGACAGAGTAATTCAATCAATTCCAGCCGTTTGGGGCTGGAGAAAACCTTGCCTATTCGTGCCACTTGTTCGTAGAGCAAATTCTTGATCCCGCGCGCGTCTTTCATATCTTCAATCCATTAAAAATTGGCATGTCCGGTGAGAACTATAAATTACCTTGACATAAATTAACAGGAAGAGTTTAATCATTCTAGTTTTTATTGGATTGTTAATCAATTAAGGGAGGTTGCCATGAATACCCTGTTTATCCTCAACGATGCGCCTTACGGTAGCGAACGCACCTATAACGGCCTGCGCCTTGCGGGAGCCGTTGCCAAAAAGGAGGGATGCGAAGTGCGCGTCTTTCTGATCGGCGATGGCGCGGCAGCGGCGCACCGCAATCAGAAAGTACCCACGGGTTTCTACAACGCAGAGGTGATGATCGGTAACGTGATTCGCCATGGCGGGGAAGTCGGTATCTGCGGAACTTGCATGGATGCGCGCGGCATGGGTGATAGCGATGTGGCCGATGGAACGCACCGCAGCACCCTAGCTGACCTGGCTGAGTGGACTTTGTGGGCGGATAAGGTATTAGTTTTTTAATTTCAGGGAGAGCACGATGTTTTTCAAGCAACTGGCAACGAAAGAATCTTCACTGTCGTATTTTTTTGGCTGTGGCACCAAGGGTAAATCCATGGCGGTGGACGTGGTCGCAGGCGACGAGGAGTGGTACATCGAGGAGGCAAAAAAGGCGGGCGTTACCATCAACTACGTCATCGATACTCACGTTCATGCCGACCATTACTCCGGCGGCAGGAAGCTCGCGCAAATGGTTGGCGCGCCATACTGCCTGCACGAATCGGACCGGGGTCTCGTCAATTTCGAGTTTGAATCCTTGACGGACGGTCAATCGCTTAATCTGGGCAACGTCAACGTCGAAGTACTGCACACGCCTGGTCATACGCCAGACAGCATTTGCCTGCTGGTTACGGATATGCGTCGTGGGGAACTGCCCTGGTTCGTGCTCACGGGCGACACCTTGTTCGTTGGCTCGATTGGTCGCCCCGACTTACTCGGGCGCGAGCGGGAAATGTCTGCGCAACTATACGACAGCATCCACAGTAAATTGCTGCACCTGTCCAACGAAGTTGAACTTTTCCCCGGACACCAGGCGGGTAGTGTTTGTGGTGTGGGTCTTTCGGGAAAACCGAGCTCGACTATCGGTTTCGAGAAACGCTGGAACCAGGCGCTGGCTATGGACAGAGCAGCCTTCATCGAAGCGCTGCTCAGTGAGATTCCTCCTCGTCCTGCCGAGATGGACAAAATGGTTGCTGCGAACATCGCAGCCTGATGATGACACAAGACAACCTGACTCACGGCATTCGCGCCAATCTCGACCAGTTTCTTCATCAACTGCTGCAAGTCATGCTGGTGGGATTTACTATCGGCATGATGCGCACGGTTATTCCGGCGCTGTCCGAATCTGAATTCGGCGTCCCTAAAAACTCATTTATGCTGCTGACTGCATTTGTGGTTGCTTTCGGCTTTGTAAAGGGATCACTCAATTTTGTGGCGGGTCGCTTGTCCGAACGCATCGGTCGCAAGAAGGTTTTGCTGCTGGGTTGGGCTGCTGCACTGCCCATCCCACTGATGGTATATTTTGCGCCATCATGGGGCTGGATCGTGGCTGCTACCGTGCTGCTCGGTATCAATCAGGGGCTGACCTGGTCGATGACGCAAACCTCCAAGCTAGACATCACCCGCGCCGACCAGCGCGGCCTGACCATAGGCATGAACGAGTTCGCAGGTTATGTCGGACTGGCACTGGCGGGTATCATCACCGCCTATCTGGCGACCATGATGGGGGCGCGCAGCGGGTTGCTGCTGTTCGGCATGACGACGATTTTGCTGGCCATACTGCTCACCCTGCTGTGGGTCAAGGACACCTTGCCCTGGGCCAAACTGGAAGCCGCCAAGCACGCGACAGCGCCATCAACCGTCATGAAACCGCGCTATCCGGCCAACATCAGAGCGAAGCCGACGACATGGGAAGTGTTCACGCTGGTTTCGTGGCGCGATAAGCGTTTTGCCGCCATCAGCCAGGCCGGCCTGGTAGAAAAATTTGTCGATGCGCTGGTATGGGTGTTCTATCCGGTGTTTCTCTACCAGCGCGGGCTGAGCCTGCCCGAAGTCGGTTGGGTCGTTGGCATCTATGGCATCGTCTGGGGCGGTTCACAATTCTTTACCGGCAAACTGTCCGATCATATCGGTCGTCACAAACCCAATGTGTGGGGTATGTGGATATGCGGTGCAGGTGTGGCGATGATGCTGTTACAGGAAGGCATGGCATGGTGGTCGTTCTCGGCCGCTATTACCGGCTTTGGCATGGCGCTGTTGTATCCGAATCTCTCTGCGGCCATAGCTGATATTTCCCACCCCAACTGGCGCGGTTCGGCCATCGGCATCTACCGCTTCTGGCGCGATCTGGGTTATGGTGTCGGTGCGCTCGGACTGGGCGTCACTGCACATTTCAGTGGCACAGTAGAAGCCGCATTCTGGTTTGTGGCGATCTCGATGTTCTTGTCGGGCGGCATACTCTGGCTATTTGGCGAAGAGACGCATCCGCGCATTAATCCAATGACACCAAGGGGATAATCATGAAACGAATCACTATCATCGGTAGCGGTTTTGCCGCACTGTCTGCGGCGCGTAAATTGCGCCAGCTTGATGCCGCAGTCGAAATTACCCTCATTGCGCCCAAGCCGGAGCTGATATTTCTGCCCAGCCTGATCTGGATACCTTCCGGCAAGCGTAAAGCAGAAGACTTGCGCATTCCGCTCGACCGCTTTCTGCGCGAGCAGCGTATCCGTTTTGTCGCCGGTGAAGCGACCGGCTTGGAAAATGACGGACGCACGGTGCTGACCAACAACGGCAAGGTGGAGAACGATGGCATGATCATCGCCAGTGGCGGGCGCTTTATCAAGAAACTGTCCGGTATCGAGCATGCCATCCTGCCGTGCGAAGGCATCGCTGCAGCAGAAAACATCCGTGATCGTGTAGCTGCACTCAAACAGGGAAACATCGCGCTGGGATTCTCGGGTAATCCGAACGAGCCGTCTGCCATGCGCGGCGGCCCGATCTTCGAGTTCCTGTTCGGGCTGGATACCCAGCTGCGCCGTGAAGGACGACGGGAAAAGATCGGCCTTACCTTCTTCAATCCCATGCCCAACCCCGGCAACCGCTTAGGTGAACGTGCGGTACAACGACTGATGGCCGAGATGGAGAAACGCGACATCAACAAGCGACTCGGGCACAAACTGGTCGGCTTTGAGGCGGATAAAGTAAAGACTGAAGGTGGCGAGTTTGCCGCCGACCTGATTATTTTCATGCCCGGCCTGACGGGCAACGCATGGTTCGATAATACCAGCCTGCCGCGCTCGCCGGGCGGCCTGCTCAAGGCGGATGCCCAGTGCCGTGTCGAGGGAAATGCATGCGTGTATGTCATTGGCGATTCCGGCAGTTTCCCGGGGCCGGACTGGATGCCCAAACAGGCGCATATGGCCGAGCTGCAAGGTGAAACCGCAGCCGAAAATTTACTGGCTGAACTGAATGGCAAGATTCCGGAAAAAACCTTCAAAGTAGAACTGCTTTGCATTGTTGACAGTCTGGATTCAGGCATGTTGATGCGGCGCACGCCGGACAGCGAGATGTCCTTGCCGCCGCTGGGGCTGATGCATAGTGCCAAGGCATTTTTCGAATCATGGTACTTGCGCAAATATCGATAGGAAAAAATCGTGTGCGAACTCTTTGGCCTATCATCCGACCACCCATTGACTGCCACTCAGGAGCTCAACGTGTTTCGTCTGCGTGGCGGACAGGCAGCGGACAACCCTGACGGCTGGGGGTTGGCCTCATGGGAAAGAGACGCGTTTCGACTTTCCAAGGAACCTATTCCGGCGCATCAAAGCGCATTGTTCGCACAATTGAGCGGAACTACCTGTTCCAATTTGATCATTGCCCATGTCCGCAAGGCCAGCTTTCCTCCTGTCATAGATATCAGCAACACCCATCCGTTTCAGCGGGTATGCTGCGGCAAGGAATGGGTGTTCGCCCACAACGGCATGGTGCCGGATATAGTCGATATAGAACGCTCCAGTGGCAACCCGGTCTGCTGCCCTACGGGCGGAACGGACTCCGAGTATGCTTTCTGCCACATTCTTAACCATATCGCACAGCATTTCCACAGCCTGCCTGGCGCCGACCCGACTTCCTGGTTTGAAAATCTGGCGGTCGTGAGCGGGCTGGTTGCCTCACTCGGAAAATTCAATTTTTTGATGTCCGACGGAGAACATCTGATCGCCTACGGTCATGACCGGCTTCATTATCTGGAACGCTCAAGTTCAGACCAACTTAATAATAGTACTCTGCTTGCGACCGAACCACTGGATGAGAACCCGGAGTGGGCTCGCTTTCAAGCGGGGGAGTTGCGCCTTTACCGCTCCGGCAAAATGATGGGGCGCCTGATGACGCAAACTGCGCCTCCGTTCGATTCTGAAGAGCACCGAAATTGAGCCCTATCGGGGATTTTGAAAGGAACATGATGCGACCGGAACAATATGACGCCAGGTATGCAACACAAAAAGGCGCATGGACCGGAGAAGAGGAATATCACCTGACCACATCGCTGCCTGCGATTCGTCAGGATGAGACATTGCTCGATGTCGGTTGTGGCATCTCTATTACGATAACCAGCAGCAAGCACTGGAACCGGCACCTGGAACCGCTATTGCGGCACTGGCTACCGGGATGCGGCGGTTTTATTGCCTTCGCCGCAGACGCACTGCCGGATCATCACCATTAACCAAAGGATATCTTATGTTCAATTTTTCACTCGTCGAATTCTCCATCCGTCGCCCGAAACTGGTTATCTGGGCGACAGTGGCGCTGGTACTGCTGTTTCTCACCCAGTTTCCAGGCATCAAGACCGACACCAACCCGAAAAATATGCTGCCGGAAAATTCCGAAGTGCGTGTCTGGAACGACGAGGTGGACAAGACTTTCTCCCTCTATGAGGACACTATTGTCGTCGGCGTACAAAACGATACGGGCGTGCTCAACCGTGAGACGCTGGCCCGCATCGCCCGCATCACCGACGCAATCGTCGCTCTGGAAGGCGTGGCGAGCCGCGATGTAAACAGCTTTACCACCATCACCAATATCACGGCAGAAGCCGGCACATTGAAAGTCGGGCCGCTCATGCCGGGCGCCCCCCGAACAGATGCGGAAGTGGAAACGCTGCGCTCCGCCCTGTTCGACAATACGCTTCTGATTGATCGTGTAATCTCGAAGGATGGCAAGACCACAGCCATCTATGTACCGTTGGAGAAAGGAGCCAACGGCGCCGTCATCACCGAGCATATCCGCGAGATCGTAGCCGTGGAACAAGGCACGGAACGCTACTACATCGCGGGTGACCCGGTGGCGCGCGATACCTTTGGCGCCGAAATGTTCAAGCTGATGGGGATATTCTCGCCGATTGCGGGCATGATCATGTTTATCGCCATTCAGCTCATGTTCCGCAACCTGACCTTGTCGCTCACCATGATGGGTGTGGCCATGGCGGCAATTATCCTGAGCATGGGTTCGCTGATCGGTGCCGGTTATGCGGTGCATATCATGAGTTCAATGGCGCCGGTGTTTCTCATGGCGATTGCCACCGACAGCATTCACATCTTCAACGAGTTTTATTTTCGCTACCGGGAGCGCGGAGATAAGCTGGCGGCCATCCGCGAAACCATGGCGGCGGTGGGTCGTCCGGTACGCTTTACGGCGCTCGCCACGACAGCCGGTTTCGCCGTACTGCTGTTCATGAATATCGTGCCGGTGCAGGTATTCGGCGGATTGATCGCCTTCGGTACAATCGTGTTGCGGCTGTTTTCCTTCAGTCTGATCCCGGCCATCCTCACCTTCGTCAAAGACGAGAAAATCGCCCGCGCCGTCGAGAACGAGAGCACGGAGCTGGATCGTACTTCGCGTTTCCTGCGCAAGCTCAGCGAGATCGGCGCTACACGACCACAGACCGTCGCGCTAACCGGCTTGGCCTTGGTGGCGATAGCCATCCTTGGCACCACGCAGATTCACGTCAACAACAATCTGGTGGCCTGGTTCAAGCCATCGAGCGAGATTCGCGTGGCCGACTCGGTGATGAATCAGGCATTGGGCGGAACTTCACTCGGTTATCTGGTGGTGGAATCCGGAGATGCGGAATTCATGAAACAACCCGAGGCCATGCGCTGGATTGAAGGACTGCAACGCCATCTGGAAACCCTGCCTGTAGTGGGCAAAACCTTCTCCGTTACCGATTACGTAAAACGCATCAACCGTGTGCTGCACGACAACGATCAAAAATTCGATGCGGTACCGGACACACCGGAAATGATCGGTCAATATCTGTTCCTGTTCAGTATGTCGGCTAAACCGGCGGATCTCGATAACGTAATCGACCCTGCGTTCCAGAAAACCAATTTGTGGGTGCAGTTGAAAACCTGGGATGCGGAAGCCATGCGCCAGGTAATTCAGGCAGCGGATAGCTATCAGAAAGCTCATCCGCTGGAAGTAAAAGTAAAACCGGCAGGCATCGCCTACTTCAACCTGGTGTGGAACGAGGAGGTACTGGGTGATCTGGTGCTGGGTCTCATGCTGGCACTGGTAGTGGTCTTTGTCATCCTGGCACTGGATTTCCGCTCCGCCAAGTGGGCGCTGGTAGCCTACGTGCCGCTGCTGTTTACCATTTTACTGATCTACGGCGTGGTCGGTTTCGTCGGCAAGGACTTTGACATGCCGCTGTCGGTGATGAGCACCTTATCACTCGGCATGGCAGTGGATTTCTCCATCCACTTCATTAGTCGTTTCCGTCAGCGCCTGACTGAGACGGGAGGCGGCACGAATAAAGAGGCCGTACGAGAGGCGCTGCTGTGGACGGCGGCGCGCCCCGGCAAGGGCATCCTGCGCAATGCGTTGTTGTTCGCCGCAGCCTTTTCGGTGATGCTGGCAGCACCGCTCACACCCTACATGGCAGTAGGCGCTTTTATCGTCTCGATGATGTTGCTCTCCGCGCTATTCACCATCCTTTATCTGCCCGCTCTGGTGATGTTGGGGAGAAATTGGCTGTTTGACCAACCGAAGCCGACAGCGGACACCGCTCAGGCACATACGAAAGGAAATTAAAATGAAACACGGGTGGATATGGATAATCGCCGCGCTGCTGCCGTTACAGGCACAGGCGTTCTCGGGCGGAGAGTTAATGAAGCAGTCGCAGGCCGCCTTCCTCTATCCGGGCAAAGACTTCAAGGCCAGGGTAGTGATGAAACTCATCAACAAGGACGGCCATGAACGGGTACGCGAGATGACTATGCTGCGCAAAAATTCGGGTGAGGCAGGCGGTAATCAGAAGTACTTTATGTATTTCTTTCAGCCTGCCGATGTGAAGGATATGACGTTCATGATTCACAAATATCCCGCCAAAGATGATGACCGCTGGATGTTCATTCCCGCCATCAACATGGTCAAGCGCATCGCCGCACAGGACAAGCGTTCCAGCTTCGTTGGCTCCGATTTTACTTACGAGGACGTCTCCGGCCGCGACATCGAAGATGACAACCATGTCGTCGAGCGCGAGGAAAAAGTGGGCAACCGCGACTGCTACGTAGTCAAGAGCACGCCGAAAGGTGCGGATTCGGACTTCGGCTACAAATTCACCTGGGTGGACAAGGCCAATTTCCTGCCGCTCAGGGAAGCGCAATACGACAAAAAGGGGGTTCATTACAAACAGTTCACCGCCGATGAAATCGCCGATATAAAAGGTGTTCCCACCGCGATCAGGCGCACCATGAAAAATTTGCAGACCGGTCATCGCACCGAAGCTGCATACCTCAAAACTGACTATGATCTCGGCATCGAGGATAGTCTGTTCTCCGAGCGATTCCTGCGCCAGCCGCCGCGCAAGTGGGTCGAGTGATGCTCAGCCGCCCCCTGCTCTTTGCCGTGCTTCTGCTGATGCCACCGGCTGTGCTGGCGGAGGTCACGCTTTCCGGTTTTATGCAACAGAACACGGCCTTCAATACCGTTGCGGCGAACCCGGATGGCCGCCATTACAAGTGGCAGGAGGAACGCGCGCAGATAAAACTCGACGCCACAGAAGGCGATTGGCGTCTGTTGGCGAAGGGTGATCTGGCCTACGATCATCTCGGTCGCCAGGATGAGAGTGAATTGCGCGAAGGCTATATTGACTATACGGGCGGCAACTGGGATTTGCGCCTTGGCCGCCAGATCATCACCTGGGGCATGGGCGACCTGGTGTTCGTGAACGATTTTTTTCCCAAAGATCACGAGGCACTGTTTTCCGGGCGGCCGCTGGAATACCTCAAACGCGGCGTGGATGCACTGAAGCTGGGTGCTTATCCCGAGTTTGCTTCCTTTGAGCTGGTGCTGACACCGAATTTTCGCGACAGCCGTATTCCGGATGCGAACCGATTCCGGCTTTACGACCCGATGAGCACGGTCGTCAACCGCGAAACCGTCAAACCGGAGCAAGGTGATGTCGCGTTGCGCGCTTACCGGGATATTGCAGGCTTTGATGCGGCACTCTATTTGTATCGCGGCTTCCAGCGCACCCCCTCGATGCGACCGGACAACATGACAGCACCGACCAGGATCACCTATTTTTACCCCAAACTCGCGATCTACGGTGCCAGCCTTTCCGGTCGTGCCGGAGACGGAGTGCTGAGCCTGGAAGCGGCTTACTACGATTCGCCTGATGATCGTGCGGGGAACGATTTCACCGTGCCAAATTCGCAGACACGGCTACTCGCCGGCTACCAGATACAACCACTGGAGGATGTTTCGCTCGGTTTTCAGTACTATGCCGAAGCCATGCACAACTATGGCGCCTACCTCGCCGTCCTGCCCGCCGGTTTTCCGCCCGACAAGCGCTGGAGCCATACTGCTACGGCGCGTCTGACGCAGTTCTATCTGCACCAGACGCTGCGGCTTTCCGCTTATGCCTCGTACAACGCCAGTAACGGCGACCACTTCATGAACCCGGAACTACGCTATAGTTTCACCGACAAGCTATGGGGCGCGGTTGGCGCCAACCTGTTTGGCGGCAAACTGTGGGGGCAATTCGGGCAACTCGCCCGCGACGACAATGCGTATCTTCAGGTTCGTTACGAATTCTGATTTCAACCATGAAACGCAGGGGAGACGGGACATGATGAACTACTGGGGTGGTTTCGGGGGATGGGGAATGGGCTTTGGTTTCATATTCATGTTGCTGTTCTGGGCTCTGGCCATTCTTGGAATCGCCGCAATGATTCGATGGCTGATGTCGCAGTCGTCGCCGAATCACTACCCGCGCAATAAATCACCTTTGGAAATCGTGCAGGAACGCTATGCACGCGGCGAGATAGACCGGGAAGAATATGAGCAGAAAAAGCACGACCTGGAGCGGCAAGCTTGAAGACACCGATCTACTTCGATTATGGCTCGATCACACAGAATCTCCAGGTTCGTCATCGGTGCGCTGCTTTGGTGGCCTTGTCGAAGAAACACATCCAAAAATCAACACCGCCCGACCTGGGCACAATTTTAAGGGAAGCTGATGAAACTCACCGCTATTACGACCGTCATCCTCGCAACGGGCGCTTTACTTTTTACTTCGGTCACTTTCGCCGACAACAAGGACCTGGCAGTGGAAGAAATGGAAGCCTACCTCGATTTCGTTGACTACGGTGGTGCGACCATCTTTTCCGAACAAATTCCGAAGGACGATTGGAAAAAGTTCTTTGTCATTGATGCGCGCGATAAAAACCAGTATGCCAGGGAGCATATCCCGGGCGCCGTTAATCTTGAGTGGCGCAAGGTACTTGCCGAACGACAGTCAATTCCAAAAGACAAGCCGGTACTCATTTACTGCAACACTGGAACGCTGTCGGCTCAGGCCGGCTTTGCGCTGCGCGTGACAGGATACGAAAATGTGCGCATCCTGCAGGGCGGATTTACCGAATGGAAGGCCAAGGGTGGCTTCGATGCAGCGAACAAGGTATCCGGGACCGTGACGCGCTGATAAACGGGATAGAAAAATATGTTCACGGGTCGTCGTAATGTTCTGCTTCTGGCAATCAGCCAGGCACTGATGCTTTCAGTCGTCGTGATGGCTATGGCACTCGGTGCCATTCTCGGCGGCGGGCTTGCGCCTGACAAGGGGTACGCTACGCTGCCGATTGCCGTGATGGTGATCGGCACAGCAATCGCATCCATGCCTGCAGC
>Ga0208863_1002192_pt1 | contig 10492 bp, 9 predicted proteins | sample RifOxyD3_FD_184040 | JGI IMG/M metagenome (GOLD analysis project Ga0208863, IMG submission 184040) | Soil microbial communities from Rifle, Colorado - Rifle Oxygen_injection D3 (SPAdes) | ecosystem: Environmental > Terrestrial > Deep subsurface > Rock core/Sediment | place: Rifle, Colorado...
ATGTTTTTGCCCAGCGGATGGTTGATGCCGGTCTTGCCGCCCACCGAGGAATCGACTTGCGACAGCAGTGTGGTGGGTATCTGGATAAAAGGAACACCTCGCAGGTAGGTCGCCGCCGCGTAGCCGGTGATGTCGCCGATGACTCCGCCGCCAAGAGCGATGAGCGGCGTACTGCGCTCGCTGCGGGCTGTGAGTAAGGCGTCATAGATCTTGTTCAGTGATTCGCCCGATTTGTACTCCTCGCCGTCCGGAAGGATGACTGATTGCACCTGCACACCGCCCGCAACAAGTTTCTCGCTTAACTGCTTCAGGTAAAGCGGGGCGACTGTGGTGTTGCTGACGATGACCGTGCGTTTGCGCGGGATGTGTGGCAGCAGCAGCTCGATACACTGCAGCAAACCGCTGCCGATGTGGATGGGATAACTGCGCTCAGCAAGGCCGACGGTCAACGTCTGCATGAAATGTCTTCTCCGATTCTGGTTGATTTGCTGCCCGATAGTACTCTTCGAGGCGCGCCTGCAGTTTTGCAAGCAACACCTGCACGTTCTGTTTGCCGGTATGGATCACAATATCCGCGATACCCGCATACAAGGGGTCTCTTTCCTCATATAGCGCTTGCAGCTTTGCACGCGGGTCAGCAGTCTGTAGCAGGGGACGGTTCTGGTCATGCCGAGTACGCTGCCACAGATCGTGCACGCCGCTCTTCAAATAGATGACAATACCGCCGTCCTGTATGCGCTCACGGTTCTGCTGGTTCAGCGGCGCGCCTCCGCCAGTCGCCAACACGATATCACGACGCTGCAACAAGTCTTCAAGTGCTGCCGTTTCACGCAAACGGAAACCAGCTTCGCCTTCCACGTCAAAAATATGGGGAACGGTCACGCCGGTGCGCCGCTGTATCTCGTCGTCGCTGTCGATGAAGGTCTTGTGCAGTGCTTTGGCCAGCAACTTGCCTACCGTCGTTTTCCCGGAGCCCATCATTCCAATCAGAATGATGTTTCCGGATAACAGTTTGGGGCGGGTAGAGGTAACCATCGTTCAATTGTAGCGGAATTATTTCCGCCCCTTCAAAACAAAGCCCGGCAGCGCCGGGCATTGTTACTTTCATGTAAGGAAAAGCTTAGTTTGCTCCCAGAGTGTCCTTCAATATCTTCGGTGTAATGAACACCAGCAACTCTTTTTTGCTCTTCACTTTGGTATTTGTCTTAAACATCCAACCCAGCACTGGAATATCCGCCAATCCGGGTACCGCAGAAGTCGAATCTGAGTCATCCTGCGTATAGACTCCGCCAATCACCACCGTTCCGCCGTTTTCGACGAGCACCTGTGTGTCCACTTTCTTGGTGTTTATGCTTGGAACTCCGGAATAGATGTTACCCACGGAATCCTGGCTAACGCTTATCTTCATGGTCACACTGTCATCCGGCGTGATCTGGGGTGTCACGGTCAACCCAAGGACCGCCTTCTTGAAAGCCACATTGGTTGCACCGCTGCTGCTGGCTTGCAAATAAGGCACTTCCACGCCCGATTCGATGGTGGCAGGCGTCTTGTCTCCAGTGACCACACGAGGGCTCGCAATATTCTTCGTGGTGCCATCAATTGCAGATGCATTTAACTCGAGAGTCAATGTTTCGGTCGCCGCCGCATTGAACAGCGACATAGTCAAGCCGCCCAAGCCGGCTGCTGCACCCGGCAAATTGAGGCTACCGCCCGATATATTCGCCCGACCAGAACCGCCAACTGCCACTGTTGGACCTGTATACCCCAAACGCCCGCCCAGGGTGTGATTGAACGACTCCCCCGCCTCCACAAAACGGGCTTCTATGAGCACCTGCCGCACGGGAACGTCGACCTGCTTGATCAATTTTCGTACTTCTTCAAGACTGGACGGCACATCTTTCACAAACAGTAAGTTGGTGCGCAAATCGAAATTGGCACTGCCTCGGTTCGACAGGATCTTTTGCTTGTCATTTGAAATGAGCTTCACTATGTCCGCAGCCTTGGCGTATGCCAATTCGAAGGTCTCCGTACGCAGGGGTTCGAGCTCATTTATTTCCTGGCGCGAGGAAAACTCTATCTTTTCTTTGGCAGCGATCTCCTCTCGCGGCGCGACCTGGATCACATTGCCATTCTTGCGCATGTCCAGTCCGCGACTTTGCAGGATGATCTCAAAGGCCTGATCCCATGGCACGTCTTTCAAACGCAGCGTCAGGCTGCCCGAGACCGTGTCACTGATGACCATATTCAAACCCGTAAAGTCGGCAATCACACTTAGCGCCTCGCGAGTCGAAATATTCTGGAAATTCAGCGTAAGCTTTTCACCGGAGTAGCCTGGTGCATTGCCTTTTACCAGTTTGTTCGGGTCCTCGGCTACCGCCTTCACTTCCACGATGAACTTATTGTCTGTTTGATATGCGGAATACTCCCAAAGACCTTTCGGCTCGATTGACAGACGCGCATTACCGCCCTGAACAAACGCATCGATCATTTGCACCGGGGTCGCAAAATCGGATACGTCCAGCTTTCTCTGTAGATTTCGCGGCAGCACAGCGCGCTGAAAATCCACTATCAATGCGCGCCCCTGCTGCTTGATATCAATGCCGATATCCGCATCAGACAGGTCGATTTGAATTCGGCTTTCGCCGTTCTTGCCCCTGCGGAAATCTATGTCACGCAAGCTATGCAGCTGCGCGCTGGATGAGACATCTGCAAAATGGGCTGCAGAAACAGGCTCAACACCGCCACCCACACCCATGGGTTGCAGTGTGATCAGGACGTCGTTGCCATTTACCCGGGTGTCGTAGCCGACCATCTGGGCAAGATTGATCACCAAACGTGTGCGGTTCCCTGCCTGGACGATGTTGGCGCTGCGCAGATCCCCTTCACCGAAGGTCTGCATGGAGGTCCCCAAACCATTTGCGGTGTTGGGAAAATCAAAGGCTATGCGCGGGGGGGTGCTGATCGTGAAGGCGGCCGGCTGACCTTGCGGTGCCGACTTCAAACCAACCTTCACCACAAGCATACCGCTCTCACTGCTGGCGCTGATTGACTCGATGCTATTTGCAGACTCGGCGCTATCCAGCGCAAAGGCACTGAAGGAGCATAGAGCGACAGCCATCGCAATCACTCTGGAGATTTTGTTTGCCGACATATCAAGCAGTTTCATTTTTCACTCCTAATCATTCAATCAATTGCAGGCTACTTTCGCGCTCTGTCCAGTCGCCGGCACTATCCTGAACCATTTCTTTAACCTTGAGTTCGGTCTCCGAGATAGACGTGATCTGACCAAAGTTCAGACCGATATAATTTCCCACCCTGACCTGATGGATCTTCCCTTCCGACGAGCGGAGGACAGCATGTCCAATTCCTTTTTGAGACAGGAACCCGACCATTTTCAAGCTCTCCAGAGGGTAATCTTCCAATTCCTCTTTGGGACGATCGAAATCCGGCTGGTTAAGCCCGCCACGCCCTGATCCGCCGGTTTTCGTTTTGCGCGGCTTGAAAGGATCCGGCAGCGAGGTCGCATTATCATAAGCGAACGGCTCATATGGTTTGATATCTGGCGGAGAATCCACCTTGCCACGCATATCCGCGCCGGCATTGCTTACAAAATCCCTCAGATCCTGAAACTCTTCACCGCCACAGCCAGCCAGCATCATGGCTACCAACACTGAAAATAGTCGCGCGCTCATCTCTTCTTCCTCTTGGCTGCCAGCGCTGCTCGTTTCTGTGCTTCCAGCTCAGCCTCATCCAGATAGCGATAGGTTTTCGCAGTGGACTCCATACTCAACATACCGCCCGCAATCGGTGTGATACGAATGTCGTTTAGCGTCACGATACGCGGCAGCTGCGAGATATCACTCGCAAAATTCCCTAGGTCGTCATAACTCCCTGTCACCTTCAGGGCAATCGGCTGTTCAGTGAATACGCCCGTCGCGACCTCTCCGCCAGGACGGAACAGCTCGAACTGCAAGCCGCGCCCCAGACCCGCCTGATTGATATCGGTAAGCAAGGCGTCCATCTCGGATTTGCTGGGCAACTGCTTGAGCAATGCGCCAAAGGATTGCTGCGTATCGATCAATTGTTTCTTGATGATATCCAGATTGATAGCCTCGCGTTTCTTCGCCAGAAACGTCTCCTTGAGACTGGCTTCCTCTGCCTTGATACGGGTCAAGTTCTCATACTGGTCCTGCCAGTCGAAGAAGCCACCCGCAGCCACCACCAACAAAAACATGGTGGCGAAGGAAGCCAGCTTGACCAGCCATGGCCAATTCCCAGGTTTCTGGGGGTCGATATTTTTTAGCTCTTCGATAAAGTTCATGGCCATCTCTTACCTCCCCTTGCCCGAACTTGCAGCACCTTTTGATTCTGCCTGCTTGGTCAGATTAAAGTTCAAGGAGAATTCGTTCAGACGCGAACCGCCCACATTGGCGGCATGTATCTCCACCAAGGAAGGCGCATTCAGCCACGGAGAGTCGTCGATGGCTCTCATCAGGGTGGAGACGCGAGCATTGGATTGTGCATAACCAACAAGACTGATCTTCTGGCCGGACTGTTTGAGAGACTTCAGGTGAACGCCTTCAGGCAGGATACGCAGCATCTGATCCAGCAGATGCACCACATCCGAGCGTGTGGACTGCAAATTCTCGACCACATTCTTTCTTGCCAACAACGATTGCGTCTGCTGGCGCAGCTTTTTGATCTCGGCGATCTGCCTGTCCAATACAGCGGTTTCCTGTTTCAGGTATTCGTTCCTTCTTTCCTGGTAGGCGATCTGCGCACCGATAGCCACATGCACCAAACCAACCAGAAAAGCGCCCAGCAACACTGATATGACACTGAGCACGATGAACTGCAGTTGTTTTGCGCGTCGCTTTTCTGCGCGATGCGGCAACAGATTGATTCTTATCATGATGGATCGAACCTCCGCATCGCCAAACCACATGCGATCATCATTGCCGGCGCATCTGTCTGCAGTTGTCGCGGCTTGATTCGTGATGAAAGGGTCATCAGTTCGAACGGGTTTGCCACTAGCGTACTGACCTGAGTGCGGGTGGCTACTGCTTCATCCAAGCCCAACAGGGCGGCGCAACCACCCGACAGCACAACGTAACTCACCTCGTTGTACTGGGTCGAAGTAAAGAAGAACTGCAACGCGCGCGCAACTTCCATGGCCACGTTCTCACGGAATGGTGCCAAAACATCACTTTCGTAGTTTTCCGGCAATCCACCGTTTCGCTTCGCTGCTTCAGCCTCTTCCACCGTCAAGCCGAATGCTGCCTGGATTTGCTGGGTAAGTTGATTGCCGCCCACCTGCTGGTCGCGCGTATAAACTGATTGCCCATTTCGCAATACGTTCACATTCATTACGCTCGCGCCGATATCAACAACAGCGATGCACTGGTCTTCCGCGCCGCCAGGCAACTGGGAACTGATTTGATTGAAAGCCGCCTCTGCCGCATAGGGCTCCACGTCCATAACCACTGCCTTCAGTCCTGCCGTCTGGGCTGCAGCGACCCGGTCTTCGACATTCGCTTTGCGCGATGCCGCCAGCAGGACTTCAATTTCATCCGGATTATTTGGTGAAGGGCCAAGAACTTGGAAATCCAGATTCACTTCATCCAGCGCAAAAGGGATGTATTGGTTTGCCTCGGATTCAACCTGATATTCAAGGTCATCCTCTCGCAATCCAGCCGGCAACATGATCTTCTTGCTAATGACCGCAGCAGCCGGTAACGCAAGACTCACATTTCTGATGCGCGTCCCCATACGTTTCCATGCGCGCTGCAGAGCTTCGGATACCGCTTCCAGATTATTGATGTTGCCATCACTTACGGCATCCGAGGGCAAAGGTTCTATTGCATACCTTTCCACGACAAATCCGTTCTTTTTCGGCGCCTCGCTCAGTTCCAGTATCTTGACTGAAGACGAACTGATATCCACGCCTATCATAGGAGGCGTGGAGGTTTGCAGAAAGTCTAACGGGATGTCAAAATTTCCTTTAATCATAGGGCAGTTAGCGCACTTCCGTATAAACTGGTTTAAATCCTAGCAATAACTCCCACGTGTGTAAAGTTTTTTCTATGGACGTTCATTTTCCTTCTCGGGCGATATAATCCGGGTCTAACTTAATATCGATTGGTAGTCATGACTTCACGCTGGTGGTTTTATCCTGCGGTCGGCATTTTGATGCTCCCGCTATTGCCATTCCTGCTTCTTCTGTTCGCGGCGATTCTCACTTACCCGACCCTCCCTTCACTCGAGGCGCTCACCGATTATCGCCCCAAGATGCCATTGCGCATATACAGCGCAGAAGGGGTTTTGATCGGTGAATTTGGCGAGGAACGGCGCGAGCTGGTAAAGATAGAAGAAGTCCCCGAGCGCATGAAGCTGGCCATTCTCGCTGCCGAGGACGATCGCTTCTATGAACACGGCGGCGTCGATTACCTCGGCGTGTTGCGAGCCGCCTATTCGAACTTCTCATCCGGGGGGGTCAAACAGGGGGCGAGCACCATCACCATGCAGGTGGCCCGGAACTTCTTCTTGTCAAAGGAAAAAACCCTCAGTCGCAAATTCAACGAGATGCTGCTCGCCTTCAAGATTGAGCACAATCTCACCAAAAACGAGATTTTGGAACTGTATATTAACCATATCTATCTCGGTCAGCGGGCTTATGGTTTTGGCGCTGCTGCGCAGGCTTATTATTCCAAACCTATCCATGAATTGAATACCGCCGAGATGGCCATGTTGGCCGGTTTGCCCAAGGCTCCCGGCGCCTATAATCCAGTCGTCAACCCTTCCCGGGCCAAAGTCAGGCAGGAATATATCCTTCGACGTATGCGCGACCTGGGCTATATCAGCGCAGACGAATTCAGTCTCGCCCTTTCTGAGCCGATTCAAACAAAACAGTCTGCCTATCACCAGGAATTCTCAGTGAATGCGAGTTTTGTTTCCGAACTGGTGCGGCAGGAAATGTATGACCGCTTTCAGGAAGACATCTATACCCAGGGTTACAGCGTCTATACCACTATACGGGTGGCGGATCAGGGTGTCGCCTACGCATCACTGCGAAAAGGTGTAGTGGAATACGATCACAGGCACGACTATCGCGGCCCAGAAGGATTCGTTGACCTCATGAAGAACGATTCGGATGCGCTGCTCGACAAGGCTTTGCAGGACGTATCAAACAGCGATGATCTTATCCCCGCCATCGTGTTATCAGTTAGCCGCAAAGGTATTTCCGCGCGCGCCAAAGGTGGGCAGACTGTGGAAATTTCAGGAGATGGCCTCCGCTTTGCACAGCAATGGCTGAATGGGCGTTGGTTATTGCATCCACGCATAAAAAAAGGCGCTTTGATTCGCATCCTTAAGACTCCCGCTGAAGTCTGGGAGATCACACAACTGCCGGAGGCCGAGGCGGCATTTGTATCAGCGGACCCGCGCACTGGTGCCATCTACGCCTTGGTTGGGGGTTTCGACTTCAACCGCAAGCAATTCAACCATGTCACCCAGGCCTGGCGTCAGCCCGGTTCCAGTTTTAAGCCATTCATCTACTCCGCTGCGCTTGAAAAGGGATTTACTCCCGCCTCTGTCATCAATGATGCCCCGCTCGTGGTCAATTTGTCGGACACCGGGGGGGAGCTTTGGGAGCCAAAGAATTATGAAGGCCGGTTCGAAGGCCCTATGCGCTTGCGGCAGGGACTTATCAAATCCAAGAATCTGGTCTCGATTCGCATCCTGCAATCCATCGGGCTCGATTATGCTCAGGACTATGTCTCCAAATTCGGCTTCGACCGCGAGAAGGTCGGTCCATATTTGACGATGGCGCTGGGTGCGGTTTCAGCGACCCCTTGGCAGATGCTGGGAGGCTATGCGGTCTTTGCGAATGGTGGCTATCGCGTCACGCCGTATCTGATCCAGCGTATCGAGGACGGACAGGGAAATCTTATCAGTCAAACCGTCCCAGTCGAAGCAGGCAAGGATGCCGAACAGATCCTCGATATCCGCAACACCTTCACCATGGTCAACATGATGCAGGATGTCGTCAAACATGGCACCGCGATACGCGCCATGGAGCTTGGCCGTCACGATCTGGCGGGCAAGACCGGCACGACCAGCGAATCGATGGACGCCTGGTTCTGCGGTTTCCATCCGACATTGGTTGCCGTCACCTGGCTGGGCTATGACAACCCCCACAGTCTGGGTGAAAAGGAGACCGGCGGCGGCGCCGCCCTGCCAATCTGGATGGACTACATGGGGGAGATGCTTAAAAACACCCCGCAGATCGAATACACCGTACCGCCCCATATGGTGGCGGCCCGCATCAATGATGAAGGTTTGCGCGATCCGGACGGCGCGCATGTCGAGTACTTCTACGAGGAGAACGTGCCTGCCGAGCGGGGAACCAGTCTGCTGGAAATCTTCAAGCCAGCTGAATCTGGCACTGACCAACTGTTCTGATGCGCAAACCACTGCAACCGCATCGCGACCAGATGCGCGCTCAGCTTGCGCATGAAGCGGCCAAGCTTATGGCGGAAGGCTGCATCACCGACCATGCTTCCGCCAAGCGCAAGGCCGCCCGCCAACTTGGTGCTGACGACACGCATCATCTGCCGAGTAATGAAGAAGTCGATCTGGCCTTGCAGCAATATCGAGATTTGTTCCAGCAAGCTGAACATCCCTCCGTACTGCGCAGCCTGCGTCAGGAAGCCCTGAACAATATGCTGCAACTGTCTCAGTTCCAGCCTTACCTGACCGGATCGGTACTGAGCGGTTCAGCTGGCATCAATTCAGATATAAATCTGATGCTCTTTTCGGACGATGCCAAAGCCGTGCTGCTGTTTTTGCTCAAGAACAAGATCGAATTCGAGAGTGGCGAATGGCGGCTGCGGATCAGCGGCCACGAAGAGTTAGTCCCCAGCTACACATTGACCGCAGAGTCCGGGATCCAGACACACATCGTAGTACTGCCGGAAAGCGCACGTTTCAGTGGCAGTCGCCACCCAAAAACGCATGCCGACGTCGCGGCAGTCGAGGCGCTGTTAGCTGCCTGATCTCAACCAGCGCGCCGCATCCAGCGCGAAGTAGGTGAGTATCCCGTCCGCACCCGCGCGCTTGAACGCAAGCAGAGATTCCAGCACACAGGCCTGCTCGTTCAACCAGCCGTTCTGCGCGGCGGCCTTCAGCATCGCGTATTCGCCGCTTACCTGATAAACGAAGGTCGGCGCCTTGAATTCGTCCTTCACGCGACGCACGATGTCGAGATAGGGCATGCCGGGTTTGACCATCACCATATCCGCGCCTTCTTGCAGATCCAGGCCGACTTCCCACAACGCCTCATCCGAATTGGCCGGATCCATCTGGTAGGTGTTTTTATTGCCCTTGCCCAGATTCCCACTGGAGCCCACCGCATCGCGGAACGGGCCGTAGAAACTGGAAGCGTACTTGGCCGAGTAGGCCATGATACGGGTGTGGATGTGCTTGTGTTCATCCAGCGCCGCACGCACCGCACCGATACGGCCATCCATCATGTCGGATGGCGCAACGATGTCGGCACCTGCGGCAGCATGGGCCTGTGCCTGGCGGGTCAGCACCGCGATGGTCTCGTCGTTGAGCACATAGCCGCTGTCGTCTATCAGCCCGTCCTGGCCATGACTGGTATAGGGATCCAGAGCGATGTCGGTCATTACGCCCAATTCAGGGAAGCTTCTCTTCAACTCGGCAACCACGCGCGGCACCAAGCCGTCTGGGTTATATGCTTCTTCTGCGCCCAGACTTTTTTTCGACGCATCGATCACCGGAAAGATTGCCATCGCCGGCACGCCAAGCTTCATGCATTGCTCGGCATCTTTGAGGAGCAGATCCAGCGTCTTGCGCTGCACGCCTGGCATGGATTTCACCTCCTCGGTCTTGTTGCTGCCTTCCAGCACAAAGACCGGATAGATGAAGTCCGCCGGTGTAAGCACATGCTCTCGCATCATGTCCCTAGAAAACTGGTCCCGACGCATACGGCGCATTCTGGATTGAGGGTACTGTCCGAGTATCTGCATGGCTATTCCCAACATTTTTGTAAAGTAATGGAACTATTTTCGCATAGCTCGCGTCTGAGTTCGCGAGTAGCGAGAGCTGCTTCCCGTTTCTCCTCCCTGAGCGGGCGTCTTTACCCTGTAAAGACCTTGTGCCCCTGACCTCCCCCTTTGGTTCAGGGGCATTTTTTTGCCTAAAATCCAAGCGCCGTCACCATACTGCGTTGTCCTCGAAAAATCTTGCTTACATACATTTTAGTATGCGGCGCGACGATTTTCCTGCGGACGCCTTGTCTGGCTTATAACCAGCCACTTGGCTAGCGTCTTTTGCTGGCCTAGTGGAATGGCTAGTAGTTTCATCAGGCCTTTGAATTTTGCTCCTGCCCGAACCAGCCTCGTCTACCCTAACTCGGCCAAATCTGTTTCTGCCGCCAACCAACCCGCGATCACCGCTTCCGCCTCTTCCG
>Ga0208863_1002195_pt1 | contig 10478 bp, 10 predicted proteins | sample RifOxyD3_FD_184040 | JGI IMG/M metagenome (GOLD analysis project Ga0208863, IMG submission 184040) | Soil microbial communities from Rifle, Colorado - Rifle Oxygen_injection D3 (SPAdes) | ecosystem: Environmental > Terrestrial > Deep subsurface > Rock core/Sediment | place: Rifle, Colorado...
CCCACACCAAAGGAAATGTTGCGCATTCTGATGGCGATTGCCTCATTCATGCCATTTGCGATGCGCTTCTGGGAGCTGCAAATCTAAGGGATATCGGATTTCATTTTCCGGATACTTCCGAAGATTATAATGGAACTGACAGCAAGGTTTTTCTTGCAAAAACACTTGAGATTATTTTAAAAAAAGGTTATAAGATATCTAATATTGACTCCACAATTTGTCTGCAAAAACCAAAAATTAAAGATTTCATTCCTTTAATGATATCAACGCTTGCTAAGGTATTGAATATTCCGGAAGATGATATTTCCATCAAAGCAACTACTACAGAAAAATTAGGATTTGTTGGTACTGAAGAAGGTATTGCATGTTACGCGGTAGCTTCGTTATTTAAAGAGTAATTCTTCTATTACCTTGAGCTTTAGCTCAGGGTAATAGAAGAATACGTACGAATCAAATTTGGCGAAAAATTTGCTTTTTACGAAACGGATACTTTGAAGTCGAAGCATGCAAATTTTATGACAAAATTTGACAATACTAAAACCCAAAAAATAAATTTAAACAGTCTCAAAACTTTTTAACGCTAAGAAGTAAGAAGCAAGTCCAAAACCTGCCACACTCCCTTTGCAATTTGGTGCTATCAGCGAAATCCGTCTGTATTCTTCCCTCGAAAAAATATTTGAAATATGCACTTCAATTACGGGTGCAGTTATAGCAGCAACAGCATCTGCAATTGCAACTGAGGTATGCGTATAGCCTCCCGCATTCAAAATAATTCCATCAAAAGTAAAACCAACTTCTTGAATTTTATTTATAATTTCTCCCTCAATATTGCTTTGATAGCAGGATAATTCAAAGTCGGGAAATTTTTTTTGCAGCAGCGTAAAATAATCATCAAAAGAAGTGTTGCCGTAAATTTCTTTTTCTCTTTTTCCGAGAAGATTCAGGTTGGGACCGTTAATGATTTGAATTTTCATGATTTGTAATTTTATTCTCCGGGTTTTTCACTTGGCGTTACATTAAGACTGTCTTTTGGAACAGGCATTGAGGTAATAGGTGCGGTAAAAAAATTCAATGCCCGCATGCTGATAATAATTGTATTTTTATAATAGTGCTTGACAATGTCCTCATAGCTGAAACCCATTTTTGCCATTTTCATTGCACCCTCCTGACACAATCCAACGCCATGCCCAAATCCTCTGCCTTTTAAAACAAAATCGTTATTGTCTTTTTGCACTGAAAAAAAGGTTGATCGTAACTTTAAGTCTGCACGTATTTTTTTTAAAGGTATTCCCGGTCCATTAATATTGAAAAAAGCTTTACGATAAGCTTGGGGAAACAAAGGCGTATCATTTGGTATGTCTGTATTTGAAAGAACAATGCCATTTTCTTGTAAATAACTTTGAAATGTCGCGACCGGGATTCTTTTTTCCCAGAAAGAATTTTTTTCATTTCTACAGAAGGTGTCTGATACAGACTGCAGGTATGACCTTGGTCGTCCCCATACATCTTCGCTGTTTGCGGTTTGTCCTCCGCAATTAGAATGAAATGTAGCTGTAATAAGTGCCATGGTTGTATCTACAATAACGAGTCCTTCTGTAAATTTTGTTGCATTGATAATGGTATGCTCTTTAAGGCATTTATTAAAATAAACCTGACAATGTACATCATCACAGAGTTGAAAGCCTTCTGCCAGATGCTTGTCGAAATTGTGCAGCGCCCATGTTCTGCATATCAGTGATTGTGTTTTGTAGAATTCAGGATGCGCTTTATACCCAGCTTCGCTCTCTACAACACCTGCTATGTAGCTTTCTAACTCAACCTCATTTACTATAAGAAGATGTTTGTCGCGAAGCGTAATCATTAGGTCATCGTCGTAAATTCGAGCTTTCAGATCTGGCTCAGCAGGTTTTATTTTAAACGTACTTTTATCGTTTTTTGCAACAAGTTTTATTTTATTAAATATTCCATGATATCCGTCAAGACTGCGAATGCTTATTTTATCCAGCTCTGAGGTAACCTGAATAATGTCGTTAATATCAAAATGAATAACGGTCGTATCTGCAATAACGTCGTATTCTCCTTCATAGGTTGTAACTACAATGGATTTAATATCTTTTTTTGAAAAAATTCTGACATTAACAGTTTGAGAAAGCGTTGTGGTAGCGCTTAGAATAAGTAGAAATATAAAATAATATGTTTGTTTACGGTTCAAATTATCGTAAGTTTTGATAAATTAATTTTGCAAGACGTTCTGATGCGCCGGGACCACCAAGCATTGTTCTCATTTCATCATAAGCAGCAAGCATTTTTTTTCTGGAATCATCGTCGTTTGTAATTTTTTTCAACTCGCCGGAAATGGCTGCATCAGTCATTTCGTTTTGAATGAGTTCTTTTACAATTTCTGCATTCATTACAAGGTTTACAAGAGAAATATATTTTACTTTTGCAAACCATTTTGCTAGTCTGTAGGTAATAAAACTTGTTTTATAGCAAACTACCTGAGGTACGTTTAACAGAGCAGCTTCCAAGGTAGATGTTCCTGATTTGACAAGCGCAGAAAAAGAATTTTTGAAAATTTCCTGTGTCTGGTTAAAAATAATTTTTACTTCAGGATATGTATGAAGATACTTCCTGTAAAGTTCTTCAGGAATAGATGAAATTGCTGCTATGATAAACGTGTAATTTTTAAATTTTTCTGAAACAGAAAGCATGACAGGTAATATTTTTTTTATTTCCTGTTTTCTGCTGCCGGGAAGCATTGCGATTATGGGTTTATCGTCAAGATTGTATTTTTTCCTGAAATTATTTGTTTGTTCTGAAGTTGTGTTTTCCCGCAGGGTATCAAGCATGGGATGACCAATAAAATCTGCATCATAGTTGAATTTTTTATAAAAATCTTTTTCAAAAGGCAGAATTACAAACATTCTGTCTACGTATTTTTTTACAGTATAAACCCTTGATTCGTGCCATGCCCAGATGGTTGGTGATATATAATAAAAAACTTTAATGTTATTTTTTTTTGCAAATTCTGCAATACGTAAATTAAATCCGGGATAGTCAACAAGCAGCAACACATCGGGATTGTAAGCCAAAATATCTTTTTTGCAAAAAGAAATATTTTTCAAAATAGTTTTCAGATGCAGGATAACTTCTATGAATCCCATGAAAGCAAGCTCCTTATAATGCTTAACAGGTTTTTCTCCGGTTTGTTTTTCCATCAGATCGCCACCCCAGAAGCGGAAACAAGCATGGTCATCAAGTTTTTTAATTTCTCTGATGAAATTTGATGCATGCAAATCCCCGGATGCTTCTCCCGATATAATGTAATATTTCACCTATACAATAAATTTAATTACTACTACTGCGAAAGCAAAAATCATTGTTGTGAAAACTACTCCTCTTGCCGAAAATAAACGGTTTGTCCAAAGACAGATGAAAAAAAGCAGGAGATTCGGAATAACACAAATACTCAATATGGGCGTCGTAAGATTTAAATATCTTGTTTGATTAATAAAGTCAGAAAAAGTAAAATTTTTCGGTGCTAAAAATAGATAAAAAAGAAAAAAAGCAATCAGTGGTAAAAGAAGTCCTCCTACCGCACCGCTTAAAAAAGAATTGTATTTTTTTTCTTTAATTTTTTTTGCAGCAATTAATGTTTCTTTTTCAAAATCTATAGATTCCATGATTTAAGAATTTCAATCGCTGGATATGATGTAAAATCAACTTTTACCGGAACAACAGAGGCATAATTGTGTGTAAGTGCCCATTCGTCTGTTGTTTCGTTTTCGGGTTCATGATTTTTGAAAAAACCAGTAAGCCAATAGTAATCTTGCTTTGAAGGATCTTTTCTTTTATCAAATTCTTCTTTCCAGACTCCTGTTGTTTGCATGCAAATTTTAATTCCTTTAAATTCATTTTCCGGAATTACCGGAAAATTAACATTTAGCCCAACGTTTTCAGGCAAGCCATTTTGAAGCACTTTTTCAATGATTACACGCGCATATTTTTTTGCAAGTGTAAAATCTGCATTACGGGAATGATCCAAAACAGAGAATCCTATTGACGGAATGCCGTTTATACATCCTTCAAGGGCGGCTCCCATGGTTCCGGAGTAAATTATGCTTATTGATGCATTCGAACCGTGATTGATGCCCGAAACTAATAAATCGGGTTTCCTGTCCAACACCTGATCAAGAGCTAATTTTACTGAATCTACCGGTGTGCCGGAGCAACTGTACATGCTAACATTTTCTTTTTCCCAAAGTTTATTTAATCGTAAAGGATTTTTAATTGAAATAGCATGAGACATTCCGGAACGGCCTTCAACAGGGGCTACAGCCACAATGCGGCCAAATTCTTTTGCTACATCAATCAAGGCTTCAATTCCAAGGGCATCATAGCCATCATCGTTGGAAACAAGGATTAGTTTTTCCTGCATAAATTTAATTTGAAATTATTAATATCACAGCAAGCAGAGCTAGTAAAATTACCTGTGAAATTACAATACTTTTATCTTTTATATTTTTTATTATCATACTTTTTTTCAATAGATGTTCGGTTGTGCAACGATAGATGTTCGGTTGATGTACAATTGTATTTCTATCGAATTCCTACTGTATTCCTATTATTATTTCGTAATTGAAACAGTACAAACCTACATTAAAAAAAGAATGAAAAAACATTCAATTATGATAAGTTATTAAAAATCAAATGTTCATAAATGGGGTTGAAAATTGGAATATTTGACAATTTGAAAGTTACAACAATAATGGATCAGGGGAATCAACTTCGCCCGAATGTACATGTGCTGCTTCACGACAACCTCCGTCACACTCGTATAAGAGGTGGCAGTCGTTACACATTGTTGGTTTGTACTCTTTCAATTATAAATTTTTTCCAGTAGGGATGGTCTTTTATTTTTTCGATTTCGGTGTAATGGTTCATTTCAATCGGAGAATGATTGCATGTGCGTATGTATCCCGACGGACCCACAACAAAAAATTCTATTGCGGCAGAACAACGTGTACCAATGGAAAGTTGTTTGTAATTTCTGTCTTCAGGTATTATGCATTTCGGTAATTCGGTCCCCACGCTACCCTTTCTATTGGCTGTTTGCAGCACTTCTTCTGCAATATCAAGCATTTCCACCACATCCTTTTTCTCCAGCATTAATTCTTTGGCATATTTTATTCCGCGACCACCGGGAAGAAAGCGATTCATAAGCAGGGAGTCTGCTCCAGCCAGCAAAGCCATTGAAATAGTCTCATATAATTCGTGGAGATTTTTGCGTGTTACGGTAACATTGACTGTTGTAGAAAGGCCCGCTTTTTTTGCTTCGGTAAACCAATGTAAAACCTGTTCCCGGTTTTTCCTAAGGGTGTGTTGCTCAAAGGTATCAAACCCCGGAAGGCTCATGCTTAAATGAATGTCATGCTTTTTGCACAGGGCAATAATTTCAGCATTCATTAATAATCCGTTTGAGAGCAGAAAAAGTTTTGGGGTTTTAAATTCCGATACAAGTGTGTTGTTTACGGTTTCAATATGTTCCGATTTGCAGGAGGCAGCGTATTCAATAATTTCAATAATTCCTTCTTTCATCAGAGGTTCGCCGCCGGAAAATGCAAAATTCATAATGCCCATTTTACATAAAACAGAAATCACATTTTTCCATTCTTCTACAGATAATTCTTTTTGTTTTTTGAAACTGTCGTTTTCGTTTTCCCAGGGGCAGGAGCAAAACAAGCAACTGTGGTTGCAGCGGTAGGTCATTTCAAAAACTACCGTTGCAGGGAGGAATGAGGGAGCAAGTATGGAAGTTGAATTTTGGGGCATGTATAGATGGAGTTTGAAGTACTCCATTATTTTGCAAGTTTAATTTTTAAAATTCGTTCAATGGTGGAAATTTTTTCTTTCAGGGGCGATTCATAGTCATAGTTATCTTTGACTTTCAAACTGCCTGATAAAAATTCTGAAAGAACATTCAGATCATCCGAAGAAATTCCACACACATGATCGGGTTTTTCCATATCCGAGGTTCTTAAATAAATACAAAGTTCAGGCTCTGTAACAGAGGGTGAACATTTCCTGCAATATTCGCTTTCATCCAGTGAAATTTCCATGTCTTTGATTTTGGAAACGAGTCCGCGGCAGGCAGGAATTTCTTTTTCAATAAACCGTGTGTTATTGCGGTGATAAATGGTTTTTTCACCGCATTTCGGACACACATATTCTGCTCTTTCGGGAGGTCCGGCCGTTTTATAACACATGGCTCCCATTTCGAGATTTTTTGGCGCTTCTGTATCTGAAAGTTTCTGAAGCTTGTTTACCAGTTCCTGGCGCGAAATTATTTTTTTTCCTGAGTCAGGAGGTGCCTGTTCTGAGTACTTTTCTGAAGAATTTCCCTTGGTTCCTGTTGCAAGAAAAAATGCACCTGCAAGAAAAATAATAATTAAAACAGCGATGTACCACATATTATTTCGGGTTTTTAATTTTGTTGATTAAACGGAGAAATGTTTTTTCATTTTTGATGTTTTGAAATAATGCATCTGAATTTAGTCTTTCTGCGTCAGAAAATCCAAGAGAAACAGATTTTTCGAGGGAAGCGAGCGCCAGATTTTTATTTTCCCCTGCAGCTGCAATACCTGCTTCGAAATAAAAAACATCAGGATTTTCAGGATCTACTGCTTTATAAATTTCATTCATCTGTGCTGCTGCTGCGAAGTTATTATCCCTCATTAAATTGTTGACATAGGAAAACGAAACAAGACTCAGAAAACCAAGTACACGGTCAAACATTGCTTTTTCATACGCAGGCAGATTGCTATTTTGTTTTATTCGCAAGCGGCTTGCTTCTTCCTGCCACCAGTCGGGTTTCTTTTCCTGAAATGATTTCAGATACGCCTGTTGAAGCGAATTTTCTTTGATTAAAACCGTCTGTATATTCTCATTCGTTTTTTTCAGTGCAGGGCTTGCATCCAGTTCGGCAAGTATGCTCAGTTCTTTTTTATTTTCTGAAATTTCACTCAGGAATGCTATTGTTTTCTTCAGGGAAATCCATTTTGTATAAATGTTTTTTGATTCTAAGTTTTTACTTTCTTTATTTTTGAAATCATTAATAATTTTTTCATCTTTTGGGATTATATTGTCTTTCATTGCATTCAGTGTAATCCAACAGAAAGCATCTTCCATGGTTGATTCAGGAGCCCATTCATGTTTGCCTTCAAAGAACAACAGGTAGTGCCTCATACCGATTTGGGAAAATGAATTTTCTGTTCGGAGCATTTCCAGATAATTCATGTCGTGCGTACCCGCAATTCCAAAAAAATCAAATTTGTTTTTTATTCTATTTTGTGGTAATCCGGCAGAACAACCAATCACTGCTTTTACACGAGAGTCGGTTTCGGCAAGTGCTATGGCAACACGGGCTCCTCCAGAGAATCCTCCTGCATAAATTCTTCGGGAATCTATCGGCAACCGGGTTAGCATATCTTCTATTATTGACCTTCCAATTTTAGTGGTGGATTCTGTTGTCATACCATTTTAATAAATCCATATTTGTCTGCAAGATTCCGGTATTTTAAAACAGGCAATGTTCCTTTTGCATGTGAATCAAAAAACAAAATAAAAGGAAATTTTTTATTTGTGTTTTGAGTTGCTGGTACATATAGCGCATAAGAAATCTGTGGATCGTTTTTGCACGAAACATTTTTGTTTAATTCTCCAATTACAAGGGAAGAGTCTGTGATAAATTTTTCAGTACTGATTTGTTGTTGAGATTGTAGTTCTGACAGAACAATGTTTTTATCAGCATCAACAGGCGAATCACATGAAAATAATAAAAAAAATAATCCAAACGGAACTAAATTTAGGAATGGACTGAAAGTTCTTTTTATCTTTTCCATGGTTTGATAAAAAAAAAGTTTATAAAAAAAGGGTCAGCTTTGCCTGACCCTTTTACGTTTTTTATAATCTATTATTTTTGTTCTGGGGTTACTACATCCCCTTTAATGTTCAATAAAATTGAATTATTTTTAGGATCATTTGTAGTAACAGTAATGGTTTTATTTTGTTTACCGCTTTTACCAGCAGAGTTAAATTTCACTTTTATAAAACTTGATTCGCCTGGTTTAATTACAGTATTGGGAGGATTAACAGCAGTACAGCCACAACTTGCTTTTGTTTTACGAATAACAAGATCGCCTTTGCCTTCATTTTTAAATTTATATTCATGATCTACACTTTCGCCCTGTTTAATGGATCCAAAATCAAATGTGGTGTTTTCAAATTTTATGGAAGGAGCTTTGTCTAATTCTTGTTTTGAAAGCTTCGAGAAATCTTCTTTTATGGTTGCGCTTATCGAAATCGTATAATTTGATTCTGATTTGTCATTCAACAGCATACTTACGCGATCCATAACAAAGCCCCAGTCGTTTCTTTTATTGCCATCATACGTTGCAACAATCAAACCTTTTTGTCCGGGTTTGAGTACTTCTGGTAGCGCTTTTACCTGAATATGCTGAGGTACATTTGTAAAGCCGATTTTTAAATTTCCTTCCCCTACATTAATAACAGTAAGGCTGTCTGTTTTTGTACTTGTATTATAAACTTCAACAAAGGCAAGATGATTTGTTTTTAAGCGCAAATCTCCTATTTTTTGCGGAAAATTGTCTTCTACAGTTTTAACTTTTGCAGTAACATCCCCAAGTATGTGTAAAACTGTTGTAGAGGGTTCGGCATTGCTTGTTACGGTAACTGTTTTATTGAATTTACCGGGTCTGTTTTTGGGATCGTAGGTAGCTTTCACAAATCCCTTTTGTCCGGGAAGTATGGGAGATTTGGTCCAGTCGTTTGTCGTACAACCGCAAGACGCCTTGCAATTCGTTATTACGAGAGGCTCGCCACCTGTATTGGTAAATTCAAAGGAATAAGTAATCGGGCCGCCTTCTTCTTTAATTGTTCCAAAGTCATGGTCTGTAACATCAAAAGAAATGTTTGCCTTTTTTGACTGCGCCGAAACGGTGTTTGCAAAAATGAAACAAATAACACTAATAAATAACAACGTTTTCATATTCAATCTAATTAAGTTAACATTAAAGAATAAACGAAATTATTATAAAAATTGTATAATAATAATCGAATGAATAATTTTTTTTTACAAATATAAGTTTGTCCGTACAAGAAGACGAATTTTTTTTGGTAAAAGTTGTCTGATAATGAAAAATAAAAAATTAATAATTTGTCAATCAATATATAAGACAAGCCCTTTCAGATATTCTCCTTCCGGATGAAAAATGGAAACCGGATGATCGGGCGCCTGCGTCATCTGATGAAGTATTTTAAGAGATCTTCCCGATTCTATTGCTGCGGCTGTTACTGTGTCGGCAAATAGTTTTTTATCTATAACCTGAGAGCAGGAAAAGGTAAAAAGCAATCCTCCCTTGTTGATTTTTTTCATTGCTTCGGCGTTTAAGCGCTTATATCCCTGCACTGCATTATGTTTTGCGCTGAGGTGTTTGGCATAAGCCGGAGGATCTAAAATAATAATGTCGTAGCTTGTTTCACACTTTTTCAGAAAGACCAGTGTATCTTCTTCAATGCATTGATTTTTTTCTTGATCAAAGTTATTCAGAAGAATATTTTCTTTTGTAATTTCTATGGCTTTTTTTGAACTGTCAACAGAATGAACAAATGCAGCACCGCCTTTTAATGCAGCTATTGTAAACCCACCTGTATAGCAGAACGTATTCAGAATTTTTTTTCCATCACTGTATTTGTGAAGCAATGCGCGGTTATCTCTCTGGTCTATAAAAAAGCCAGTTTTTTGTCCATCCGGAATATTAATTTTAAATAACAACCCGTTTTCAGAAATTTCAGAATCGGTTTCTGTTCCAATCAATGCTTTGTTTATTGCATTCAGTCCTGAAGATTTTGATAGTGTTTCAGTGCTTTTGTCAAAAACAGTTGTTATCTGGTTTTTCAAAACATTTGTTAATGCAGAAGCGATTTCTTTTCTTGCAAGAAACATACCTGCTGAGTGCGCCTGAATTACTGCTGTTTTATTGTAAATATCAACAATCAAACCCGGAAGTCCATCTCCCTCTCCATGAATAAGCCTGTATGAATTTGTTAGCGGGCTATTCGTTAATCCAAGTGCCGTTCTTAATTCAAAGGCTTCTGATATTTTTTTATTCCAAAATTCAGAATCCGGAGAAACAGGTTCAAATGAAATAATTCGTACCGCAATACTTCCGGGGGAGTAATGTCCTATTGCCAAAAAGTTTCTGCTTTGGCTATAAACAGCAACGACATCTCCGTCTTTGCATTTATCAGGTAAGATATCTATAGCACCTGAAAAAACCCATGGATGCATTCGCAGCAAGGGCGTTTCTTTGCCTCTTTTTAAGTATATTTTTGGTATGTTGTTCACTTTATAATTTTTAAATTTATGATGTTTATTTATGATTATATTTTTGAATAAG
>Ga0208863_1002196_pt1 | contig 10477 bp, 10 predicted proteins | sample RifOxyD3_FD_184040 | JGI IMG/M metagenome (GOLD analysis project Ga0208863, IMG submission 184040) | Soil microbial communities from Rifle, Colorado - Rifle Oxygen_injection D3 (SPAdes) | ecosystem: Environmental > Terrestrial > Deep subsurface > Rock core/Sediment | place: Rifle, Colorado...
AGAATCGACGTTAGCCTCATCAAGCACCTGGTTGACTTCGACAATCTTGGTGATGGCATTAGTCGCGTCAATACTTAGGGGACCAGATGTAGCAGTACCCATGTCGATATTGGCAGAAATAGCACCAGCAGTAGAACCAATATTATCAGCATGAGCGGCAGTGCCGAGATAACCGAGAACATCAGTATCTACACTAATCTTCATCTTGTATGCTGAGTCGTCAGCATACATATTAATGAGGTCCATATCTACCTGAACCTTGTCAATATCATCAATGCGAAATGCGGTGTAGATAGCTTTATCAATGGTTAGAGAGGTACTATCCTTCTCTGGAACCTGGTAACTGATCGTCCCACCGATACTGTAAGTACCGACAGTTAGATCAGGCGTCTTACGGATGATAACTGTATCACCCATAGCTTTAATTTGCATTGATGTTATCGTGAAGTGTTTACCCTCACTTCTATAAGTTTCCCTATAGATCAGACTATATCTTATGTGATTTCCCGGTATGGTGAAATGAGGTATGAGATGGTAAACTGCAAAGTTCTAAATTCTCTATATCATTATCACACTTATTGCCATTTATATGATGCACTACTTCAAAAGAGTCTAAAAATCTACCAAGATAGGATTCCATTACTAAACGATGTTCGGGTACATACCCAGAAATAGTTGCAGATGGGTGTGCCACATCTCTTACAAGTTTATAATCATTGTGGGTAATACGAAAACCCTTGTGAAAAGAGTCAAATGCGCCAGGTTTACCTATATCCTTGCATACCCTATTCACAGTGGTACTTGAAACCCCCAACAACTTACCAACCTCTATTGATGTAAATCCCCCCTGGTGTAAGAAAGCTAATACAGGTTTTCTTAATTCTCTGTAAAAACTTCTACTTATTCTGGGAATACCATAACCCTTCATCCACTTCAGAATGGTTTTTTTATGAACCCCGTAATGATCTGCACATTTAAGACAGGACAGATTATCTTGATAAATCCCAAACAATTCTTCTTTTGACGGTACATCACCCATCACATTCTCCTGTTCGTGGGAGCGTCACCCCATAGGGGTTACCTGCATCCTAGTCGTTGAACCTTAACCCCATTACTGGGGCTCTTGGCTGCTGATTGCCCAACCCACATAATTTTTAAACCATCACACTCGCCGTTACCAGCCATGTTGTGGTTTATGTGGTTCTCAGGGTATCCCAGCAATTAAAGAGATTTAAATAGAGCCAATTACTTAACCCTCGTAATCTACGTTGCATATATCCTTGTAAAAGCACTGCGCATAAAAATTCCGAAGAGCCTTCTTTGCATACAACTGAGGGATGTAATTAGTACCAGAACCACTCTCAAAGTGATCGTTAGTAGTATCCCCATAATAGCCACTAGTAATTCCAATTGCACGAGCCATGATTTATTTCTCCATTAATTTCTTATCCTCCCCTCTATAGCAGCTTGATCTATTTTTGCTTCAATCTCTTTCTGAAGGGAGGCTTTACCTGCATAACGCCCTTTAATAACATCATCATAGAATTTCTCTATAAAGGCGCGAGTTATAGTTTCTTTGTTTTTTGGTGCAACATTCGCAGAGTTAGTTTCCCCTGTGGGGGTGAGTTTCTTTTCAAGAGGGCTTTTAGAGTTGTGCAAGTATTCTGTATAGAACCCAGCAGCCCTAGCAACATCACCATTATTTACAGCACGTTTAAACAGAGTAGTACGATCATACCCAGACGCAGTATCTAGACCCCTCATAAAAGACAGGAAGGACGCATCCTTGTCTATCTTCTCATAATTAGGTACAATAGCTTTAAATCTTCTGATAAAAAGCTGCTTGTTATCTTCTTGAAGCTTACGGTTGTAATCTTCATCCTGCTTTAATCGAAGCTGACGCTCAGCCTCTAGTTCACTTTTCAGTGGATTCATAGCATGTGAAGTTGCCTTCCTGATAGCTTCTACTGCTTCCTCACCAAGTACCTCCTGCTCTTCCTCACTCAAACCAAATGAGTTATTGGAACTCTTATCATTTAGCACAGAAAGTTGCTCTGTCAAAGCAGAACGAACTTTTTGCATCTCAATCAAAGCAGACTTTACACCAGACAATTCTTGGCGCAAGTCATAAATAGTAGCATCATGGTAAGAACGTAAGGATTTATACCGCTGTTTCCAATCAGTATATTTCTTTTTCTGGGGTTTCTCATCTGTTTCGTCATCTTCTGAACTATTCCCGTCGAGGCTATCGGTCAGGGAATCGGGGAAGGTGTCTTCACCATCTTGAGAATCATCATCTACTTCATCTTCAGTATCTGTATCTTGGTCATCCTCTTGTGTGGTTAGAGTGTCATCAGACTTGTCTGACTCCGTAGTCTTACCAAATTGGGCCTCAAGTTCTGCAATCTCAGAATCTAAGGCAGCCATCTGTGTTTTACTCATACTAACTCCTTTTAGAAATTATACTGACCTGAATCTAATAGTTCAAGACCATCTTGGGTAGTATTAGAGGGATCAATAAGTTTACGCAAGCTTTGTAGAAAAAGTCCTGCGCCCTGTATTTTAGCCGTATTCTGTGTTTCATTTAGAAGACGGTTAATCAAAAGTTTTTCTTCTTCCTGTAGAAGTTTTTTCAGAAGAACAATATCTCCATTTCTAAGTCGCTCTTTCTGATCCCTAGAAACCACCGTAAATAGCATTATACACCTGAAGTTTCAAGTTGAACTGCGGATGTTCGCTTATTAGCCATATCCTTCTGTTCTAATTGCATCTGAACTTTCTGCAAATCAGTCTGAAGTTTGGCAATAGTAGCCTCCTGATTCTGAGCGATACGCTGATTCTCCTGCTGGAATTTAGCAGAAGCAATTTCTTTTCTATCCACGATTTCTTGTGCCTTCAGTGTTTGCGCCCCTTGAGCCATTTGCATCTGCCCATCGATTTGAAGTTTGGTAGCGGCAAGCCCCTTGTCTTGTTCAGTTTGCATTGCCTGAGCTTGCATTGCTTTCTCTTCTTCTTCAAGTTTTTGTAAGACAAGTCTGGAGGGGACAATATTGCTAGTTAAATCTAAATCTTTAGCCATCTCTCTTAAAATATCTGCCCTACCATTCTTACCCATAATAGCCATATCAAACGGGTTAGCTGTTACCTGTAAGAACTCATTCCTCCGAAGTTGCGCAGCCCCCTTAACTGTGAGAGCACTAGAACCCTTGGCAACTATCTGAACATCACCAGAGAACCACTCTATGGGCTTTTTAAGCATATTCCAATAGAACTGATACTCAACTCTAGGCTTAATTAAACCCTCATCAATATGTCTAATAGCCTCTTTAATAGTCTTAGTTGCCGAATCCATAAGCATACTTAGACCAGCAGCAGTGCCAGAAGCATTACCACCCTGATCCCCGCTATACATATATCGTGGGATACCAGTAGCTTCATCCGCTTTCTGTTCAAACTGATTATATACTGCAAGTAATTCATTGGCGTTGCTGGTCGGTTGGGTAAACTCAATAGCTCTACCATTACTACCAGTAGGATCAGATGTCAACTGCCAAATCTTAAATGGTTTAATCTCATCTATCGGTGAGTCATCTGCTAATCTATCAATGTAAACTTGAATTTGTGGACCGGCAGACAATCCCATATTATTAGCCAATGCCCTGGCAGTTGCATTACAGAGTCTCTGTATATCTGACATCAGTTTTGGTAGGGAAATTCCCCAAATAGCCCCAGGAATCTTCTGCCAAGATGCAGTATAGTATGGTTTGCGGTTTAGTGGGTCATCATTTATAACACACTTAATAACCTTACCACTAAGAAGTATAGCCTCAACATCCACAGTGTAGATGCCCTTTTCTACTCTTATACCCCACTCATCTAACTGATCTGCTGGAACATGTCCAAAGAAGTGCAGGCCATGGAATATATTGCGCTTATCTGAGGAGGTACCTGAAAAGGTCAAATCGGACTCATCCTGTTCCACACCTTCGTCTACATAAGTAGAATCAACAGATACACTTGCATCTGTATTCTCTAAAATCTCTTTTATAACGTCAGTCTTATATCCAGCGTCATCCTTATCTATAAAAGATGCGAGTTCAGATGGGGTAATCCTGATATGTTCAATGATTGTACCGCCATTTACAGAAGTAGCTTCTGGAGCTGGGTAGAAATCAAAAGGAGACACCCTCTTATTTAAAGAGGATAGGTTCTCTTGTAGTTCAGGCTTACCATTAACCCATGTGAGTGACTTCTTGAAGGTGGTGATTGGCCCCTTCATAATAGCGATAGGAAATATAGTAAAGTCTTCTATAAAATCAGACAGGGCTTCATTAAAACGACCCTCAGTTAGCTGATCCTTAATCATCAGCTCCAACTGTTTAATGCCGTGCCGAGCTTCGAGATTAATCTCCTCCATAATAGCGTCTTTAATATCTCTCTCTAATTGATTTTGCTTGGAGATATTCTCTTGCACTTCTTTAATAGGAGCAGGCTCTTGAGGTTGTGGGGGCATGAAGGCATTATTCGCCTGCTCCACTGGCTGCCCCGGAGTCTCTTGTTGTTTAGTTGTTTGAATCTGACGCTTTATACCATCTTCAATAAGCTTAATAATATCTTCTGGCAGAGATGGCTTAGGGGTAGGTTCTATAGCGTAGGCCAGTTCCTTACCCAATAGAATATCTTTAATCCAAGCAGCAGCAGCACGGCATTTGGTAGCTGTGATATGCATGAAAATACTGGAACCACCGGTAGCCTGTATTGTACTGAGGTCTGCGGGGTTATACTCCCCATTAAAAGCTCTGAGGGAATTAAACATCTCTTCTTCAATTCCAGAAGCCTGCCTGGAATCCTTACATCTTTGGTATTCCGAGCTAATGAAAGATGCGAGAGAGTCAAAGGACTCATCACTACCCTTCACTTCTAAAGAGGCATTTAGTGCCTTCTGTTCTTCTTCAATCAAATAGGAAGTACCCTTAACACCAAGTGACTCTATATCCATACTTTCTCCTATAGCTCTAAAACGCGTTTAAATCGTTTCTAAGCGTGTTTCATGTCTCAGGTAAGCTACCGTATACAAATAGTTATAAAACCCCTTAGAAATGATTCTGGGGCTATTCTGTGTTATGCCCACAAATATGTTGACTTAGAGATCATTCTTGGTTTACTTCTTTGTTTAAGATGTGCAAATACCTGGGGGGCGAAAGTGAGTGACAGGGCATCTGCTTTATCTGGAGAAACGGTGCCACGCCTCTTCATATCTTTCTTAGACTCTAACAATATCTGCATTTTAGAATTAAAACTATAGTTTATTCCTACAAGTTGATCTCTCAACTCTGAATCTGTGGGGATAGAAGCAACACCAAGCCAATCTTTTAACTCCCCCCATAACTCAGCACGGAGATTTGCGTACATCTTTATATCCCTAGGTGAAGAACCCACATTCACATCCATAACAGGGACAGAGAATCTTTTTAACTGGTCTACAACCCCAGCCCCAACACCTATCCCATCCACAGGAATACACTGAAAGGCATGTTTATTTATCGTAATATAATTCAGTATCTTCTCAGCAAATGCCACCGTATCAAGACCCTTATAAGAAATGATGTTGTGCACTTTTGGGCCTTGCCTATCGACAATCACCGAGCAGTCAGAACCGAACCTCGCAACATCACACCCCAGTATTCTCGGAAAGTTGTGATAGTCTTGCGGAGCTATTACGGTGGAGAAAGCCCTTTCAACAAGATCGGTAGAAATAAACTGAGCTTCTGATACTAGAGGAAACTCACCCAGAACACGCATCTTCCAGAAATCAGAATCTTCTTTATAGTAAGCCCTGATCTCATCAATCCAGTTGGTGTCTACATTAGGTGAATCAAAAGATGTAAAAGTTAAACATTTAAACGTCTTCCTACTATCCTCCTGATGGAAAAGATCATAGAAAGCTCCCTCCGCACGAACAGGATTTGATACCAAGATAAAGCTTGTATCACCGGAAGACAGGGTTCCATACAGTGTATCAAAGATGCTGGAAGGAAGGGCTGAAGCTTCATCTACCATCAGCACAACCTTCTGTGCGTGTAGACCAGCAAAGGACTCTTTGTTCTCAGCAGTACCTGTCACCCACGAAAAAAACTGAGTATCCTTTTTACCCTTAACAAACACCTTCTCATTCATAATCTCAAACATATCTTGGAACACAGGTTCCATCTTACCATGCCACAGACACAACTCAGATCGGAATACCCGAAACAACTGGGAGGCTGTTGGAGCTGTCACTAACCCCTTGCAGTCTGGGTAGCACAAAAGGAAGTAGAAGGTGAGCCAAGCAAGCGTTGAGGTCTTTCCAGTAGCTGTAGCAGACTTAACAGCTACACGACCGTTGGGCTTGGTGGCAATGTTAATCAGCTCTATCTGCTGACTTGTAGGTTCTACCTTAAAGATATGTCTTACAAACTCCACCGGGTGATCTCGGAAGTATAATTGCAACTCCACCAGTTTATCTGTTGCATTCTTAGGAGGCATTTACAGGTTCCTGTTTGTATTCAAATAACTCAGTAGGCTTAGAATCAAGGAGTTTCCTTGGCTTAGACTCAATTATATTCATCTTAGTCATTTCAAGCAGCCTGTCCAGAGCTTCATCAGGTCTGACTTCATTCACATTAATAGTTTCGGTGAAAGTACCTGGGATTGTTTTACCTAAAAGCTCAATAGCTCTCAATAACCTTGTACGGTCCTTAGCAGCTCCTTCTTCTTGAATCTGTTCTATAACCTGAATTAGCTGACCTTGTATGTAACTCTTGTCTACACTTAGGTCTGTAAGCTTGCGCTCTCTTAAAGAATAGATGTAATCCTTTATATTCTTCTTGGAACGTAAGTAGTGACCCCTAATCTTAAAACAATTCTCTAAAGATGCAGATTGTTCAACCTTATTATTGAGCCTCCTATGAAAACCACAATCTAACTTAGATTCCTTGATGGCTTCTGTATTGGAACCTGTTTGTGTAAACACCCAAGCGTATATCTGCTCTCTTTCGGATAACACAGGATCATTTGGATCGGAGAGGTGTTGTTTGAAAATGTCATTTATAGCTTCTATATTCACTCCATGCCTCTTATTGTGGTCGTCTGTCATTTCCCTATTAGCCCCAACAGCGTGGTCTAGGTAGGGGAAGGTGTTAATAAGACTCCAAGACATCAGGTGATTATTAAAATCTGCTCTGAAATCCTTAATAATACATTCAATCTGTTTGGCTGTCAGACTCCATTTATCTCCTGTAGCTTCGTAGCTGAAAGTGGTGTAGATGAAGTCATATATTATATTAAGTATATCCTCTTTAGATAACTCTCCTGGTATACCACCATGACCAGGTTGGTTTAAAATAGCTTCTACAGGGCGTCTTAATATAGTTCCTTTCACATATGGCGTAGAAATCACATACTCGGAATGTGACAATGCCTCATAAATACCCATTATTATCAACCCTTTGCGTCCTTGACTGACCTCAAGTCAGCACTAGCATAGATACTAGAGACTACTATAGGCTATTATAGATTACTATATACCTATTAATACTATTAAATATTATTATTCAATTAATCTTAATAATTACTAGATTAATATTTCTAAGGAAATATTAAAGATTAAAAGAAAGATGTAAAAAGGTAAAGGATTAAAGATCAATCAGTTCTTAACGGTATTGTAAATACCTTATAACAGTATTATACCATACTTGCCTATTGTTTGTCAAGTAAAAAATGCATTTAGGTTAAAAATAATTTCAGTTGCTTGATTTTATTATATAAATTATAAATAGGCTCTGAAAAGTATCATTTTATCAACTGGGGTAAGGGTTTGCGTAGTATTTGGGGTGCATTATGGTAGTATTTTAGAAAACACTTAGATTGTTACATACCATGAGTGACAAATATTGTCAACTAAAATCGCATAATGCTGACAAATATTGTCAATATTTTAGGTTATTGGTCTATTGTATTACGGAGATATGCGATGGAGTGTTGGGTGCATTTAGGTTACTTAGGGGCATATCAGGGGGGTGGTAATATGCCCCAAGAATGCTTATTTTACAGTGTTTGAGCGTGATGGGGTACCCCCCCACACACCAGCCCCCCTCGAAATCTCAGCAGACACCCCCACCCCTGGTGTTATGCCCCACCCCGTAACACTATAGGTGGGGCTAGGTTCTAGCGGATAACATAATCTTCACCATAAGTGTAGGAAAAGGGTTCAAAAGGGTTATGGGATACCCTTGCACCATGCTGGAATATGCCAGCATATGCGAATATCCCAAACAATTTAAAGGTGAGTATCATGGCCAAGACAACAGTAAGCTTCAAGAGTGTTCAAGAATCTCTGGTGCAATCGGACAAAGGCCGTATGGCCCTGCAACATGCGAGAGAGGGAATCGCCAAGGACTTGATCGCCCTGAAAGTGCAAAGGGAGACTATGTTTTCTGTTGAAACTCTCTCCAAGCTACCAGCATGGCCAAACAAAGAAATGTCCCTCTCACAAATGCGGAAAGTTGGTGGATATGAAGACAACAGCCTTTATCGTGCCGTAAATGCCTTTTCCACTTGGTTCTATTCGTGGACAAAAGGCAGCGCAAAGGACGAAAAATCTGGTAATATCATTTTACTGAAAGAACGTGCCAAGATTGAAAAATCTGCTACCGCCGGTAAGCCCGGAAAGAAGAAAATTTCTGGAAAAGTAGCAGAGCTTTCCCTTGATAACATCTTGGCAGAGCTTCAGGCAGCACTTGACCGTGAAAAAGACGTTGACAAGCTCGAAGATGCTCTTGACAATCTTCACTTACTGGTATCGACCCTGACCCTGCGGTTCAAGCAGGGTAAGAAGGTCAACCCGGTTGCCAAGATTGCCAAGGGTAAGAAGTAATATACAGAACCCGCAAGGGTTCTTTCAGGACTGACAGGTGTTGTTAGCACCTGTCAGTCCTGAAAGGCTTCTTGCCTTGTTTGCGAGATATAGCAGACGTCATTCGTTCCTTGACAACTTAACCTTGCAACTTCACTGAAAAGGCTATTGTATTGCTTGTTTGTTACATTTAAAATGCAGACTAGATTTTAGTTTACATTTTCAGCAAACAAGCCCCAATGCAGCCCCTTGAACCGTTGTAGGGCAAAATGTTACTTGAAAGGTCCTGCCACCTTACGGCAGGGGCAACGTGGTCTGTACGGTTGACCATGCCTTCGGGTGCATATCAGAGAATATAAACTAGTTGGAAAGGATGGTTGCTCGATGTTATTTGAAGTATGCTTACATCCTTGCACTACAAACAACTTGTTTAAGGCAATTAGTTTATATTCTCTGATATGCGCCTTAAACATACAGACTAAAATCTAGTCTAAACAAATACAACAGGGGATTACTATGAAAACACTTATGAGTCAAGCTATGACTAAAACAGTTACTGACCTAATGAGTAACGGCTTTAAGCTGAAGAAGTTTTCCAGCAATAGGCCAGTTCTTACGAGGGGTAATGACACGGTGACGGTGTTACTATTGTGCTGAAAAGCAAAACAGTAGCAGAAGTGCTGGGTTTTCATTATTGCTTCTTTTAACAGGAGACCAAACATGTGGCATCTTGAACGCATCCAAGAACAAATAGGACCAAACATGGTATACTCTTTGAGATTGACTTTATTCATCTTGAGGATTTATTCATCAAGCAGGGCAATCAAGCTTTGTATTAATGGGAGGTTATATGAATAAAATATCAGAGGTTATTGAACTTGCCTTATTCATCCATAATGACCAACTAGACAAGGCGGGTGTTGACTACATCCTTCACCCTCTGCATATCATGCAGCAAGTTAAGGATTATGGTGAGGGCCATATGGTTGTAGCTATCCTACATGACGCATTAGAAGGTTTTGAGGGAGAAGATTATGAAGAGAATCTTTATTCAATAAGAGACCTTTGTACTAACGACGAATGTGATGCAATACTCGCAATTACTAGGGGAAAGAGAGAGTCGTGGAAGAATTATTTGATCCGGGTAAAGCAAAATGAGATAGCAAGGGTTGTTAAGATTAAAGACCTTCTACACAACTCTGATATGAGCAGGTTGCCTGCAATTACTATCGAAGATACCAAACGAACTAAGAAATACCTTAATGCGATTGATTTTCTCAAACAACCAGAACAACCCCAACAATAGGAGGAGTAACATGGCACCAAAGAGGATTGTAGCATTTGTCAGAGCAACACCCAAATCAAGGGCGCTGTCAGAGACCTTTTCAAGCCCCAAAGAGGCGTTGGCTTGGCTTGGAGACTACAGAGAATACATCCACTCTTACAGAAGGGAGAACAGCCATGCCAAACAAGCAAAATGATATTACAGGTGCAATTATTATGCTCATATTTATGGGTGTGGGGATTTGCATCTTCCTAGATTGCCTAGATGCTTGGGTGGTTCTGCACTAATAGGGATTGGTA
>Ga0208863_1002198_pt1 | contig 10467 bp, 6 predicted proteins | sample RifOxyD3_FD_184040 | JGI IMG/M metagenome (GOLD analysis project Ga0208863, IMG submission 184040) | Soil microbial communities from Rifle, Colorado - Rifle Oxygen_injection D3 (SPAdes) | ecosystem: Environmental > Terrestrial > Deep subsurface > Rock core/Sediment | place: Rifle, Colorado...
TCAGCCTGGGCTCCGACACCGGCGGCTCCATCCGCCAGCCGGCGGCCTTCTGCGGCGTGGTCGGCCTTAAGCCCACCTACGGCCTGGTCTCGCGCTACGGCCTGGTGGCATTCGCTTCCTCCTTGGACCAGATCGGGCCTTTCACCCGTACGGTGGAGGATTCCCAGCTGGCCTTGTCGGTCATCGGCGGGCATGATCCCCTGGACAGCACGTCCGCGGTCAACGCGCCCCCGGCCGTGGCGCCCGCGCCGAAGGACCTGAAGGGCCTGCGCATCGGGCTGCCGAAGGAATACTTCATCGACGGGCTGGACCCTGAGGTGGAGAAGTCGGTGCGGGCCGCAGTCGAGGTCTTCAAGTCTCTGGGCGCGACGATCTCCGAGGTGAGCCTTCCGCACACCAAGTATGCGATCGCCTCCTATTATATCATCGCCCCGTCGGAGGCCTCCTCGAACCTGGCGCGCTTCGACGGCATCCGCTACGGATTCGTGGACCGCTCCGCCTCCAACTTGGAGGAGGTCTACGAGTTCACGCGGGGTGCCGGCTTCGGCGCGGAGGTCAAGCGCCGCATCATGCTGGGCACCTACGCTCTTTCCTCCGGCTACTACGACGCCTATTACGCCAAGGCCCAGCGCGTGCGCACGTTGATGGCCCGCGATTTCGCGCAGGCCTTCAAGCAGGTCGATGTCATCGCCGCTCCGACCACCCCGACGGCCGCCTTCCGCTTCGGCGAGAAGACCGACGACCCCGTCGCGATGTATCTTTCCGACGTCTTCACCATCCCCTCGAACATGGCCGGCAACGCCAGCCTATCCCTGCCCTGCGGGCTCTCCGCGAAGGGCCTGCCGCTGGGCGTCCAGCTCATCGCCGACGCCTTCCAGGAGGAGCGCCTGCTGTCGGCCGCGCGCGCCTTCGAGGCGGCCAAGCCCTTCCCCGTCCTTCCGGGATGAAGGAAGCGCGCGAGTACGCGGCGGGCGGGATCGTCGGCAAAGGCGGGAAGGTCCTTCTCGTGAAGGTGACGAACCTCCAGGGAGAGGTCGTCTGGACCTTCCCGAAAGGTCATCTCGAGAAGGGGGAGACCCCGCTTGCGGCCGCCCTGCGCGAGGTGGAGGAGGAGACCGGCTGGCGTTGCCGCAAGACCGGCCCGCTGGCGCTGGTCACCTACCGCTTCAAGCGCAACGGCCGTCCCGTCTTCAAGAAAGTCCGCTGGTACCGGATGGAGCCCATCGAGAAGACCGGCCGTCCCGACGCCGTCGAGATCATGAAGACGAAATGGGTCGCCGCCGGGAAGGCCGAGGCGAAGCTCAGCTACCCGAGCGACCTGCGTCTCATCGGCCGATATGTCGGTCATCGAGCCGGTCGGTAGGCCCGAACCGCTTCACCCTCAATTCGTGCGGGTGTTGGTCGCGGTGCAGGATATTTCTTCTGTACCGCGACTTTCGCAGCGGTTGTCCCCATCAGCCATGACGCTGACTCTTTGTTTGAGCAAGCTGGTGGGCGTGGTGCATCGTCCGGAGTTCGTGAGCCGGAGGCTGCTGCTGCCGCGGCACGATCCCTGACCCAGTGATGTCGGCGTTCCTATCTTGTCGTACGCCGAGGCGACGCAAGACCCGCACTCGTAGGTGGGGGCGGGTGGCGGGGCGGGTGCGGGCGCGGGTGCGGGTGCGGGAGCGGGTGTGGGGGCAGGTGCGGGTGCGGGGTCCTGCTCCGTCTCAGGGGCCGGCCCTGTCGCGGACTCCGGCTCTGACTCGGGAGACGATGCTATCTCTTCCGGCGGAGCCTGAGCCGTCCTGGCCGTGGTCTCGCCGCAGAGCAGGCTGTTGATCTCGGCGTATAAGGCGTCCGCCTCGCATCGCGTCGCTGCGCAGGCGCAGGCATTCGACGAGCCGAGGCATGCGCGGCAAGGGGTATTGCCGCACCCGTTGGCCTTTAGGGAGGCGCGTTTCGCCACTAACTGGCCCCACAGCGGCTTGATCTCGGGTTTCTCGTTGATATTCCCCTGGCAGGTCTTGCCATCGGCGGTGTTCGTATAGGTGCCGCTCCTGACGTGTTTGCCGGCCTTGAGATCGCTCCCCATGCCCGGAGTCGAGGAGCCGTTTCGGCTCCCGCTGCGCGAGTCGCTCATCAATCCTTGTCCCGAGGACCGGCTTGACCGGCTCGTGGTGTTCCCGCTGCCGCTCAGCCCCGATAAGCCTCGCAGGCCGCCAGATCTCGAGGCGCCGTCGCCATCCGAGTCTTGTTGACCCTCGTTCTGGCCGACTTCAGTCTCGCCGGCGCCTTTGGTCCCTCGGTCCGTCTGCGTCATCGCCTCCTTAAGGGTGCCGGGCAGAGGCAGGGGGGACTGTGCCACGGAGGTGGGCTTAGTGGTCGATGAGAATCCCGATCGTCCCTCGGCGCGTTTAGACGCGGTCAACGCCGATAGGCGCGCCACGTCGGGCCGTTTGGAGTCTTCTTCATGGAAGAGAGCCGCTGAGCCTAAGAGGAAAAACAGCGCCAGACCCGCGATGGCCGCAGGCAGGTGCCAGCCGGTCGTGAGCCACGACAGCAGTCCCAGGAGACCCCGGTTCCTTTCCTTCCCCTCTTTTTGCCAAGAGAATCCGCTCACGGCGATAGTGTAGGGCGGGGATAGGCGTCTGTCAACGCCCGGCGACGACGATGGCGGGCGGGCCTTACAAGCTCGAGGACGTCTGCGAGGCCGTCTTGGGAGTCTCGTCGACTGTGATGGTTCCGGGGTGGACGCGCATCGCCCAGGAGCCGTATGTGAAGAACGCCCCTCCCAGGATGAAGTAGAGTCCCGTCCCATCGCCGATGGCCAGGGCGTACGCGCCCCAGGCCATGGAGAGCGCGGAGAGGAGCAGGCCGAGTCCGGCGGTCGCCTTCGTCGCCCAATAACTGCCCATCCACTTCGTCAGGATGGCGCGCAGGACTCGTCCGCCGTCCATCGGGAAGAGCGGCAGGAGATTGAAGATCGCCAAGACGATGTTCATGTTCGCCGCCGCCGCGAGAACGGGTGCGGCCAAAGTGCCGGCGACGAGGGGAGCGGCCATGAAGAGGGCGACGCCGCAGAGGGCGCTGACCACCGGCCCGGCCAGGGCGATGACGAACTCAGGCAGGGACTGTCGGAAGCCCCGGACGACGTCTGCGCCGCCTCCGAGGAAGTTCAGGATGATCTTCCGCGTGCGGATGCCGAAGGCGTTGCCCGCGGCGGCGTGACCGAACTCATGGGCGACGACTGAGATGTTGAGCAGCGCCACCGTGGCCGCTCCTTGGGCGAAGTGGGTGAGCATGCCGGCCGCGGGGTTCAAGGGGGCGAAGATGTATATCGCGGCCTGCGCTCCGAAGAGGGCTATGGCGGGCCAGACGCCTTTCTCGGCCAGCACGGGGATACCCAGCGCGGTGAAGAGATGCAAGCCCCTCCGGTCCTTGGAGTCGTCCGGCTTGCCATGGACCTCGGCGATCCACTCCGCGATGCTGGAGTAGCGGCCGAAAAGCGGGTGCCAGGCGGGAATGGCCAGGCGCAGTTCGTCGGTCTCGGCCATCTTGGCCAGCGAGCTTCGGGCCGCCTCTCCCAGCGCGCCCATGCGCTCGGCGGCATGCAGGGAGACGGCGGCGACGAACTCAGTCCACTCGCCGGACTGGCGCAGCGTTTTGAAGAGGACCTTGTCGCGCTTCGTGCCGAAGAGGTTCACGTGGTCGTTGATGACGGTCTGATAGACCGTGCCGGGGGGCACCCCGCGCTCCTGGGCGCGGGCTTCCGCTTCGTCGAGAGCCCGCGCGGCATAGGGCGCGAGCACCGCGCCAACGCGCGAGCCGGCCGGGGCCTCGTCGAGCAGGAGGGCCGCGCCGTTGACGGCGGCGGCGGCCTCGGACTTGACGGTCTTCAGATCCCTGGCGATCCGGGCCGACAGGCCCATGGTCCGTTCGACGCGTCGGGCGGAGGAGATCGCTCGCACCGCCTGGGCCGTTTCCGGCTTGAGGAAGAACCAGCGCTGGGCGATCCCCTCGAGGGCGGCGCTCTCCTCGGGGAAGAGCGGTCCGCGGGCGGCCAGGGCCAGGAGCTTCTCCGCCTGCGGCTGGAGCTGGGCGGCCGTGGCGGAGACGGCGGCATCGAGCATGCGCACCTGCTCATCGACGGGGAGGTTGCGGAAATCCTTCGCGGAGACCGCCTGGGCGGGCATGTGGGCGAGGAACGCCAACGCCGCGGCGGAGCGCGGCTGCAAGGCCAGTTCAATGCGCAGACGGCCGGACACCTGGTCCAGGAGCGGCGAGGCCCCGGCCAGTCCGGGGCGCGCCTGAAGCGCGCCCGCGACCTGGCCGACCGCCGCACTCCACCCTGCGACGGAGACGGCCGCGGTCGGCGCCGGTCCGCTCACGACGGCGGCGAGTGAGAAAGCGGGGACGGCCAAAGCCGCGGCGAGGAGCAGGGACAGTCGGTTCTTCTTCATGTTGAACCAAGTATAGCGCAGCTCCAGCCGCTCCCCCTGAGACGAAGGGCCCAGACGACGCGTGAAAACAGTCCTATGGGTCGGGCAACTTTCCCATGAAACGACTGGGCTGAATGGCTGCGGGCGAGTAGGCCCTTCACGCCTTGGCAGCAAGGATATCCTTTCATTGCCTTGCGACATGCGAATGCGGCGCCGCCAGCTCCCTCATGATGGGATTCCGAATCATCTGTGGGATGTCGAGCTCCCTCCTTGTGGTGGGGACAGGGCTCTTGCGCGGAGGGCGAAGTCGGGTTAAGCTGGTCGGGTGTGGCGGTTCGATCGGGACGCGCTCTGGAAATCTCTACTTCGTTCCCGGGTAAAATTGCCAAAATCGTGGAGGACATCCGCCTGTGGGGGAAATGGGACTTCCCACGGCTTTGCCCGAGGAGTCTGACCTGATCATGACACGATACGAGATGGTCGTAGGGCTCGAAGTTCATTGCCAGCTGGCGACGAAGACGAAGCTGTTCTGCGGTTGCGGCACGGACGGCTTCAGTTCCCCGCCGAACAGCCGCATCTGCCCGTTGTGCACCGGCCAGCCTGGGGTCCTGCCGGTGCTCAACAAGCGCGCCGTCGAGCTGGCCTTCCAGGCCGCGATGGCGCTGGATTGCCGCCTCAACGCCCAGTCCATATTCGCGCGCAAGAACTACTTCTATCCCGACCTGCCCAAGGCCTACCAGATCTCACAATACGACCAGCCCTTCTCCGAGCACGGCAAGTTGGGCATCGCGCTGAAGGACCGCGCGCCCAAGACCATCGGCATCACGCGCATCCATCTGGAGGAGGACGCGGGCAAGCTCCTCCATGAGATGGGCGCCTTGAAGATCGACGGCTCTCTGGTCGACTTCAACCGCGCGGGCGTGCCCCTGATCGAGATCGTCTCCGAACCCGACATCCGCGACGCCGAGGAGGCCTACGCCTACCTGACCGCGCTCAAGGAGGTCATCCAGTTCGTCGGCTCCTCGCACTGCGACATGGAGAAGGGCGAGATGCGCTGCGACGCCAACGTCTCCGTGCGCCCCGCCGGGCAGGAGAAGTTCGGCACGCGCGCCGAGATCAAGAACCTGAACTCCTTCAAGAACGTCAAGGACGCCATCGACTTCGAGTTCCGCCGGCAGGTGGCCGTCGTCGAGGCGGGCGGCAAGATCGTCCAGGAGACGAGGCTGTGGAACGTCGAGCGCCAGGAGACGATCTCCATGCGCTCCAAGGAAGAGGCTCACGATTACCGCTACTTCCCGGACCCCGACCTGGTGCCGCTCGTTGCCGACGCCGCCTGGGTCGCGGCCATCAAGTGCGCGACCCCTGAACTGCCCGCGGTGAAAAGGGCTCGATTTGTCGCGGAACTGGGGCTATCCTCGTACGACGCCGACGTGCTGACAGGAGACAAGACCCTGGCCGACTTTTTCGAAAAGGCCGCTTCGGCCGCGCCGAAGACGGCGGTCAAGACCGTCGCCAACATCATCTCGACCGAGATGTTGGGGAGATTCAACGCCGAGAACAAGACGACGGCCCAGGTCCCGTTCGGGCCCGCTCATCTGGGCAAACTGGCCGGGCTGGTGGCGGGGGGGATTCTCTCGAGCAAGGGCGCCAAGGATGTTTTCGCCAAGATGTGGGAGACGGGCAAGGACCCACAGACACTCGTCTCGGAACTGGGCCTGGCCCAGGTCTCGGATGACAAGCAGATCCTGGAATGGGTCCGGCAGGCATTGGCGGCCAACCCGAAAGCCACGGCCGATATCAAGTCGGGCAAGGATGCCGCCATCGGGTCCATCGTCGGTCAGGTCATGAAGCTTTCCCGGGGCAAGGCGAACCCCGCCCTCGTCAACAAGCTGATCAAGGAGGCAGTCTCAGCATGAACCGTGCAACGCTTGTCTTCTCCATGATTCTGGCTGCGGCCTCCTCGGCGCGCGCCTACGACAGCATCCATTTCCTCGAGCCCATCAAGGGCGTCGAGATGTCCAAGCCCGTGGCGGCCGCGGCCTCCCTCGAGAGGATCTATGTGGTCGACGAGAAGAAGAACATGCTCTTCCTCTATGATTTCTCGGGCACGCTCATCAAGAACGTGGGGCGCTCGGGCTCCCAGAACGGCTCCTTCTCCGAGCCGCGCGGCGTCGCGGTCGGCCCCAGCGGCAACGTCTATGTGGCCGATACCGGCAACAACCGCGTGCAGATCTTCGACCGCGACGGGAACTTCCTCTATGCCTTCGGCGAGAAGGGCTCCGAGCCGGGCAAGCTGCGCGATCCCGAGTCGGTCTCCGTCGGCGTCGACGGCCGTATCTACGTGGCGGACACGGGCAACAACCGCGTCCAGGTCTTCACGCGGGAGGGCATCCTGCTCTTCCAGTTCGGTCAGTACGGCAAGGAGACGGGCAAGTTCCATAAGCCCGCGCGGGTCTCCGTGGACCCGTCGGACAACGTCTACGTGCTGGACCGCGGCAACGACCGCGTGCAGAAGTTCGACGCCTCGGCCAAGTTCGTCAAGGAGTACAGCCTGCTCGGTAACGATGCGGCCGTGGACGGCTACGGCTTCATGTATGTCCTGGACGGCAAGAACGGCAAAGTCATCGAGCAGTCCGGCGACGGCTTCATCCTGGGGCGCTTCGGCTCCTACGGCTCGGGCGCGGGACAGTTCAAGAAGGCCGAGGGCATCTCGGTGGCCCCGGATGGGGTACTCCTGGTGCTCGACACCGGCAACAAGCGCATCCATCGCGTGGAACTAGCCAACAAGCTCAAGACCATCCCTCTGCCGCCCAACACCAAGACGAAGATGTCGGTTTCCGGTCCCAGCCGGGCCCTGCCCTACGCCGCCTCCATCCTGGCTCCCTTCGGCGACGACCTCTACGCCTATCTGCCCAAGGAAGGGCAGTTCGTCCAGATCGGTCCGGACGGCAAGCCGGTGCGCCGCTTCGGCACGTCGAAAGGCAAGAGCGGCGAGGCCACGCGCGGCGTGGGCGGCATCGCGGTCAACAAGAAGATGGGGCTCTACGTCGCCGACACTCCCAATAGCCGCATCCAGCGCTTCGGACTGGACGGCAAGTGGCAGTCGAATCTTGGCGAGTCGACGGGCTTCTTCGACAGCAAGAAGAAGGAAGGCCGCATGCGCGACCCTCACGGCGTGGCCATCAACGAGGCAGGGACCATCTACGTCGCCGACACGGGCAACCAGCGCATCGACGCCTTCAGCCCCGAGGGTGTGTTCCTCTTCGGCATCGGCCCCAAGGTCGGGCCCTACATGCTCCAGGAGCCCGTGGCTCTAGCTTGGGACAATGCCGGATTCCTTTATTTCGCTGACAAGGGCCTCAAGAAGGTGATCAAGGTGGAGCCCTCCGGCGCTTTCATCACCGCCTGGGGAGAGGAAGGCGACGGTCCGGGAGAGTTCCGCAGCCCCATCTCCATCGCCTTCGACGGCCAGAACTATCTCTACACCCTGGACGCGCGACTCAACCGCGTCAGCGTCCATACCAAGGACGGCAAGTGGCTGACCGATTTCTTCGCGGGAGGCAAGCAGGAACGGGAGTTGATGGCCCCCGTCTCCGTCTCGGTCCAGGGCGAGAAGCTCCTGATCGCCGACCAGGGCAAGCAGCGGATCGTCTCCTACGACCTGCATCCGATGCTGGCCGCCCCCGTCGGGGTGTCCACCGCAGCGAAGGCAGGCATCGTGTCGGTCTCCTGGCAGGCCGTGTCCGACCCCTGGACGGGGGGCTACCAGGTGGAGCGCTCAAGCCTCCCTGCCGGGCCCTTCGTCGTCGTGGGGATGGTCGCGGAGGCGAAGCTCTCGGACTCCGAGGTCGCCAGCGACCAGACGTACTGGTATCGCGTGGCGACCGTGGCCAAGACCAAGGATGTGGGTCCCGCCGGGAGGGCGCTGGAGACCTTCGTGGGCAGTTCCTTCAACCGGGCGCCCGTTGAGATCTCCTCCGTGACGCTGGGCAACATCTTCGCGGCCAACTACAAGTGGTACCTGAAGAACCCGCTCGGCAAGGCCACCGTGACCAACAACGTGAACGTCCCCTTCCAGAACGTGAAGGTGACCTTCAAGCTCAAGGACTATATGGATTTCGGCTTCGATACCGAGATCAAGAAGCTGGAGCCCAAGCAGACCGTGGAGATCCCGCTGATCGCGACGCTGAACAACAGGATCCTCGACGTGGCGGAGGACACCCCGATCCAGGCCGAGTTCTCGATGACCTACTTCGAGGACGGCGTGTCGCGCACGGTCTCCCTGACCAAGCCGCTTCGCCTCTATTCGCGCAATGCGATCACCTGGGACGACCCGCGCAAGATCGCGAACTTCATCACCTATAAGGATGAGCCGGTCAAGAACTTCAAGGCCGTCGTCTCGATGGAGTTCAAGAACCGCAAGGCGGCCGCGCTCAACGGCAACGTGGTCAAGGCGCTGAAGTTGTGGAACGCCTTGGCCGAGTACGGGGTGAAGTTCGCGGCCAACCCCGCCAACCCGTTCGAGGCCGCCCATGACGACCCGAACTTCCCGGTCGACTACACGCAGTACCCGCGCGAGACGCTGACGCGCAGGACGGGGCAGTGCTCGGATCTGACCTCCCTCTACGCGGCGCTCCTCATCGACAGCGAGGTCAGCGTCGCCATCCTCGACTACCCCGGCCACATGACGCTGATGTTCGACACGGGGGCCGAGGACGCCCTGGAGGCGGGCCTGCCCGCCGACCTGCTGGTGGAATATGAGGGAACCATGTGGGCTCCCATCGAGGTCACCTATGTGGGCAAGCCGTTCTACGAGGCCCTCTCGAAGGGCGCCTACGCCTACAAGGCCGAGTCGGAGAAGGGCCGGGTCAAGGTCATCGACGTGGATAAGACCTTCGGCGAGTACGAGGCGGTCACGATGCCCAAGCCCGACTCCCTGCCGGTCCTGCCCGAGGCCGCGGCGCTGGAGAAGCGCTTCGACGACCAGGTCAACGTCCTCGCCAAGGACCGCTACCAGTTCCTCAAGACGCACTACGGGGACCTGGTCAAGAAGGAGGGCAAGGACTCCGACTCGCAGCTGCAGCTGGGCATCGTCGAGTATCAGTTCGGCAACCGCGAGGCCGCCGTGACCGAGTTCAACAAGGTCCTGGCCCTGGACCCGAAGGACGCCTCGGCGTTGAACAACCTGGGCAGCGTGGCCTTCTTGGATGGGGATTTCGCGGAGGCCGAGAAGCGCTTCCTTCAGTCCTCCGAGGCGGATGGCGTCGACGCCAACACCTGGCTCAACCTGATGAAGACCGCCATCAAGCTCAAGAAGACGGAGCCGGCGCGCGAGTACGGCGCGAAGGCCGTCGCTCTCTCTCCGGGCTACAAGCCCTTCGTCGACAATCTGGTGAAAGGACTCTGAGGAGGAAGACCATGAACAAGAGCATCCTGATCGCAGTCCTCGCAGCGCTTCTCCTGACAGGCTCCGCCCGGGCCGAGGAGAAGCCCGCGCCGAGCGCGAGGCAGTCCCTTATGACCTTCTTCAGGCATCTGAAGAGCTCCTTGGAGAAGTCCTCCGTGCAGGGCGAGCGCAAGCGGGCTCGCGGAGCCTCCTCCGTCGCGGCCGTGCGCGGGGCCGGACAGTACTCCGAGCTGGCCGACCCGAACGAGACCACGCTGAAGGGCAGCAGCCGCGCCAAGCGCAACAAGGCGGCGATGGCCGAAGACGCCGAGTTCGAGAAGGCCGTCAGCCTCATCCTGGCCGGCAAGAACGACGAAGGGGTGAAGGCCCTGGAGGCCTTCAAGGTCAAATATCCGAAGTCCCGCAGCCTGGATTCCGTCGACGAGGCGATCGCCAAGGCCAAGGAGTTGGCCGCCGCGCAGGCCGAAGCCCCGAAGGACGAGAAGCCGGCAGAGGAGCCCAAGGCCGAATAGACCCCCGTGTCAACTCATCAATAAAGATCACCGAAGGTAAGCCGTTCCGTCGGTCGTTTTTCCGTTGGATCTCTCATTCGAGATCGCGTTCCTGTCGTAGACTCCGTTTGTCGTTGCCGTTCGCCGT
>Ga0208863_1002201_pt1 | contig 10450 bp, 11 predicted proteins | sample RifOxyD3_FD_184040 | JGI IMG/M metagenome (GOLD analysis project Ga0208863, IMG submission 184040) | Soil microbial communities from Rifle, Colorado - Rifle Oxygen_injection D3 (SPAdes) | ecosystem: Environmental > Terrestrial > Deep subsurface > Rock core/Sediment | place: Rifle, Colorado...
GACGCCCTGCCCTTACCCGCCAAGGGCAGACGCACACTGCGCGAGATTCTGCACAAAACCGATGGCAGCGAGCCAAATTTGCCGTGGGACGGGGATCGCTTCTTCGATCACACCACGCAACAGGTTTTAGCTAAATACACCCTGACCAATAACCTGTGGACTTATCTACAAGGCTACGCCGAGAAACATCGTGCTAAGGGGAACGGCTTCGGTTTCGGCTTGGTCACGCCCGACAGCGTTACCCGCACCCTGTCCGCACGTTACTACAAGGATGGCTCTGAAATCCTTATTTATCAGGGTGAAGGCATCAATCCGCGCCGTCTGACACCGCGCGAATGCGCACGTCTGATGGGTTTCCCGGATTCATTCAAGATTCCGGTGTCGGATACGCGGGCATATCCATTATTTTCTCAAGCTGCAGTTGTACCAATGATAGATGCAACTGCTAAACTCATGACTTCTTTCATTACTCCCAAGGAGTCGGCAGACAGGGTTGGTGCCCTGAGACTGACGAAAAATATCATGGCTACAGTGCGTTGGACAAAGGAACAAGTAAAACTGGCTTTCCATTTGTATTGTCAGCTTCCATACGGGCGAATTCACGGACGCAACCCGGAAATAATTGCATTAGCAAAAGTTATCGGTCGCACGTCTGATGCTGTGGCCATGAAGATGCTGAACATCGCAAGCCTTGATCCAGCCATTACAAGTACTGGGCGTGCTGGCTTGGGAAATGCTTCAGCATTAGATCGCGAGGTGTGGGATGAATTTCACTCGGATTGGGAAAGACTTGCCGTGGAGTGCCAGTTGCTACGCCAGCAATTAGACCAAAACGTTGTGGAGGACTTGGAGCTAGAAAACGATGAACTATTGCCTGAAGATTTCACTGGAGAAACCCGGCAAGTCCTAACAACACAGAGAATCAAGCAGCATTTTTTCCGCCGTGCCGTACTCAGCAGCTATCGTGAGCGCTGCTGCATGTCTGGTCTATCCGAGCCGCGCCTGTTGATTGCCAGCCATATTGTGCCGTGGAGCATGAATAAGGAAAACCGCCTGAATCCAAGTAATGGCTTATGCCTTTCGGCAATCCATGACCGGGCTTTCGATAAAGGACTTATCACGCTTTCTGATGATTTCAAGATCATCATTTCTGATGAACTGAGGCGACGCGAGGAGCCTTTTATAAGGGAGGTTCTATTGCCGCTAAATGGGCGCGCGATTGAGCCGCCAGAACGTTTCGCACCGCAAGCGGAGTTTATCGCATGGCATAGGAATAACCTCTTCGTGGATAACAGAAAATGACGATTTTAAAGACCCGAGAAAGTTATCCTGACATGATGCTGTACATTATGTCTGACCAACCAGACTGTTGCCCAAAATGCCAAACACGATTGGATATGGTGGAAGAAATTATGATTGAGAATGAGCATGTATTTGTTAAATTTTGTGACGAGTGTCTGCGCGAAGTGCTCATCGTCGAGGATTAGTGGCTTGGAGGTAATTGGTGGGTTACGCCGCAAGCGGCTATCCCACCCTACGCATCTTTCCCAATAGTCGTTCTGAGCCTGATCTTATGGGCTGGGAAATAAAAGCTTACAGCATCGATAGAGTCACTCTCATAACGCCGGAGCCTGATGGCGGAATGTATGGCGAACAGGGTGTAAAAGCCTTCGTTCGTGAATATGGCCATGCTACGAAAGATGACACCCTATATTTTACTGGCATGCACCGTGCAGATTGCCGAAATGAGAAAACCGGCCTCACGCTGGCAGTACGTGGCTTCAACCCAGCACGAAAAGTCATCGAGGATGTGGAAGGCGCGGTTGAATTGCTTAACGATGCAGGGCATTGCGCTGCGGCTTGGTCGTTTGCTGACTTGATGATCGGCTGGAACAAGAAGCACGCACAAGCGGCTTATGTTCCTTATGAAAGCGAGAAGGAATTAGCACCCGCCTACCGCTATTTTAGCCCCACACTGCTGGGGGAAGGCACGGATTTCAACCGCTATCTGTCGGCGCTGTGCGCAGGACGGGTGATCTTCGATCCCGGCTCCAAGGTTATGAATGCAAGCGCTGCAAAATCCACGGTGAAAGCGCGGAGCCAATTCAGGATATCGGTGCGAAATCTGTCGGAGCTATACCAGAAGTTCGGCCCAGTGGAGTTCTGATATGTGCGGTGAATATTTGAAATATTTGCCGTGTTTCATTGCCGGACAACGGCTTTCGACCCTGAGCCTTCCGGTGTGCATCGGTTTTCGGTGGGAAGCAATGCCACTTCGATTTGCTGAAAATTTAAAACATGCCTGTCTGACAAATGCTTTTATCGGGTGACAGCCGCCCCGGTCTCCATCAGTTCTTCTCCCACGGTGCGAAACCGATTGGGCGTTTTTTCGTCGGTACCAAAGGGGTCATCAGTTCATGGATGGCATCGAAAACGGCTTTGAACTTGATGTCGTAGTTCTTCTCCAGTGTGGCAAGTTTGCGGGAAAGCTCAACGTTGGAGGCCAACATCTGCCGTAACTGCACAAAGGTGCGCACTACCATGAGGCTGACTTCTACTGCGCGATCTGATTTTAATACATTGCCCAGCATCAGCGCGCCGTATTCTGTGAAGGCATACGGCAAGGTAGGCGAATACTTGAGCCTGGCGAGGTGGTCACAATTTGTGACCACCTCGGTTTTCTCGATAGCCGTTAATTGGAACGTAAAGTCAGAAGGAAAGCGTTCTATATTTCGCTTAACAGCCTGATTCAGCACCTTGGTTTGTACATCATAGAGTTCTGCCAAATCGGCATCCAGCATGACCTTCTGTCCACGAAGAAGAAATATCTTCGATTCGATCTGCGCCACGGATGCGATCAATGCTTTATCAGTCATCGCACGACTTCTTTGCCGCTAATTGACGCGTTATATTACGCAAAGAATTCCTGAATCCCCCGGAATGCCGTCATGTCATGCCTTTAGCCGCGAGCAAGCGTGGCGGGAGGCCGCAGGCTGTGGCAATCCAGTCAGATCAGGCAAAACCTCTGGATTAATGGCTTCTTCGGCTTCGCCTCCTTCATCCAGAAACAAAAGCGCATTGCGCGACTATGTTTTGTGGGAAGCCCCCTGCGGGCTCGCAAAGACGGTCATTGCCCTACCTGCTTCGCTATCGCTCAATTCCTTTGCAGCTAACTGCTGTGGCGGGTCCGCCAATGTTTTTTGCGGTGCCATAACGATCACGATGTTCATTGCCAGCCAAACCTTCCGGTGCATACTGATTTTCGGTGGCGAGCAGTGCCGCTTCGGTTTGCTGAAATCACGACTCCGAATATGCCTGCCTGACAAAACGCGACTTATTTTTCGGTATCTTTTTTCACTGGCTGAGTGGCAAAATTGGACGTGGCACACCGCAGTTTTCCATGAATGCACTGTTATTCCTTCGGTCGCAGGGGCAACAGGCGTAAACGAGTACGGCTCGGATCAATAGTAAGTAACGCACCTTCTTTCAGTTCTTGTGTCATCTGCCGCAGTGCAATAACGACCTGCTTGCCGATTACGTCCGAGCTGACATCCTCGGCACGGATTTGCACAACGCTGGGCTTTTCGCCGTGGGTGGCGGCGAGGATTGCGCCAAAATCCAGATCGTGGGTAAGCACCACATAATCGTTTTCATTGGCGTAGGCCATAAGTTCGGAATCTGGTGCGTTGTGCGCTCCAAGCGTTGACCAGTGCTCAGCCTTCACTCCAGCATCGACCAGCATGTTGACCCAGCGCGGAGACAGATTCATGTCAACAAGCAACTTCATGCGGTGGACAGCATGACCTCGCGTTCTTCGGATCGCCATGCGGCATAGCAAAGTGCCTGCATGATGTCTTCGCGTTCAAGGTAAGGATAGTCGGTGAGGACTTCATCCACGCTGTGACCGGATCCAATCTGGCCGACGACCATGCCTACCGTAACACGCATCCCACGGATGCATGCTTTACCTCCCATCACACCTGGCTGTTGGGTGATCCGATTCAGTTGTCCCATGTGCTACTCCTTGTTAAAACGCACTGCATGTTATCGGTTTGAGAATATAGCTTCAAGAACTATTTATGAAGATGAATCTCCGGCAATTCACGACTGATGACGGCTTGGATGCTGCTCTTTCCCGAACCATTGGGTCCCGCAAACATGCGCAGTCTCGGCACTTGCCCGTTCATGCGATTTTCAATCGTTGACCAGGCTTTGTTGGCGTTTGTGCGGGTAAAGGTTTGATGATTTTGCGGCTGCCATCGGGGAATACTTCTACCAGGCTGTCATTGACGCGTTCCAGCACACTGCTGCCGGCAGCCAGTGCTAGCCAGTAAGCCTGTTTTATTGCGGCATCCGCTAATTCAGGAATATGTTCTTCCAGATAACGAATTGCTTTTTCCTGTGTGCTCATGAAGTTCTCCTGCTAGGTAGTGCGCATTATATCAGCGGTATTCGTATGAGCATCCACACCGTAGAGTTCTGCCAAATCGGCATCCAGCATGACTTTATGACCGCGAATAAGAAATATCTGCGATTCGATCTGCGCCACGGATGCGATCAATGCTTTATCAGTCATCGCACGACTTCTTTGCCGCTACCTGCTGTGGCGGGTGCGTCAATGTTTTTGCGCTTACGCGGTCTGAGTCGCCTGGGGCGGGGAATCAGTTCAGCAACGCCTGCTTAATTTTCGTGCGGGCGCGTTCAGTTCATCATCTGATGCCTGTACTTAATCTTGCCATAGGGCCAATGACGGAATCAAAAACCAAACGCGGCAGGAAAAAACAACAGCAGCGGATTATCCGGTACAGATTCGAATCCGAAACGCCTGTAGTAACTTGCTGCACCTTCATCAATGGCATCGACAAACAGCCCGATGCCACCCGCTTCCCTGTAGATTCGCTGTGCGCGGGTTAACGCATCGACGAGCAGCAGATCGCCCAATCCCTTGCCTTGGAATCTCTTATCCACAGCCAGGCGACCCAGTTTAACACCCGGGATACGGCGAGGCATTTTTTTGCGCCATGCTTCGGGAAGGTTGCTGTTATCAAGTTCGGTGAGTGTGAGTGCGTAGTAGCCGCAAATGCTATCCGGCGCATTCTCGAGCGTGGCGGCAAAGGTTCTGGACAAACCCTTTTCCTGATGCTGACGCGCGACTTGCCGCAGCCAGGTGTTCAACTCATGGCGGCCGCAATCAAAGCTCAGCCGGTCATGGCTGCCAGTTAAAGGAACTATCTGCATCGTTTTGCTTAGCGGTCTGGTAGCGGGTGATGGCAGCTTTTAACCTGGCATTGGGTTCCGGCGGATTGTCCATCAAACCGATCAGCCAACTCCAGTCACGTGGCGTCAGACGCATCAACTCTTCGCGCTCAATGACTGCATGCGCTTCTTTCAGTGCGGACTGCACCAGAAACTGATTCACCGTTGCCCCTGTAAGCTCGGCAGCGCGGCACAACGTTGTATAGACTTCATGCGGAACGCGCGCTCCGATGCGATCCTGTTTGGCAATGGTGGTACCCATTTATTTCTCCACTCAAATGTGCGGGCAGTGTAGCACTGTCGCCAAATTGGCGCCAACATAATTCGGCGCGGATATAAGGGAAGCGCTGATTTAATCCGTTCGTGGTGAGCTTGTCGAACCATGATTGGATTAAATCATTAATAAACAGATTGTTACACAAACCCTTCGACATGCTCAGGGCGAACGGGTGATTTGTTCAGCGCTTCCTAAGCTTTGTGCAATTGCGTGCGAACCTTCCGGTGCATACGGGCTTGCGTTGGCCAGCATTGCCGCTTCCACTTTATGAATGATTCAAAATATGCCTGCCTGATAAACCTTAAAACCTCATTTCATCCACGAAAGGCACGAAATTCACGAAAGAAAACAATCGACTACATGAATTGAGCAACGCACCCAGCGGGTGATGCAACAAATCAGGATATGCATTTGAATTTGTTCGTGTTTTTTGCGAGCATCCGCTTTGCGGATTGCCTGCTAAAACCGTTTCGTGGGTTTCGTGGACAACAGCTTTTTCTAGAATAAATGCTTTTATCGGGTGACAACCGGCCCGGTCGCTCTCATTTTTCCTCCCACGGCGCAAAACCGATGGGGCGTTTTTTCTTTGGTGACAAAGGTATCATCAGTTCATGGGGGAATTGCCCTCGCCCTATTCCGTCCTTCCCAGCACTTTCAGATACACCTCGCGATAGGATTTTGCGCTGGATTTCCAGCTGAAATCCTTGCTCATGCAGTTTTTGCGCAGTGCTTTCCATTTGAGTTGATCGCGGTACAGCGCGATGGCGCGTTGTATCGTGACGAACAGGTTCTCGGTCGTCATGCCGCTGAACACGAAGCCGCTGGCCGTGCCCGCTTTCAAGGTTTCCGGCGTGCAATCCACCACCGAATCTGCCAGGCCGCCTGTATTGTGCACGATAGGCGGTGCGCCGTAGCGCTGGCTGTAGAACTGGTTCAGGCCGCAAGGTTCGAAGCGCGACGGCATGACGAACATATCAATACCGGCTTCGATTTGATGCGACAATCCTTCGTCAAAACCGATCATAGCTGCAATCTTGCCGGGATAGCGTTGCGCCAAATCGAGTGCGGACTGTTGCATATCGGGGTCACCGCTGCCCAGTATGACCAATTGAACGGGCAACTCCATTAAACGCGGCGCGATTTCCAGCAGCAGATCCAGCCCTTTCTGGTGCGTCAGACGGCTGACCACACCCAGCAGGGGTACGTCGGGATTGACCTCCAGCCCCATGCGGTTTTGCAGCGCCTGCTTGCAGACGGCCTTGCCCGTCATACGCGTCAGGCTGAAATGGCTGGACAGATATTTGTCGGTTTCGGGATTCCATTCATCCGTATCGATACCGTTGAGTATGCCGGTGATATCCTCGCTGCGCACGCGCAGCAGGCCTTGCAGACCGAAGCCCAGCTCGTCCCCCTGAATTTCGCGTGCGTAGTTCGGGCTGACCGTGGTGATGTGATAGGCGTAATACAGTCCCGCCTTGAGAAAAGACATCTTGCCATAGAGTTCGATGCCATTGACATTGAAACTGGCCGGTGGCAACTGCAATAACTCCACTTTTGCAGGCCGGAAATTACCCTGAAAAGCCAGGTTATGGATGGTAATAACATTCGGCACCGCGCCTTCGGCGACGCTCAGATAGGCTCCCGTCAAGCCGGTTTGCCAGTCATTGCCGTGTACCAGATCGGGCTGCCAGGAAAGCGGCGATTCGCTGCTGCCCAGCACGGCAGCGATTCTTGACAGCAAACCAAAACGCAGCGCGTTGTCTGCCCAGTCATGGCCGCCGGCATCCGCATAGGGGCCACCTTCACGCTGATACAAATCGGGGCAATCCAGTACCAGCAACGGTACACCGCTGGCCATAATGCTGAATATCAGTCGTGACGGCGGAAAGCCGGGCATATCGGCAAAGCTCGCAACCACTTCATTCGGACCCAGTTGCGCCATGACCCTGGGATAACCCGGTAGCAGCACGCGTACATCTATGTTCAGGGTACGCAAAGCCGCTGGCAACGCCCCGCTGACATCGGCCAAGCCACCGGTCTTGATTAACGGGGCGATTTCGGAAGTGACAAATAGTACTTTGATTTCAGACATTTCTTTTCCCTGCGTTATTTTTTACGGACAACCGGCGCCGCCCTCAGTCCTCAGTCCTCAGTCCTCAGTCCTCAGTCCTCAGTCCAATTTAGCTTGTTACAGCCAGCGCATCATGCCCAACTCAAACGGATGCGTAAGCAGCTCATGGAAAGGATAAACACGAATGCGGTATTCCAGATTGCCGCATTGTTCCGGTTGCAACTCGGTGAAAAACAGGTTTTCTCCCGCTTCGTTTTTTATACCGGATGATTCAAAACGGTAATGTCGCGCTGAAGCGAGCGGCTCCCTCCTGGTGTTGAATCCCATCAATACTTCAACGACCACATCGTCGGGCGTGAGCCCGTTCAGATTGATTTCCACCTCGAAGTGCAAGCGGTCACCATAGTTGATTTCAGTGACAAACTGATCGGTGCGATGCAATGCAATGCCGGGCCATGCGCCCTGCACGCGTGCTTTCCACACGGCCAGAAGGTTTGCATTGGCATATTCATTTTTGGTATACAGTGCGTGTTGTCTGCTGGCAGGCAAGTAACACTTGGCCAGATACTCGCCGACCATGCGTTTGGAATTGAAGCGCGGGATGATGGTCGCCATCGAACGTTTTGCCATTTTCACCCATTTGGGGGAAAAGCCCATCTTGCCGTAGTCGTAATACATCGGCACCACCTGATCTTGCAGCAATTCATAGAGCGTGCTGGTTTCTTCGTGTGTGCGAATCTCTTCACTCAAGGCTTCAGATACCGGTTTGATCGCCCAGCCATTCTTGCCGTCGTAACTTTCCCCCCACCAGCCGTCCAGCACGGACAGATTGATGCTACCGTTCATGCCCGCCTTCATGCCCGACGTGCCGCTTGCCTCAAGCGGATAGAGCGGATTATTCAGCCATACATCGACCCCGGAAACCAGTTTGCGCGATAAGGCGAGGTCATAGCCTTCCACGATCAATATTTTCCCGGTAAATTCCGGCATCTTGGAAACATGGGTGATATGGCGTATCAGGTCTTGTCCGGGCACATCCGCCGGATGTGCCTTGCCGGCAAAAATAAACACCACCGGACGTTCCGGGTTGTGCAGTATTTCACGTAACCAGTCCAGATCGCCGAACAGCATGGTGGCGCGTTTATAGGTCGCAAAACGGCGCGCAAAGCCTATGGTGAGAATATTGGGGTTTTCCGGATTGACATATTTGAGCAGTCTGTCCAAGTGCGCTTCGGAACCGCGATTACGAAAATGCTGGGCTGTGATGCGCTCACATACGGCATTCAACATTTTGACCTTCAGGGTTTGATGCACGCTCCAGAACACATGGTCAGGGATGTCATACACGCCCTCCCATAGTTTCAAATCGTTCATACGCGCACTCCATTCCGAGCCCAGATAGCGCTCCAGCACCTCAATCCACTCGGTCGCCAAAAAAGTGGGCGCATGAACGCCATTGGTGACATAGGTCATCGGGTTTTCCTGAGGCTCGATCTCAGGCCACATCTCGCCGCAAATTTGCGAAGACACCTCACCATGTATGCGCGACACCCCGTTATGGAAACGTGAGCCACGCAGCGCCAGTGTGGTCATATTGAAGTCCGGGCTGCTCGCGGTACGGCCCAGCGCCATGAATTGCCCAAGGTTGAGCTTGAGTTCGGGGTAATAGTGCTCGAAATAGGCTTGCATCATCCCTACACTGAAATGATCGTGCCCGGCCGGTACGGGGGTATGTGTGGTAAATATGGTATTCGCCGCCACCAGTTCGAGTGAGGTAGCGAAATCAAACCCGTCACGAACGATCATCCCCCTGATGCGCTCCAATATCATGAAAGCGGCATGGCCTTCGTTGATATGCCAGACGGTGGGTCTCAGCCCAAGTTCCTGCAAGGCGCGCGCGCCGCCCATGCCCAGCACGATTTCCTGTTCGATACGCATTACCGTGTCACCGCCGTACAGTCTGTGGGTGATGTCGCGGTCGTGGGCATTGTTGCTTGCGATATCCGTATCTAACAGATAAAGCGTGATATGCCCGACACGGGCTTGCCATATCTTGATATCGACCTTACGCCCGGGCAAATCTATCGAGGTATAAGCCTCCGAGCCATCCGAATGCCGTGCGGGCAAAACGGGGAGATCATCGAAGCTGGAGTCGGTGTTGCTGGCAATCTGGTTGCCATTGCTGTCTATGGTTTGATGGAAATAGCCCTGACGGTATAACAGCCCGATTCCCACAAAGGGCAGGCGCAAATCGCTCGCCGCCTTGCAGTGGTCACCCGCCAGAATACCCAGACCACCGGAATAAATCGGGAAGCTTTCATGAAAACCGAATTCAGCGCAGAAATAGGCAATCAGATCGCTACGGTTCAGCCAGTCAAAGCCGCCTGTGGGCTGACGATAGTCATGATAAGTGTCGTAATCAGCCAGTACGCGGTTGAAATTACCGATAAATACCTGATCCTCAGCCGCGTCCAGCAGCAGTTGCTCATCCACCCGTTTTAAAAATGCTTTCGGGCTGTGGCCGGTGGCTTTCCACAAACCGGGATGTAAACGCGCAAACAATCTGCGCGTGGGCCTGTCCCAGCCATACCAGAGATTGTTGGACAGTTCTTCCAGTCGCGCCAGACGTTCCGGCACTTTTGGACGAACTTTCAGCAAATAGGCAGTACTTTTATTCACAATCAACCCCCCAAAAAGTCAGTCAACCAGGAACTGCATGAACCTAAAAACGGCAGTTGAGTTTCTTGTAGGTGCGAATTCATTCGCACAATCAACGTGTTCCGTGCGAATGAATTCGCACCCACGAAAACCTATAACATCTTGATGCGTTGTGTGAAATTTTCTAA
>Ga0208863_1002203_pt1 | contig 10447 bp, 8 predicted proteins | sample RifOxyD3_FD_184040 | JGI IMG/M metagenome (GOLD analysis project Ga0208863, IMG submission 184040) | Soil microbial communities from Rifle, Colorado - Rifle Oxygen_injection D3 (SPAdes) | ecosystem: Environmental > Terrestrial > Deep subsurface > Rock core/Sediment | place: Rifle, Colorado...
AAAAAAGATATCCTCTTAGAGAGTTCAGTGGACAAAACAATACTTTCCCAAAATGACGAATCTCAGACAGTATGGAACTCCATTGATCAAAGCGATACTTTTGTGATAGGGAGTAAAGATATATTGGGATTCTTTACTAATATCATCAAGTTCCAGAAGATAAAACCTGTAAATTTTACAAAGAAGAAGATTTATATTATTTCAGAATTCTCTAAACCTTTTCTCTCAAAGATTATTGCTTCCTCGCTTTCTCAGATTGGTGCAACCCGGGTTTTTCTTATCTCGGAGAATCAATTTTATAGCATCATTACTCGTCTTTCCACGGGCGAAAAAGAGGATATTTCTATTGGACAAGAATTATCTTACGAAAAATGAAATACTGTATACAGTCTAAGCGGATTTATCGAATTCCTTGCTTATGCGGGATTTTCTTACCAACTTCTCGCCATTCTTCTCTCCATTACTTTTATAGTTCTTGTATTAAATTTCCTAAAACAAATAGTCGGGTTTGATGTATTTGGGATCTACTATCCAGTCCTTTTCGCTCTTACAGTAGTATCACTCGGATTTTCTACAGCTTTTATGTTCATCTCCATCGGATTCATCTCCATCATTGCTATCAATTTATTCAGTAAGAAAGTTCATCTCTTGCTTCATGCTAAGAGAGCACTTCTCATTAGTATTTATATTTTACTTCTTCTCCTGGTACTCTGAGTTGATAATTTTTTCGAGCTTTCGCTCATCGATTACTCAATTTTTGATAATCCACTCGTTATTTTCCCTCTTTTTCTTGCTATTATCCTCTCAGATAAAGTATTTCAGGAAGATATAAATATATTTGGGAGATCGTGAATTTTCGATGTACTTCAATATGGAATTATCGCTTTTATTGTTTATATACTTTTTGAATACAAAACTCTTCAATATTTTCTCATCTCCTATCCCGATATAATCATATTGGTTGTTCTTCTTAATATCCTCGTTGGGCGATATATGTGACTACAAGTATTTGAATATTTCCGATTTGCACCACTCTTACGCAAGCTGGACGAAGAAGAATAGTTTTATATATCCGTAATTTTTATTTATATGAAAAAAGTTGCTATTCTGAGTAATTATAAAGATTCTTTTGAAGTTTCCTCAGATGTTCTTTCTGCATATCAGGAACTGACACACGTGTTTCGTAAACATGATATTGAACTCAGGCGCGTGAGTATGCACTCTTTTGATACTGAAAAAAAACTTTTTCGTGATTATGTCGATATGGATGACAGCGGGCAATTTCGTATTTTTCACGAGTCATATAACCCTGACGTTATTTGGAATCGGTCATGAGATGGATACGTATATGCCTATGATCTGATGGAGAAAGCAGGAATATCTGTTTTCCCATCAGCAAAAATATTTGCCATCGATGGAGATAAATATGAAATGTCTCTTTTCCTTCAAAAATACCAACCAAAAGCCCTTTTGCTCAAGGATTTCTTTGAAAGTAAGACAAGTCGTGAGGAGTTACAAAATCGTGTCGTATTAAAACCGATTCGGTCTTTTTCATGACACGGTATCGAGTTTTATACGCAACAAGAATTATTGAATAATAAAGAGAAATACTTCTGACTCGGAAGTCTCTATATTGTCCAAGACTTTAAAGATTTTAGTAAGGGGATTCCCGGACTTACGAATGGAATTTGTGATATACGACTCGTATATATCGGAGGACAATTTTCTCATGCAACTATGCGAATCCCAGCAGCATGAAGTCTCAAGAGTAATGTTTGAAGCGGATGAAGTGAGCTTTATCTCGAAAAAAGACAAGTACCAGAGATGCTTTTTCCTCTCGCCGAAGATGTCTTAAGAGATTTGGATTTGGGAAACAATAGTATTCTCTCTATAGATTTCGGATATGTTCTGGATGAGAATCGTTGGTATGTTTTCGAGATTAATTCTTCTCCTGGTGTGTATTTTTGATCATCTGATCCAGAACAATGTCGAGCATTCTATGATGCGTATTTTCTTGATGTTATTCATTTTTTTAAGTCTCAGTATTTCTCATAATAGCATTTGATTTTTTAGTAGAGAAATAGATTTTACTGATTAGTAGAATCTATAGGAAGATATTTTTCAATCTCACTCCACATCCCAATAAATATTTTTAGTTTGCTAAATGCTCGTATAACGCTTACATTATTAAGAGTGTCATCTGGGATATCGCCAGCATATTTCTCTTTCATATAATTCATAAAATGTGCGTGGGTAAATTCCGATCTTCCAACGCCAACCATAAATAATAGCATTTCTGGGAAGAGAAGTGGGAAAACTGTGTTCTCATGGGAAACAAGTGAGTCCAGTCTTCACGATACTATATCTTCAAGAGAAAATTTCCCTTTATATAAATCTGGTATAGAACATTTCCCACTCGTAACGAGATCCACAATTTTATTCACCCCTCGCCCATATGAGGTATCTTTTCTTTGGGCTCATGGACCATCGAGTGGATATCCTCTCATTACTCGCAAATCCCTTCTATGTTCTTCATCCCCACTGCCACCATCCATTTTCAATCGCAAATCCACCAAGTCTTGTCTCTCATCTTTTGATAAAAGTTCTCCTGCGAGTATATAGGGAAAGGAATACCCTGCCCCCTTGATATCTACAAGCTTTCTTCCCTCAAAAAGGTGTTCCAGAACTATCGCCAACCCCTCCTCTTTTTCGATATTTTTTGCTCATCGTATCTGAAAACTATTTCTTTCACTTGTTGCCTGATTGGCATAGTGGGCTCCTATTTCATGAATCATTAAACTCAAAACTTCTGTAAATTCTATCTCCTGATATGATTTCGAATCGGGAACTTCCAGAGTATTGGGACCATCATAAAGACTGCTCGCGTTTGGATTTGATATGACTTTTTGATGTAATCCCATGGCATCAATATAGTCTTGCCAGAGCTGCATATATATTTTCTTCGGGATTTTTATACCTTTCATTTTATGAAAGACTTCTTTCGTAAAATTATGCTCTGGAACTACTTTCTTTTGAAAGTTACGGATATCAGGAGCTCTGAAGTCTGATTGCTCCCAACGCTCTTCTGTCTTGTGTGCGAGACGGTCATAAATTTCGAGAAAGCGTTCCTTTTGTTCTATGGTTAAGTTTTCACCAGTTTCAGAAAATTCTTGACAAAGAAGTTCGAGCGACATTATTGACTCTTCTCTATTTTCCGATATTTTTTCTCCATAGAGTTTTGTTTGTCCAAGTTCCACTTCTTGAATCAAACTGTCTCTTTCTTGTTGATTGAGAATTGATAACTTTGAGGATTTCTCCAACTCTATTACTGTTGCTGATCGTGCTGTCTGTATTCCAATAATAATAAAATTAATTCCTTCTTGTTCAATGATCGTTTTTTCATTCGACAGCTCTCAAATACCAAGATTATTTTTTATGTCTTCCAGCGTATCAATCCATATTTTAAACTTAGAATTTACGTTCGAGATAAGTTGCTCACTAGTCACTTTTTGTTCTTTCCATTCTGTATAAGAAACACCACCGATAATGTCAAAAAAAGTGGTATTATACGGAATTCCGTCAAATATGCTTTGTTTGTCATACATAAATGTCCATTCCAAGACTTCCGATACTCATGGCTGTTTCATAAATAAAGAGAGTCTCTCGGAAGTACTTATAACATTTTCTGATGATGAGTTTTGTTGACTGATAGACATAAGTGCTCTGAGATGAAAATAAATTTTGATACTTTCATTTCGTGGGTAAAATGAAAATGAGATGCTTTTATTGTATCATAAATTATAAACTATGTCAAAACCTATGACCTATTGGTCCATATCATCACAAGTACTGAAAGAAGAGGCGGAAAAACTCGGACTTCAAGTAGAAGTCCTGGTTCCCGAAAAAAATCTCTTTTTGATAACATGAAAAGGGAAAGAAGTGCTTTTTAAGAGTACGGATTTTTGAGTCAATAGTGCGCTTGGAAAGAAAATTACCGATGACAAGGAATTAACCTACAAGCTTCTGGATAGATACGCTGCACCCATAGCGAAAACGCTCTATATTCATGAGCATGAATTTCAAAACTTTGATTGGGCAAAACTGTCAGACTTTCATTTTCCAGTGATCATTAAGCCCATCGATGAAGCTCATGGAAACGGCGTATGTATGAACATTGTTTCTTTATCAGAACTTCAAAAGAAGCTTGAATCATCATTTGCGAGTTATGCAAAGATGATTATCCAGGAACAAATATCGGGAGATGAATGTCGTGTTTTAGTCGTTCTTTGAGAAGTGATCATTGCACTCCATAGAGTTCCTCCTTTTGTTGTAGGTGATGGAAAATCAACTCTCCATGAGCTCATAGAGCATGAAAATACAAATAATCCCCTGAGGCAGCAAAACTATTCCGCACCGCTTTCACTCATAAAAGAGGATTCTGAACTCATAGATTATGTAGAAAAACAAGGATATTCCATGGATGATATTATTCTAAATAATACACGATTGCAGTTGCGATGAAATTCCAATCTGGGAACAGGATGAACCATAATGGATGTTACTCACCTCCTTCATGAGGATACCAAAAAACTTTGCGTCTCCATTGCAGAAAAATTCCAACTCTGAATATGCGGAGTGGATATCCTTTCTTCCGACTTTTCCAAGCCTCTTTCCGAAACGGGATGAGTCATATTAGAAATAAATAGTACGCCATGAATCGGATGAGACAGAGAACTTACTTCTGTAAATACCGGTCGTGAAATGCTGAAAAAAATATTCCAACTATAAACATAGACTATTTCACCACCTCAAAATCCAATCGCCTGAGTGTCTTATCCGCCTGAGTTACTCGCACACGGATTGGGTCACCGAGACTGAAAGTCTTGCCTCCGGAAAGACTCTTGAGAGTTCCGGCTCGCTCGTCGAAATGGTGGGTGGCACGCATATCCTTCACATAGACAAGTCCTTCGATTCCGTTCGGGAGTTCCACGTAGATTCCGTGGTCTCCGATGGACGAAACTATTCCATCGAAAATCTGCCCGATTTTGTCCTGCATATAGTCGATGATCTTGATATCTCGAATCATATACTCGATATTCTCGGCTTTTCGCTCGGTTGTGGAAGTATGGGTCGCCACTTTTGGCAAGAGTCCCGCGTATCGAGCAAGCTCTTTTTTGTCGAGTTCTTTATGGAGCCAAGCCTTGATAATTCGATGAATCTGGAGGTCTGGGTATCGGCGAATCGGGGATGTAAAATGTGAATAATACGTCAGAGCGAGCCCAAAATGCCCGAGCATTTCCTCGGAATAAATCGCCTTGGACATACTCTGGAGAATCTGCTTGGAGAGCACAAAATAATAGTCTTTTTCATGAAGCGTATCCATAATCTCACGAAGTGATCGTGGGCTCAGAGTTTCACGCGAGATATGGTACCCGTAGTGATCCAAAAGTTCTATAAGGTTGTCAGTTTTTTCTTCGCTTGGTTTCTCGTGGACTCGGTAGAGAAATGGTATTTTCTTCTCGCTAAAGAAACGGGAAATCTCCTCGTTCGCGAGAATCATAAACTCTTCTATAACCTTGTGTGATTCGCTTCGATCTCGTTTGGAGATACTCACAACCTTTCCCGCAGTATCTGTGATAATCTTCACTTCCTTGAGGTCGAAGTCAATCTTCCCTTCTTTCGCACGTCGCTTATCGAGAATACGCTTAAGTTCCAATCCGTTTCGAACGAGGTCAATGATTTCTGGTGGATATTTCTCCAGAGTCTGTCATCCTCGCGAAGGCGGGGATCCAATCAATCATTCCTTCTTTCCATCCAACTCATCGATAATTTCCTGAACCTCATCATATGTGAATCGCTGTTTACTCTCTATGAGCGTCTCGTCGATTTTTGAACGTAGCACTTTTCCAGCCTTATCAAGCTCCAATATAATACCGAGCGTCGCTTTTGGACTCCCTGGGTGGAGCGAACAGAGATTATTGGACAGATGTTCCGGAAGCATCGGGATTACCTCATCGGGAGTATAGATACTCGTCCCGCGTTTGAGTGCCTCGCGGTCGAGGACGGAATTCTCCGTCACATACTCGGCAACATCAGCAATATACACACCGAGTTCGAAATTCCCGTTCGGAAGTTTTTTGACTGAAATTGCATCATCGAGGTCTTTCGCGTCGGCTCCGTCGATGGTGACAATCCATTCGTGCCGTAAATCTATACGACCTTGGGTACCGGTACCAAAATTTGGTACCGGTACCTTGGCTATTTTTTCCGCTTCCATTATCACATTTTTTGGAAATTCTTTCACGATTCCATTCTCGTGGAATACTATTCGCTCCGCCATTCCTGGACTATCTTTGTGACCGAGGACGGACACAACTTTCCCGTTCGGCTTGTTCTTGTCTCCAAATACACGAATGGTTACCATCTCATCATTTTTCGCACCGAGCGAGTCGCGGTCAGAGACAAATATATCTTTTCCGGCAAATCATTCGACCACTTGTACGAATCCGTAGGTGCTTTTCGGTCGTTTGATATATTTCCCAACGAGTGTTTTTTCCGTTCGTTTCACGAGATCTATGACTTTCGCTTCCGCTTTTTTCCCATCCGCTCATGGTTTAGTAATCTGGACTTTCACCGTATCGCCATCGAGCGCTCCGTTCCGCTCGCGTTTCCCGACAAAAAAGACCTCACCTTCTGGAGTCTCGACGAATCCGAAATGGGGCTGAATTTGGGAATAAATACCAGTAAAATGTTGGGATTTCATAGTAAAAAGTGAATATTATTTTGAAGAGGAAATATTTAGTTTTTGGAGTGAAACGAGGACTGTTCGAGTCATCAAATAAGAGACGAGTTCCGCAGTAAACGGAAGAAACAAATATATCCTCGAGAATAAATATTACCATGAAGTATACGGAAAAACCGAGAAAATGCGAGTTTTTATTTCGTTGCAATATTTCGAAAAATCTCTATACTCCTTTTCATATAACACTTTAGTATCATACATAATGCGAATCGGAATAGACTGCCGTACCTATGGTCCATCGGGTGGATATATGGGGAAATACATAGAAAATTTTGTCTCTCACTTGGAACAAAATGAGGATACAAATGAATATGTGCTCTTTTTTAGCGACCGCGAAGCAGAAAATTTTACGTCCAAATCTCCTCGTTTTCGTACCATAAAAACTTCTGCAAAACTATTAAGTTTGAGCGAACAAATATTTTTTCCCTATGAACTTTCCCGAGAAAAACTCGATTTAATGCTTTTTTCGTCTCCAAATATCCCACTCTTTTATTTTGGTAAAAGCATTATTATTCTCTCGGATCTTGTGTCCTATTTTTATCCAGGAAAACGTCTAAAAGGGAGCTGGATGCGTCATTGGTATCATCTCATTCTTCGTAAAAGTATACAAAAATCCAGCTCTATTATCGTATCGAGTGAAATATTAAAACGTGATATTATTGAGATATTTGATACCCATGAAGAAAAGATTCAGATTATCCCACCCATGAATTTCCCTATAAAATCATGAGGAGAAAATGAGGCAAAACAATTTCTCGTGAAAGAAAATATCAGTGAAAAATACATCCTCTCTGTCGGAGAACTTCGGGAATACAAGAATATTCCGAGACTTTTGCAGGCGTATAGTCTTTTACTTAAAGGAGATACAATTTCTGAAACTTCTCAAAAACCGAGTTTTTCAGAAGTTTCCATTGATTTAGTGCTTGTTGGAAAAGAAGACCCCACTTACCACGAAATACGCTCTACTCTTATCGGACTTGGACTTCAGAATCGAGTACATATCTATAATATTCTCGATGAAGAAAAAATCGGATTTCTGTACCAGAATGCTTCACTCTATATTCTGCCTTCGCTCTACGAAGGTTCGGAACAATCCATTCTCACACCTCTTGCTTTTAATCTCCCCATAGTTTCTTCCCTGCTTCCAAGTATCACCAAGATTCTCGGGAAAGACGATGCGGTATTTTTTCGACCGATGAGTGTTATAGAAATACAAGAAGCTTTGAAGAAAATACTATCCGATACATCTTCGAGGAAAAATACAAAAGATATGTCTCTCTATTCTACATCATCCGTAAGTATGCAAATACTGAATATTTTTTTGCTCCATAAAAAAGATATCTGAAAAAAAGGCTCACCCCCTTCTGAGATATAAATATTGACATAATTGTTTTTTTACATATAAATGTAGTTACGGTTCATTACAGTCAAAGGAGGTAAATAAAATGGATCCAAATACAAAAGCATGGTTGGCTATCCTTCTTTCATTGGTCGTATTTACCCTTACAGGGTACGTACTCTGGAAAACTTATAAGGAGATAAAAGACAAAAATAAAAAACAATAAAGACAAAAAAACAACTAATAAGTACTTCGTTTTTTCAAGACGATAATACTTATGATTACCATATAAAAGTTCAGCTTCGGCTGGGCTTTTTGTTTTTATAAAAAAATTTTGCATTTCCTTATTTTTTCCATATACTGCATCGGCTTTCTCGCTCAAGGGACAATATGCATCCATAGCTCAACTGGATAGAGTAGCGGTCTTCGAAGCCGTTGGTTGTAGGTTCGACTCCTACTGGGTGCACCATATTAGACACGCTCATTAAATTGCGAATCTTTCGTTCATATCTCCGGTTCTCGTTCATCGTACTTACCTCGTACGCCTCACTACGATCGTCGATCTTCACAAAACATTCATCAATTTTCTAAGCATGCTGGGAAATTTTTTCTCTGTATTTTACACAATTAGACAACCTCAAAGAAAAGAAACTTTTTTTACACCCGCCCGGGTGGTGGAATGGTAGACACGTACGCTTGAGGTGCGTATGCCGAAAGGTGTGTGGGTTCAAGTCCCATCTCGGGCACCAAAGAAAATCAAAAAGACCTGAGTCGCAAGACTCGGGTCTTTTGTTTTCAAAAAGTTCTAAGAGAGATGTGGTTTGAAGCCGAAGCCTTCCGAATTATCCGCAATAGCGGTGATTCGGTAAAATACCAACGATTTGGCATTTTAGGCAAGGAGTTTCCTGAAGCGAGAGTTCGTTTGAAAAACGAAATCGGCGGAAGAAAAAAAGTCCCCTCTCGCTCCCCAAAAAATATAAAATCTCCTGTATCTTGTAAAAGATATGGGAGATTTTATATTTTTGTGACCTTGAAATAGGGGGGCTTATATAAAAGAAATTTTCTTAAAATACTCCAATGGTTTTCAGCTCTTTTTCGGAAAATTCATAGAGTTTCGCCGGACGATTGGAACTCTCGCGATCAAGTTCCCCTGTCTCACGAATCATATCGAGCGAAAGGATTTTTTTACGAAAATTACGCTTGTCGAGAACTTTCCCGAGAATCATTTCATATACTCGTTGAAGCTCAGAGAGGGTAAATTGTTTCGGAAGAATATTCATGACGATGTTCGTGTATTCTATTTTCCAGATGAGACGTTGGTGAGCGTACCTGATAATACGTTCATGATCGAATCCGATCGGAGTCGTATCGAGCGAATCATATTCTATAAGCTGCACTTTCGTGAGATCGGCAGTCTGTAAAAGGATGTCTTTGTCCACGAGAGCATAGTACGTCACAGAAACTATATGTCCCCGAGTATCGCGATCTGGTTCTCCGAAACTATAAAGCTGCTCTTTATATACTCCTTTGATTCCTGTTTTTCGGAACAGAATATCGTCGAAATTATCTTCCAGAGAAATACCTGCTTTCATAATACCACCCGGGAGAATGTACGTTCCTTTGGACGGTTCCTTCTCGCGTTTCACGAGTGCGAGACAAAGCGCTCCGTGATAGATGGTAAATATAACAACATCCAGCGCGAGAACAGGAATAGAAAGTCCGAAAATATTCTTGGTGAATTCCTGTTGAATTTTTTCTGATTGCATAGAGAAAGTGTAAGAAATACAACTTCCATTGTATGGAAGACAGAATAAAAAGCAAAAAATCTTATGAGAACCTCTGTGAAATTCAGTTTTTATAAAATCCAGAATCTCCTGAAAAATAATGAAATTTGTCGTGAAAATCGAGAACCGGAATGAGGCGTACTGAAGATAGTACGACGAATGAGGAATCGGAAATTTGAACGCAAAGTTCGTATTTTGCAGAGATTCCTATGGAACTATTTTTTGTTTGCAAGAGCGAGATACCATTGTACCATCATGAACACCTTTGAGTCTACGAGATTTCACTTGCAGGCTTCTTCAGAAAGATAATCAAATGCTCTGTCTACTGGAAGAGTAAAAACTTTGATGGATTCGGAAGCATCGAGATCGAGAGTCTCGGAAACCCGCTGACAATTCCGGGCGATATGACAAGAAATAAGTTCATTCGTGAGACCGGAAGACGTCGGAACTGTCAGTACATAATCAATGGATTCAGAAACGTATCCTGTCTCTTCGAGAAGTTCGCGTTTTACCGCGTCGATA
>Ga0208863_1002204_pt1 | contig 10447 bp, 7 predicted proteins | sample RifOxyD3_FD_184040 | JGI IMG/M metagenome (GOLD analysis project Ga0208863, IMG submission 184040) | Soil microbial communities from Rifle, Colorado - Rifle Oxygen_injection D3 (SPAdes) | ecosystem: Environmental > Terrestrial > Deep subsurface > Rock core/Sediment | place: Rifle, Colorado...
AGAGGATGGTCCCCTCCGGCTTGAGCAGAAAGACGGGGTGGAGAATGGCGTGGAGAATGCCGCTGTACAAATCAGATTGCGGGGTCATTCCATTCATTAGAGGCCGGATAATGATTGTTATAGTAAACTACCTTTTTCTTGAATATGAGATGATGGTAAATAATTTACTGAATCTCCTCTAAAAAGGATATCATTTTTTTTCTGATGTCAACAATGAACGATAGCTGTCAATTTTTTTCAGCGCCGGTCCGGCAGCCAGGGCCGCTCAAGCTGCTGCGCCCTCCTGTTTGGGGAGTCACCTGGATCTGGGCGCTAATCCGTTCCTTGAGTGCCGGCACATGCGAGATGACGCCGATCAGTTTTCCCTCCTGCTGCAGGCCGGCTAGCGTTTCGAGGGCTGTTTCGAGAGCGTCTTCGTCAAGTGTGCCGAAACCCTCATCAAGGAAGAGTGAATCTATCCGGACGTTGCGGCTTGCCATGTGCGCCAGGCCAAGCGCCAATGCCAGGCTGACAACGAAGCACTCGCCGCCGGATAGATTTTTGGTGGAACGGATTTCTCCGGCCTGGTAACTGTCGATTACGTTTATTTCGAGAGGCTGGGCGTTATCACGGACGAGCAGATAGCGGTCGGTCATCTGCCGGAGTTTGCGATTGGCATGCCGGACCATTATCTCGAAGGTCAGGCCTTGGGCAAAATTCCGATATTTTTTACCATCTGCCGAGCCTATCAGCCCATGGAGCGTCTCCCAGCGATCGCACTCTATTTTTTGCGTCGCGATTTTTGCCCGCTTTTCCTGCTGTCCAGCCCGCCTGCTTTCGTTTTCAGTCAGGCGTTGGTTGCTTGCACCTATCTCCTGCTGGGTCTCTTGAATAGCACCTGTGCAGGCTTTTATCTCTTGTTGCAACACATCGTAAGACTCTTCGGTTATTTTTTTTCCCTGTTCGGCCTGGAGTTCCCGGGCTTTGGTGCTCTTGCGAGTTAGAAGTTCGGTCTGTTCCTTCTGCAGAGCATCTGCTTGCCGGCTTAAAATGTTACGTTCGTCAATCGCCAGGCAGGCCGCCCGGAAGCCTGTCTCATCTGCAAACCCATTCTGTTGCAGGCGGCCGCGCAGTTCATGTTCCGCCTTTACTATTTCCGGGGTGCGTTGACCGGTCGAACTCTTTAAGGTTTTGATCATTGCTTCCAAACCAGCTATCGCCTGCTCGAGGCGGCCGTAGTTTTCCCTGGCCAGCGTCAGGTTGTTTTCCGCATCAGCAACTGCAGCGGCCAGACATTTTTCCTCATCGTCCGGGTTTTTCTTCCCATAGAGCGCCTGGCGGTTCTTTTTTAGGGCGGTGACCTCTTCCGTCAAAACCGTTTGTGCTTGTCGTTTTGCCTCTAACTCACCCTCTTGATTGGCAAGCAAAGCTTGTTGTTTGGCGATCTCGGCGGTTATTGCCGCAATCTCCTTTTCGAGCAAGACCTTTTGGTCCTCTTTAATGCGCCATCTATCCCGTTTTGCCTTTAGAGCTTGCAAAACAGCCGGACGTTGGGCGACCGGAATTTCTGCTACGCCAAACCTGGCAACTGCCTGCAAGGCTTCGGCACTCGCATAAGCCACTTGTTTGGCCAAATCAGCGCAAGCTTCGCTCAGGCGTTTATGCTCGCCTGCCGTGATTTCCTCTCGGTGGGCGCACTCCTGCATTGCCTTTTCGGATTTGCTAAACAACTCTTTTGTCTTTTCAAAGGCCTGCCGATTGGCCTCTTCCTGCTTGGTTTTTTGCTCAAACTGGTCGATGACCCCGGCGAGATCTGCAATTTTGGCTTTTACGGCAACAAGTTCAGCGCCCACCCTGGCCGGTAGTTCTATAGCAGGTGCATTGATCTTGACTCTACCAAGGAGTTCGGCGCATTGTCCCCCAGCCGATGCCAATGCAGTTTTTTGGATATCCAGCTCACGCTCCGTCTGTTGGATGTCCTTGGTTATTTCTGCCTGTTTGACCTGGAGCGCGATCAGCCGGTCTGCTGCGTTTGTTAACTCAATCTTTGCATGGGCCAGCACGGCAGCCCCTTCGTCCGGTTCCGGAATATTACCGGCCGCATAGGGGTGTTCAATGGAGCCGCAGAGCGGGCAGGGTGTACCATCTTGCAGACGAAGTCGTTCGTCTGCAAGGGCACGGATGCGATTGAGCAGGCCGACCTGGGTCTCAAGATAACCGACCTGTCGTTCGGCAGCCTCTTTCCGGCCGGCACCAGTTGATAGTTCAGCCAACAGAGTTGCCTGGGCAATGGCCAAAGATTCCCTATCTGTTTGTAGGCCAGCCAGAGCCTGGTTGGCGGCGGCCAGGCGGTCCAGTAGTTCTCCGGCCTGCTCAAGCAGGCGTTTGCGCTCCCGGCGCTCCTCCAGATCTACTCGCCATTCAGCCGGGACACGGCCGTTAAGCAGTAAGCGAATCTCCTCTATAAGTTGGCGCTGAGCCTCTTCAGCCAGCAAAATTTCGGCACGGTTTTTTTCGAGGGTTGTTTTCTGCTTTTCGCTGCCGGCGACAGCTGCATCCTTTGCCGTAGCCGCCCTGGCCAGGGCTTCGCCGGCCTCTCGGTAGTCGGTCTCCTTGTCATGCAGCACTTCAAACATCTTAGTGATAGCAGAGAGGTCTGTTGCCAGACCGGCATCAACGGCGTGGCCGTTCAGATAATGCTCGATGTCGAGCAGCTGGGCCGCCGCTCTCTTTAAAGCTTCCTGACCGCTCTTGAGGTGACCGGCAATAATATCGTGCTGATTTGCCCAGGTTGTTATTGTTTTTTGGGAAACTGCCAGCTGATCGATTTTTACGGCTATCCTGGTGTCCAACTCCCGCACCAGCTTAATAGTATTCGCTTCATGATTTTGCAGGAGTTGCCTCTCGGCAAGTTTTGCGGTCGCGACATTCCGGGCCGCCAGCAGTTCCTCTTTCGCCGCTACGAGGTCTGGGAGATTATGCCCGGCGTCGCCAAGCTCCTGCATCTCTTTGTCCTGCTGGTTCCGCAGCGCCGTAACCTTGACAAATTCACCTTCGAGGGTCAGGGCGTTGAGGGCCTTAGCCAACCGTTGTAATTCCGGTTGAAAAGTCTGCCAGCGCCCTGCGAAATCGTGCCAGAGAACCTCAATCGCGGCACAATCGCGGCTAAGTTCGGCAAGTTTATCATGCCAGGCAAGGGCAATGCGGATCGTTTCAAGTTGTCCGGACAAGACAGACTCCCTCCCCCTGCTTTGGCTCAGAGATGCGCGCAGTTCGACCTCCTCTTCGCTGCTGAGCAACTGCAGCCCACCAAGTTCGGTCTGCAGTTGCTCCAGCCTGTCGCGCTCCTCGCTCCGCCGCTTGTGGACCTGCATGGAGATTCTACTGTAGATTCCTGTGCCGGTGATCTGCTCGAGAATCGGAGCACGTTCATCAGGGGGGGCCTGCAGAAAGACGGCGAATCCGCCCTGGGCAAGCAGCATGGAGCGGGTGAATCGGTCAAAATCCATGCCGGTCACCTCTTCGATTCGTTTTGCCGCATCGCGCTGTTTTGCTTCAAGTACCTGGCCGGAAACTGCATCGCTGATCTCGTGGCGCGGCGGCTGCAGCTTGCCGTCCGGTCGTTTGCGGCCCCGGTGTTGGCTGAAATGGCAGCGGAACGATCCTGTCCGGGTGGTGAATGTCACCTCGGCAAAGCACTCGCCGGTCTGGCGCGACATGATCTCGTTGTCGCTCTCCGTAATCTTCTTGAGGCGCGGCGTTCTGCCGTACAGGGCAAGGCAGATTGCATCGAGAATAGTGGTCTTGCCGGCGCCGGTCGGCCCGGTGATTGCGAATATACCGTCGGATGCATAGGCCGGGTGGGTGAAATCAATCCGCCACTCTCCGGTCAGGGAGTTGAGGTTTTTAAACCAGACACTGAGGATTCTCATGATATTATTCGCCCATCTCCCGGACCCGGGCCAGGGTGAGTACCCGAACCTCCAGGCAGCCTGCCTGTCTGAGGACTTTGGCACACTCATTTACCGTGGTGCCGGTAGTAAAGACATCGTCTACCAGCAACACGGTTTTGCCGGCCAGGTGCTGCCTCTCCCGCACCTCAAAGGCCTTCCGGACATTCCGCCGCCGGTCATCACCCGACAGTCCGGTCTGCGGTGTGGTTGCCCGCGTCCGCATCAGGATATCGGGCCGGATTCGTGGCCGGTGGAGCGGGAAAAAGGCCTGGGCCAACAGCAGAGCCTGGTTAAAACCCCGCTCCCGTAAGCGCTTGCCGTGGAGCGGCACCGGCAGGATCAGGTCCGGTGGATGGTCTTTTTGGATGCGTTGGTTGGCTTGATAAAGCAGACCGAAGGTGTGGAGGGCGGCCATTTTTCCGCTGTATTTGAAAGAGTGGATCGCCTGGCGGACCGGATCTTCATAGAGAATCAGGGCGCGGGCCTGGCTGAAATGCCAGATGTTGGTGAGACATAAGGAACAGAGATGGTTGCCGCCGGCAGCAGAGGGAAAAGGCCGCCCGCAGCAGGTACAGAGCGGTTCGACAATTGTCTCAATCCTCTCGGCGCAGGCAGCGCAGAAGAGGAATTCCCGCCTGGCCGGCAGCGCTAATTTGCAGGCCAGGCAGACCGGCGGAAAGCACAGCGCTTTTAGAGCGTTAATAAGTTCAGGTAAGCCGGTTTTCATAAGGACCACAACTTTTATCCTCTTTGCTTACCCTCAGCGACGAGTCGGCGCAATCCATCTTTGAGCTTTCCAAAACTGGGCGAGGTGTTCCGGCCTGGGTCCATCAACGGACCGATCTTTTTTGCCCATTCATGCTTTACTTGCCCCGGTAATGGCCAGCCGGCTTTCTTGATTGCTGCTGATCCTCCCAAATACACTGCGTCGGCGAGCAGCTCCCACGTATCACATGTGCTGTCTTGAACATACTTTCCGAGTACTTCCCGCTTGGCTCGTGGATAGGCTGCCAACAAAGCATCTTGATCGCCTAAATACCAGGCTTCAATTTCCTCGATAGCGAGTCTGAACAGTGTGTCAGGCCCAGGATTGCAAGCATTGGCGACCGCTTTCAGCTCCGCCAAGAAGGCAGCGCAGTCGCGTCTGTCAGTGTCAAGCACGACAACAACAGCATCGATTCCGGGTGTCTTGCCATAACCGCGTAACAGCTTTGGCAACTGCTCAAGCAGCATCCGCTTCGCAGGATCGGCCTTCGTCACCAGGCCCTGCGGAATTCGTCCGATGCCTTTGTAGGCGTGTAAACGCCAGGTATGCGGTTCGCCTTGTGGCCCCAGCAGTTGAGGCAACAACACTTGCAGCAACTTCTCCCCCGAACGGTCCTCCACCAACATCTCAATGTGCATGCTCACCTCGCGTCGAGATAGTCGCTGTACCAAAGACCACCCAAAGGCAAGCCTTCATCCACGAGGTTTTTCACGTCTTCCAATTCAGAGACGCGGCGCACGGTAGAATAGCCATTCGTGCCTTTCTCGAGGATCCACACCTCCTTGGGCGCCAGCGCATCAACAAAGTACGGCTGGTGCGTGGTCACGAAAAGCTGCGGGGCATTCTTCCTGCCGGTGGCATGCTCACGGAACTCCTGGGCCAAGGCCTCCAACAGCTTGTGATAGAGGCCGTTCTCGGGCTCTTCGATGCAAATAAACGGTGGTGGGTCCGGGTCTTCCAATAATAGCAGGTAAGCAAAAACTTTTAGGGTGCCGTCTGACATCTGCTGGGCGAAGAAGGGGTCTCCAAAAGCGTCGTCGTTAAAGCGCAGCAATACGCGCTTGTCATCAGTCTCCTTTGTATCGATACTGGCAATCCCCGGAATCTTTTTCGCGATGCGTTCGAGGATAGCCTTGAATCGCCCTTTGTACTCGCGCTCCATAAACTGGACCACATTGCCAATGTTGTCGCCGTGGATGTTTAAATGCCGCTGTGGGCCGGCGCTCGGTAGACTGCGCGCTGCGTCCGGATAGAAGTAGGACAGATACCAGCCTTTGAGGAAATCTCGAAAGCGCTTGATACGGGGATGTTCCTTGAGCGTGCCCAGGGTGGCGATCCCTAGTTGCCGGGTATCGGTTAGTTCCACTGGCGTCTGGGCGAGATCCTCCTCACCTTCGACTCCTACCGCTTCTTCACCTGCCCAGACCGTGCCCTTGCCGTGGTTTAGTCGCAGAAACGGATAAGGCCGACCATATTTTTGGCCCTTGCGACGCTGCTTAAGCACCTCGGATTTGACAAAGGGCCGACCCGAGGCATCCAGCGTGATCGCCAACTCGTAGGTGATCGGACGCTCCTTGGGTGCTTCGCGGTAATAGATTTCAAAATGGATGGGCTCATCCACCCCCATCGAGCGCAGACGATCAAAACCGCCGCGTTGCTTCATGTCGCAGGCGCTTTCCACATCAGCAGACAAACAATCCGCCACGAATCCGAAGGCATCAAACAGGGTGCTCTTGCCCACGCCGTTTTTGCCAATTACCACGGTGAAAGGCGTCAATGGCTCTCCGGTTTGCTGGTTGGAGAGCTTGCCCAGCGTCACATCGCACAAAGCACGATAGTTCTGTACCCGAAATCCTTCGATGACAGCCATTTATTTCTCCTCAGTGAGGGGCAGCGCCCAATAAAGTATTCTACGGTTCTAAATATCTTACATCTCCTTGATAAGTTTTTAGACTGAAATCACTAAGTTTGCAATGGTTCAGTTTATAGGGAAAAGGTCAATTTGTGCTTTTTATGCTCTTTTCCCCATGAACGGCATTGACTCCTTACCTTAGAAAGTTTAAACTTTTAGTCACTAGGAGTGACAGGCATTACAATATAAGGAGTTTTAACTAGTGCAACCGGTTGCAAATAATTTCTCCCCTATGCTCGACAAAGAGGCCTTACTGGATGAAGAGTGCTTGATCATCAGGACCTCGGGTGAGATTCCCGAGGTCGCCTTTTATGGCTCCATCTACTATCTGACCAGCGACCCAGCCGGACCACAACTTGCGTTGGCTGATGATGACATCTGCAGCCTGGCAGAGATGGTGGTGGAACGTTATCGGCTCATCATCCTTCGGGATCTTACTCCGGAAAACCGTCGACAACGCATCTATCGGGGGGTTGGTCGCGCTGCTGTTAACTGGCAGAGGCTTCGCAAGTTCTGCGCCGGCCGTTCCTTGAGCACCGAGAATCTCAAGCTCGAACTCGCTGCAGCGCTGCTGAATTTTCTCGAACAGGAGATCAACGAGGTATTGCTGCAGCGCCTGGCGCCATCCTCTCTTAACTGCCCGCCTGCAACCCTTGCCCTGCTGGCCGGGGATCTCGGTCTCTCTCCGGACAACCTGCCCGCTGGTTGGCAGGCGCTCTGCCCGCCGGCATGACCGGAGAGATAATTTGTCGTTTATTCGGCGGGCGAAATGACAGGTCAAAGAGTTGCGTAGTCAATTTTGGAAACAGTAGCAAAGTAAATGATTGAAATAACAGTTGTAAAGCAGGCTATCATACAATATATAATTCTTGATCAATGCCAGGGAATTTGGAGAGACGCAACATCAGAAAAACGTGCCTTCATCATCATAAAGGGGTGACTCATGTTACAATTGGATAAAAAACTCAGCATCAAATGGCGTCTTGCTGTATTTATCTCCTTCCTGCTCCTGCTGCTCATCGGTTCAGGATATGCGGGCTTGGATGGCATGCGCAACAGCAATCACGCTCTTTCCACGGTCTATAAAAATCAGGTCATTCCCCTTGAACGCCTTCGGGATATTGAGTCACTCCTGCAGGGGGATCTGCGCGAGACGGTGGAGAAGGTCCTCAACGAGAAGATCTCCTGGGACAATGGTCTGGTTATGGTCGAGCAGTATCAAGCAACTCTTCGCTTGAAATGGGAAGAGGTGCTTGCCGGCAAGGAGAGTGACTCCTCAACCGAAGAGCGGGTCTGGCTTGATGCGGCCCGGCCATTGATGACCGCGTCCAACAAGATGCTGGTTGATCTCGTTGCGATTATCAAAGCAAAGCAGCTGGATCGGCTTGACGACTTTGCCTATGACAAGCTCTATCCCATGATAGACGATCTCAAGGTCAAGCTCGACACCTTTGTTCAGGGGCGGATTGCCGCTATCGGGACGATATACGAACAGGGACAGCAGCACTATTACTCATCAAGAACGGCATTTGTCGCGACAATCTGCGTTGGTATCCTGGTCTCGCTGATTGCCAGTTACTTCCTCATACTCAGTATAACCGCGCCACTAGCCCAGATCACCAAGGCCATGGAGCGCATGATGCAAGGTGATTTGAGTGGTCGTCTTGAACAACAGCGGCAGGATGAGCTGGGGATTCTGATCAATGGCTTTAACCAGATGACCAGCTATCTGGCCGAGCTGGTTGCCCAGATTCAGCTCTCGGGAATTCAGGTATCGAGTTCGGTTACCGAGATCGCGGCCACCATCAAGCAGCAGGGCTCCATGGCCAACGAACATGCCGCCACCACCAGTGAGATTGCGGCCTCAACTACCGAGATCGCGGCCACCTCCTCCAATCTTATGGAAACCATGAAGAATGTTTCCAGGCTGACAAAGAATACTGCCAATTCAGCGGTTGATGGCCATGCCGGTCTTTCCAACATTGACCAGACAATGGTCAGGATGGAGGATGCTACCGGCTCCATAGTTACCAAACTCTCGATTCTTAATGAAAAAGCCAGTAATATCGCAGGGATGGTCAAGACCATCAATAAGGTTGCCGATCAGACCAACCTGCTCTCCTTGAACGCCGCGATCGAGGCTGAGAAGGCAGGTGAATATGGGGCCGGTTTTGCCGTGGTGGCAACGGAAATCCGTCGCCTGGCCGATCAGACCGCGGTGGCAACCTTCGACATTGAACAGATGGTGCAGGATGTCCAATCCGCGGTGGCGGCCGGGGTGATGGGTATCGACAAATTCGCCGAGGACGTACGGCGCAGCGTTATGGAAATTCGCCAGACCGGCAAACAGCTTGCCCAAGTCATTGATCAGGTACAGGCTCTTATTCCGCAGGTGGAGTCGATTAACGATGGCATAGAGGCCCAGTCTCTTGGCGCCAGGCAGATCAGTGAAGCGATCAGTCAGTTGAATGAGGCGGCTCAGTTGACCGCCGAGTCAATGCGGCAGACCGGCTCGACAATTTTCCAACTCAATAAGGCGGCGCTTATCCTGCAGGATGGCGTGTCGCGTTTCAAGGTTGAGGCGGACTAGCTGCCATGCTGCTGCTCATGTTTGAGATCAGGGATGGTCGCTATGCCATGCCCACGAATCGCATAGTCGAGATTGTGCCGCTGGTCAAGATGAAGAAAATCCCCCGGACTCCGGAATATGTGGTAGGGATGATCAATTTCCGGGGCTTGCCGGTGCCGGTTCTCGATCTCGGCCTGCTCACCGAAAACATCCCCTGCGCCCAGAGATTCAGCACACGCAATATCCTGGTCAGATATCAAGCTAAGAACGATCGACAACATATAATCGGACTCATTGCGGAACGGGTCACGGAGACGGTCAAGATTGACATGGCAGCTTTGCCGGCATCAGGGGTTATGATGGATGAGGCCCTTTATGTCGGGGCCCTCGGTAGTAATGACGATGATATGGTGCGTTGTTTTGATGTGCAACGCATGGTTCCGGAAAGCATTATCGAGATGCTGTTCCCGGCTTGATCGGCAGACCGGTCGCGTCGACCAAGTTGCAGAACGGCCTTGTGGGGATGTTGGTAATGGTTGAAGCCGAAATAGAGGCTATCTTGAATGAAGCTATTGGGCTTAAGCTGACTTCGATCGGTTCATCGACACTTGATCGTGCCGTGAATCGACGTATGCGAGCCCTTGAGATAGCGGATAATAAGTTGTACCTGACCTGCTTGAAGTCCTCGCCGGCAGAATTAAAACAACTTATAGAGGAGGTAGTTATTCCTGAAACCTGGTTTTTCCGGGATGAGAAGCCTTTTCAGGTCGTGCAACGTTTTGTCGCAGCTGCCGGTAAAGACAAGGTCTTTCGGTTGCTGAGCGCGCCATGCTCCACCGGCGAAGAGCCCTATTCACTGGTAATCACTTTACTACAGGCCGGTGTGCCGGAGTCCAATTTTCAGGTGGTTGGCATGGATATCAGCAGCCGTGCCCTGAAAAAAGCAGCGGCCGCCACCTATAGCGAAAACTCCTTTCGCACCATTGACCTTGGCTTTAGGTCCCGTTATTTCAAGAAAACCGGCGCCGGCTACGTTCTGGATGACCAAGTGCGCAGGAATGTCACTTTTAAGCAGGGCAACCTGCTTAACCAGGCGTTTATGGAATATCTGGGCAAATTCGATATTATTTTCTGTCGAAATCTTTTGATCTATCTGGACAGGAAAGCCCAGCAGCAGAGCCTGGATACCCTGGCGCGCCTGCAAGCCAAAGACGGGCTGTTTTTTGTCGGTCATGCCGAGGCCGGAATAATGCGTGGCGCTGGATTTC
>Ga0208863_1002206_pt1 | contig 10444 bp, 11 predicted proteins | sample RifOxyD3_FD_184040 | JGI IMG/M metagenome (GOLD analysis project Ga0208863, IMG submission 184040) | Soil microbial communities from Rifle, Colorado - Rifle Oxygen_injection D3 (SPAdes) | ecosystem: Environmental > Terrestrial > Deep subsurface > Rock core/Sediment | place: Rifle, Colorado...
GAGACGCGCAGCGATGATTCCGATCTGGGCGGCACCATGCGCTTAGGTTCGCAACGTTGTCCGGTCGTGCACGGCACGCTGGCGCAGCGCATTTACGGATCGGATGTGAACGAGCGTCATCGTCACCGCTATGAAGTGAATAATCACTATGTGCCTGAGCTGGAAAAATCCGGTCTGATTATTTCTGCGCGCACGCCGACAGAAAATCTTCCTGAAATCATGGAGTTGCCAAAATCTATGCACCCTTGGTTCATCGGTGTGCAGTTCCATCCCGAATTCACCTCTACCCCGCGTGACGGCCATCCGCTGTTTAAGGCGTTTGTTGAAGCTGCCTTGCAGCGTCAGTCTGTGCAAAAGGCGAACGCATGAAGCTCTGTCATTTTGAAGCAGGGCTAAATCAGCCCTTGTTCCTGATCGCGGGTCCTTGCGTGATCGAATCGCAACAAATGGCGATCGATACCGCAGGCGCTTTGCAGGAAATGTGCCGCGAATTGAATTTGCCCTTCATCTATAAGTCATCCTATGACAAGGCGAACCGCAGTTCGGGTAAATCCTTCCGTGGTTTCGGCCTGGATGCGGGTTTGAAAATTTTGGATGAAGTCAAATCGCAACTGGGCGTGCCGGTGCTCACCGATGTGCACAGCGTAGAGGAGATTGCGCCTGTCGCATCCGTGGTGGATGTGCTGCAGACGCCGGCCTTTTTGTGTCGTCAGACCGATTTCATCCATGCCGTGGCGCGCTGCGGGAAACCGGTGAATATCAAGAAGGGGCAGTTCTTGTCGCCCTGGGATATGCAGAACGTGGTTGAAAAGGCCCGCGATGTCAGCGGTGCCGACAATATCATGGTTTGCGAGCGCGGTGCTTCCTTTGGTTACAACAATCTGGTCTCGGACATGCGTTCGCTGGCGGTGATGCGCAATACCGGTTGTCCGGTGGTGTTCGATGCCACCCATTCGGTGCAGTTGCCGGGCGGGCAGGGAACGGTATCCGGCGGTCAGCGTGAATTTGTACCTGTGCTGGCGCGTGCTGCGGTGGCGGCCGGGATTTCCGGACTGTTTATGGAAACGCATCCGAATCCGTCGCAGGCAATGTCGGACGGGCCTAACGCCTTTCCGTTGGGTCATCTGCAAGCTTTGCTCAAAACGCTGATGGTGCTGGACAGTGCCGTTAAACAGCAGGGTTTGATCGAAGAAACGGTTGATTTGAGGAATTTGTAGTTTTTAAGTTATTGATTATTAAGTATTGTTTTATTATTGAGGATATGAGATGAGTGCAATTGTTGATGTGATCGCCCGTGAAATTCTGGATTCTCGTGGAAATCCAACTGTAGAAGCCGATGTGTTGCTCGAATCCGGTGTGATGGGACGCGCGGCTGTGCCGTCCGGTGCTTCCACGGGTGAGCGTGAAGCGATTGAGTTGCGCGATGGCGACAAGGCTCGCTATCTGGGCAAGGGCGTGTTGAAGGCGGTGGAGTATGTCAACACCGAAATAGCCGAAGCGATCATCGGTCTTGATGCTGCTGAACAAGCGTTTATCGATCAGACCATGATCGAACTCGATGGCACGGAAAACAAGTCGCGTCTGGGCGCTAATGCGATTCTGGCCGTATCGATGGCGGTTGCGCGTGCCGCTGCTGAAGATTCCGGTCTGCCGCTGTACCGTTATCTGGGCGGTTCTGCCAAAATGCAATTGCCCGTGCCGATGATGAATATCATCAACGGCGGCGCGCATGCAAACAACAATATCGATATGCAGGAATTTATGATTATTCCTGTCGGTGCACCAACTTTCCGTGAAGCGTTGCGCTACGGTACCGAAGTGTTCCACGCCCTCAAAAAATTGATCGACGAAAAAGGTATGCCAACGACCGTAGGTGATGAAGGTGGTTTTGCGCCTAATTTACCTAGCAACGAAGCGGCATTGCAGCTGATCGTTGAAGGGATTGAAGCGGCAGGTTATGTGCCTGGTGCGGATGTGGCGATCGGTGTGGATTGCGCCAGTTCCGAATTCTATAAGGATGGTCTGTACCATCTTGAGTCTGAAGGTCTGCACCTGACTTCTGCTCAGTTGGTCGATTATCTGGCGAACTGGGTCGATAAGTACCCTGTGATCAGCATCGAAGACGGCATGTCTGAGAATGACTGGGATGGCTGGAAGCTGCTGACGCAACGTCTGGGAAAAACTGTGCAGATCGTCGGCGACGACGTGTTTGTCACCAATACCAAAATTTTCCGTGAAGGTATTCGTCAGGGCTTGGCGAACTCCATCCTGATCAAGGTCAACCAAATCGGTACGCTGACCGAAACTTTTGCCGCCATCGAAATGGCTAAGCGCGCGGGTTACACTGCGGTGATTTCACATCGTTCCGGTGAAACTGAAGACAGCACTATCGCTGATATCGCGGTTGCGACCAATGCGCTGCAAATCAAGACCGGTTCGACTTCACGTTCGGATCGTATGGCGAAATACAATCAGTTGCTGCGTATCGAAGAAGATTTGGGCGATACCGCTTCCTATCCCGGTCACGATGCGTATTATCAGCTAAGCTAATACTTTGCCCGCGCTGTAAAAATTCGCCCCAAGGCTCGCGCCGGGGGCGTTTTTTTTAATTGGATAGTTCGCGCAATGCCTGCGCAGTTTGAGGTTTGCCCTGTTGCCATGAGATTGATCACCTTGATACTGGTTGTTTTGCTGCTTCTGCTGCAATACCCGCTGTGGCTGGGGAAAGGCGGCTGGCTGCGAGTCTGGGATTTGAACAAGCAGGTGGCGATGCAGCAGCAGATCAACAGCAAGACGCAGGAGCGCAATGCCTTGCTGGATGCCGAGGTGCGCGATCTGAAGCAGGGAACCGATGCGATCGAAGAACGTGCACGCAGCGAACTGGGTATGATCAAAAGCGATGAGGTGTTTTTTTCGGATTACGGCTTGGCGGCGAGCGGCATCGAATCAGTCAGTGCAAATAGCGCTGCGAGCCGATAAACGCGTTGTTTGCTTCAATCGTTAACTCACTGTCCTAATGCTTATGGACGTTCCAGCTCACCACGCCCCAGATGGAGAAATCCTGCTCCGGTTTGATGTGCATGTCGGGATAGTCCGGATGTGATGCACGTAGTGTGTAGCCGTCTGACGTGAAAAGCAATTGTCTGACGGTGAATTCGCCGTCCACCACGGCAATCATGACACAACCATGAGTCGGCTCCAGGGCGCGATCGACGACCAGCAAATCACCGTTGAAAATGCCTGAGTCGCGCATCGAGTCACCCGCGACCCGCATAAAAAAGGTGGATACGCGCCTTTCGTTCAGATGTTCGTCCAGACTGTGGCGCTGTTCGACATATTCATCGGCCAGAGACGGCGTGCCGGCTGGCATCGGACGGCGCAATAAGGCGCGCTGACTGTAGAGCAGTGCTTTGTTCGGGTGAGTGATGGAGAGCAGTTGTCCCGACCTGCGCCAAAGATTCAGTGAGGTTTGTATCATCGCGATCACTTACGGTATTTGCGAACCAGCCCGGTGAGTACGCCGAATATTTCCAGCGTGCCTTGCGGACGGATGACGGGATAGGCTGGATTAGCGGGACGCAGGATAAAGGCGCCGTTTTCGCGATCCAGTGTTTTTAGGGTGAATTCATCATCGACAATGGCAACGACGATATCGCCGATATTGGCAGTCATGCGTTTTTCTATCACCGCTACATCGCCCTCGTGGATGCCTGCATCGATCATAGAATCTCCTTTGACCGTGATCAGGGTAGTTTTGGACGGAGTTTCGATCAACATCTCGTCGATGATGAAGTAGTCTCCCTGTGTGGCGCTGATTGAAACCGGCATGCCGGCCTGTACGGTGGATTCTGCGTGTGGTCTGGCGAAAAACTGCCGTGTCGGTATCCATGCGCCGTCGGGTGTTCGTTCAATAAGCCCGGCTTCTGCCAGACGCACCAGCACGGCTTTGACCCAGGATTTGGAGGCGATGCCGAATACTTCGCATAACCTTGCATACGATGGAATATTTTTCCAGTCTGCGTAGTAGTCTTGCAACTTGTTCAGGTATTCAGTGTCTTTCGGATTAAATTCGGTCATGATATTTCCATACAGAACGATTGTGCTGCGAACTATAAAGAACGGTCGTTCTGTTGTCAATATGCTCTTGTCAAATTTAGCTCGCCTGTTCGCATTTTCTGGCGCTTAGCTGAAACGGTGCGGCGCTAAGAAGTGTTAGCATAGGCTACTATGCGATGAAAGGCTAAATCGTGTGTTTAGGTATTCCCATGCAAGTTTCCGAAGTGGACGGTGCGTTTGCCTGGTGCGAGGGGCGCGGGCGTCGTGAGCGCCTGAATATGCTCTGGCTGGAATCCATTGAAGCTGGCGACTGGGTTTATGCCGTCACGGGACAGGCTCGCGAGAAACTCTCCGCGCAGCAGGTGATTGAAATTAATCTGGCACTGGACGGGGTCGAAGCTGCCTTGCTGGGCGCTACCGATCTGGATGTTTATTTTCCCGGTTTCATCCCGCAAAAATGACGAACGGACTGGTGCGTATCAAACTCGCTTCATCTGAGGGACGAATCGGTTCAGTACAGATTCGTTGTGAACGGCCCGATGTGACACCCTGTTTGCGCGGACAAACCAGGGCGGGCGTGCTCCAACGAATTTCCCTGTTGTATGCGCTGTGCGGCAAAGCTCAATTGCGCGCCGCCCAACTTGCGCTGGCCGCAGCGACAGGGGAGGAGTGCTTGACGATCATAGATCCTGAGGTTCAGCGCGAAGCTATGCGCGAACACCTGTGGCATTGCCTGATCGTTTTGCCCGGTTTGTCCGGTAAAACTCCGCAGCATGATGAATTTGTCCGGGCGGCCAAATGGATAGCCGAGGACAGGCGTGCAGAACTGCATGAATGGCTCAAGTGCGCTGTCTTAACGCGGGTGCCGCAGGACGAAGCGTTTGTCGCTAACCCGCTGCCGCGACTGGAGGCTAAAAATTCGCTGGCTGAATGGCCGCGATTGAATGCGGAATTTTGTCGCCATCCGACATGGCGGGGAGGGCCTGCCGAGACAGGCACTGTTGAAATAAAAAATACATTTAAATCAAGTTGTTATGATGTTATTTTTCATTGTGCCCGCTTCGATGCGTTGCGATGCTGGGCAGCAGGCGATGAGCCGAACGGTGGGATGGTCAGTTCAGTAAACGTCGCTCCCCGCGTCGGACGTTCGCTGGTTGAAACCGCCCGTGGTTTATTGATGCACGAAGTTGAACTGGACGGGGAACGCATCGCGGATTATAAAATTGTCGCCCCTACCGAATGGAATTTTCATCCTAAGGGTGCACTGGCCACGTATCTGATGGGGCAGCCAGCAGGTGATCGCGGTGAACTGGAGAGGCGACTTGCACGCATAGTCGCGGCGCTCGATCCCTGCGTGCCGTGGACATTGGAATGGCTATGAAGCTATTGGTGCTGGGTATAGGAAATAGTTTGCTTGCCGACGAAGGGGTGGGCATTGCCGCGATGCAGGAACTACAAGCGCGATACGGCGATCGCGAGGACTTGGAGTTTCTCGACGGCGGTACGCTGTCCTTTACGCTGGCCGTGCCGATTGGCGAGTGCACGGCGCTGCTGGTGATAGATGCGGCACAACTGGGTGCGCCGCCCGGTACGGTGAGGTGCTTCGAAGGAGATGAAATGGACAGGTTTCTGGGCGAAAATCGCAAGGCTAGCGTGCACGAAGTAGGCTTGCTCGATTTGCGGGCGATTTCGCTGTTGACAGGATGCTGGCCGGAACAACGTACCCTGATCGGTATACAGCCGGAATTTGTAGGTTGGGGGGAAGCGCTCATGCCAGCCGTCGCAGCGGCCATGCCAGAGGTGTGCGCCGCAGCGGCAGACATCATTGCCCGTTTAGTAAAGGATTGACCCGGGCACGGCGTCCGCGCAAAATGTCGCAATGTTACAAGTTCATTCCGATCATAAGGAGTCAACATGAAATACCCAATAAAATCAGATGGTTTGCCCGGAACTGTGGGTGAGGGGTTGTCAGCGCGCGGCGTGACCCGCCGCGAGTTTTTGACGTTTTGCACTTCACTGACGGCGATGCTGGCCTTGCCGCCTGCGATGGCAGGAGTGATGGCCGAGGCCATATCCCGCGCACGCAGACAATCGGTGATCTGGCTGTCTTTTCAGGAGTGCACCGGCTGTACCGAATCTCTGACGCGCTCGCATGCCCCTACGCTGGAAAATCTGATTTTCGACCTGATCTCGCTGGACTATCACCACACCCTGCAAGCCGCATCGGGCGAAGCTGCCGAACTGGCGCGGATACAGGCGATGAAGGACAATGATGGGCGTTATCTGTTGATCGTGGACGGTTCCATTCCGACCGGTAATCCGGGTTTTTCCACTATCGCCGGGATTAGCAACTACGATATGTTGATGGAGACGGCCCGGGGAGCGGCGGCCATCGTGGCGGTGGGAACTTGTGCGGCGTATGGCGGCCTGCCCGGTGCCTCTCCCAATCCGACCGGTGCCGTATCGGTGGGCGAACTTATCCGTGATAAACCCGTTGTCAACGTGCCCGGTTGTCCGCCGATACCGGTGGTGGTGACCGGTGTGCTGGCGCACTTTCTCACCTTTGGCAGCCTACCCGAATTGGATGCACAGGGGCGTCCCCGCTCCTTTTACGGCGAGACTATCCACGATCGCTGTTATCGTCGCCCCTTCTACGATCAGGGCAAGTTTGCACAGAGCTTCGACGATGAGGCAGCGCGTCACGGCTGGTGTCTGTTCAAGCTGGGCTGCAAGGGGCCGGTGACCTACAACGCCTGTGCCACGACTAAGTGGAACGATGGCACCAGTTTTCCGATTCAATCCGGTCACGGCTGCATCGGCTGTTCCGAGGCAAATTTCTGGGATGCAGGTCCCTTGTATCGCGCCTTGTCCATGCCTGTGTCCGGGACTACTGCCATGCTGGAAGGTGCGGCGGCCATCGGTGCTGCAGCCGGAGTGGCAATCACCTGGCATAACCGCAAGACCAAGGCTGCCGCCGCACACGAAACCGTCACTGTGCAGGAATTGCTCAGGGAGGAAAAATGAATCCGCTTGATCTGTTGACCTTCGCGCGCGGCAGTGCCATGAACTGGGCACTGATGATCTGCATCGTCGGCATAATGCTGCGATTGTTCGAGATTATCGGACTAGGGCGAAAGCAGGATCTATCCAAACCTCGCACAGTCACGCCGGGCAGCGGTTGGCGCACCGTTTTTACGCGTTCATGGCCAATAGCTGGCATGATGAAGCGCGAGCCGGTGACATATCTGGCCGGATATGTGTTTCACGTGGGGCTGCTGATCGTCATTTTTTACTATGCGCCGCATATCGATTTTATCCGCAGCATGACGGGGCTGAACTGGCGCGGCTTGCCATCCACACTGGTGGATGCGGTGGCGGTGGCCTCTATCATCGCGCTGCTCGTGCTGCTGGCGCATCGATTGACGAATCCGGTCAAGCGTCTGTTGTCCAGTTTTGGTGATTATCTGGCTTGGGGCGTGACGCTGCTGCCCTTGCTGACAGGTTATCTGGCCTTTCACCACCAATTGTTCGAATACACGCTGATGCTCTCGCTGCACCTGTTCTCGGTCGAATTGCTGCTGGTATTGCTGCCATTCACCAAGCTGTTCCACAGCTTCTCAGTGCTTTTATCGCGCTGGTATAACGGCCAAATGGCCGCACGCAAAGGGGTGGCGTCATGAGCGCGAATTTAGCCCGTGGTATCAACGCCTTCAAAGAGGTGATCGACGCGCCCATCGCCAGCTTCTTTTCCAGTTGCGTGCATTGCGGCTTGTGTGCCGAAGCGTGTTTGTTCTATACCGAAACGGGCGAAGCGAAATATACGCCTATCCACAAACTGGAACCGTTGCGCCGTATCTGGCAACAGGAGTACACACTGACGGGAAAATTGGCCAAACTGCTGGGTTTATCTAAAGCGGTGACCGATGAAGAGCTCGCTGAGTGGGCGCCGCTGGTTTACGACAGTTGCACCCTGTGCGGGCGATGTTCCATGGCCTGTCCGGTGGGTAACGACATCACTTATATGATACGCAAGATGCGTGAGGGGATGGCAGCTTCGGGGCATGCGCCGCCTGATCTGATCGCCGCGACCACGCGGGCGGTGAACATAGGCAGCCCGATGGGCATCAAGTGGCCGGCGGTGCTGGCACAGATTCATCATGTCGAGGCCGATACCGGCATCACCGTCCCGGTCGAACAGGCTGGTGTTGACTATCTGGTGCTGATGTCCTCGATGGAGATCATCAACTTTCCAGAATATCTGGCCGCCTTGAGCCGTATCTTCAAACAGGCCGGAGTGAGCTGGACACTGGCACAGGATGCCTTCGAGGCAACCAACAGCGGAATACAGATCGGTGCCTCGGATCTGGCGCGCGAGATCGTCAGCCGCATCGTGCTCGCCGCCGAGCGTCTCAACGTCAAATGCGTGATCAGTCCGGAATGTGGTCATGCGTTTACCGCCTTGCGCTGGGAAGGGCCAAACCTGATGGGCAGGCCGTTCGGCTTTGAGGTTAAACACATCCTCGAAGTGCTGGATGAACTGAGTCTAGCGGGCAGACTCAAGACAAAAGGCCGCGATCAGCGTCCGCTGACCTATCACGATCCCTGCCAGATCGCCCGGCGCGGCGGGGTGGTGGAACAACCGCGAAGGTTGCTGAATGCAGTCACTGATGATTTTCGCGAGATGCCGGATGCGGGCACTATGAACTGGTGTTGTGGCGGCGGAGGCGGCGTATCGGCCAATTCGCGCGCAGAACCCCTGATGTTGCAGGCCTTCCGGCATAAAAAGGGGCAAATCGAAGCCACCGGCGTCTCGACCCTGGTCACCGCCTGCGCCAATTGCCGCATCGTGATGGAAGAGTCGCTGGAGCACTACCACATGAAGGTCGAAGTGATCGGACTGACCGAGTTGCTGGCTTTATATCTGGATGAGGATAAAACACCATGAACGAACCCGTTACCCGCCGCGTTATCGTCGATCCGGTCACGCGCATCGAAGGTCATTTGCGCATCGAGGCTGAGACCGATGGCGAAGGGCGCATTACCCGCGCGTCATCTGCCGGCACCATGGTGCGCGGTATTGAACTGATCCTGCGCGGACGTGATCCGCGTGAAGCCTGGGCGCTGGCGCAACGTATCTGTGGCGTCTGCACGCTGGTGCACGGTATCGCCTCGGTGCGCTCGGTCGAAAACGCACTGAAGATAGAGATTCCTGCCAACGCGCAACTGATCCGCAATCTGATGATAGGTGCGCAATACATCCACGATCACGTCATGCATTTTTACCATCTGCATGCGCTCGACTGGGTGGATGTGGTGTCGGCGTTAAAGGCCGATCCTAAAGCCACTTCACAACTGGCGCAGAGTATTTCGGGCTATGCCAAATCGTCGCCCGGCTATTTTGCCGATGTGCAGAAAAAGCTCAAAGGCTTCGTCGAGGCCGGTCAGTTGGGTATCTTCGCCAACGGATACTGGGGACATCCGGCCTATAAGTTGCCACCCGAGGCTAATCTGATGGCGGTGGCGCACTATCTGGATGCGCTGGCCTGGCAGCGCGATGTAGTGAAACTGCACGCGGTATTTGGCGGCAAAAATCCGCACCCGATGATGCTGGTGGGCGGCGTGCCCTGTGCGATCAGCATAGATCCTAACCATCCCGGGCATGGCAAAGGCCCGCATGGCGGGAATTCCGGTACCGCGCTCAATCAAATTGGTCTGCAAACGGTGCAGAATGTCATTCGCCAGATGCGCGAATTTGTCGATCAGGTTTATTTGCCGGATACGCTGGCGATTGCCGGTTTCTACAAGGACTGGTTTCGTCAGGGTGAGGGCGTCGGCAATTTCTTAACGTTAGGTGAATTCCCGCTGGCAGGTCACGCATCCGGATTAATTCCTGCCGGTGTGATTCTGGACCGCGATTTGAGTAAAATACATCCTGTTGATTTAAATGAAGAAAATGAAATTCAGGAATTCGTCAGCCACGCCTGGTATGACTATTCGGTTGGCAAGACAGCGGGGCTGCATCCTTACAAGGGTGAGACCAAACTCGATTACACCGGGCCTAAACCGCCGTACCAGCAATTGGATTTAGAGCGCGACTATTCCTGGATGAAGTCGCCGCGATGGAAGGGAAAACCTGTCGAAGTAGGGCCCCTGGCGCGCGTGCTGATGCTGCATGCTTCCGGCCACGAACAGACCCGCGAACTGGTCGGCATGGCGTTGAAAAAACTCGATCTGCCCGTTCAGGCGCTGTATTCGACCATGGGCCGCACGGCGGCGCGCACGCTGGAGACCAAGATCATCGCCGATCAGATGCAGGGTTGGTACGACCAGTTAGTCGCCAATATTGCGGCGGGCGATGTAAAAACTTTCAATGACAGCCGTTGGGATC
>Ga0208863_1002210_pt1 | contig 10420 bp, 8 predicted proteins | sample RifOxyD3_FD_184040 | JGI IMG/M metagenome (GOLD analysis project Ga0208863, IMG submission 184040) | Soil microbial communities from Rifle, Colorado - Rifle Oxygen_injection D3 (SPAdes) | ecosystem: Environmental > Terrestrial > Deep subsurface > Rock core/Sediment | place: Rifle, Colorado...
CAGGCTTGACTGGTCTGGCTCTGTGCAAAATCTGCTTCACCCATTTGGTGTCTCCTCAAACTACGTTGCAACCCGCATGCAGTCTACATTCTTGGCTGTTTGATTGAGGCCAACTGAGGAAAATAGGTTAATTGGCAGCAGGCGCTGGCATCCGGTCCATCATCATTTGCATCATGGATTCCATCATGGCCAAGCGTTTTTCCATCATCTGGTGATGTTGGTCCATATTTCCTGGCACCGGCTTTTTGCCCTGCATGTCGGCCATGCCGTCGCCACCCATCATGCCCATCATCTTCATGCCTTCCTGCATGGTTTTCATATGCTCGGCCATCAGTGCCTTCTTTTCTTCCGGCATTTTGGCAGCCATCATTTTTTGGTGCATCTCGGCCATGGCTTTCATTTTGCTGTCCATGGCAGCCATCTTGCCGGCGCTGGCCGGGGCGGCAGGCGAAGCGGGCTGATTGGCCGAGGATTGCTCGGTAGCCAATACGTGGGCCTGATGTTGCTTTTGCTGCGCGTCGACTTGTGCAGCGGTTTGGGCCGAAGCGCCGATGGCGGCAGTAGCAAGGGCAATAGTTAGAACGGTCTGACGAAGGTGTGACATGGTCAACTCCAATTAGAAAAAAATGATGGAAAACGGCAAGAGGCGCTCTCAGCATTGCCGTGACTGCATGCTGAGAGCAAATGCAGGCCCACTGCCACGCGGGTCACCCCAGGCAGCAGAAAGCCTGATTTGGGGATGTCAAATAGTGAGCCGCAAATAGCGGATGGAGACAGGTGGCTCCGACCAGCTCGGGCTAGCGAACGCCTCCGCCGACAACACCTGATCTGTTGTTGGCACCGGCAAGCCGGTTAAAAACATGATCGGAACAAGATCAAGGTGAGCGAGTCCGTTCGAGTGGTCTGTGATGAGTGAGCTCTGCTCTGCCGCGCAAAAATGCAGGCATGTTATTTTTTCCGGTGACGATGCGTTCGCGTCAGAATGAAGCGAATTCGTGGTGAAGTGGTCCCGCGCCGCCTGACGTTCAGCAAGGGCTGCAAGGTCAGTCCCTGAACGACCTTGACTGAAATATTCACCTGGTCCATGGTCTTGCTTAACCAGACACGCGTTTGCCAATCCGATCCCTAAGGACATCAGCCAGACGAACAGCATCACGGCAGCGGTGTACCGTGTTCGCTGAACGCTAAAGAGGGACTTCATGCTGTTCAACTTGGCTACTTCAGGTTGCTCGATGGATTGCTTTTGATGAGAGACTGATGCACAAACAGCGTGACCTTGATCACTTGTCCTTGCGCTGAATGACCAGCACCACGAGGGCGATGACAACAACAATGAGCAGGATCGGCATCCAGAACCCGCCGTAGCCACCCATCCAGCCGAAGCCAGAATGTCCACCGCCCATCATGTTTCCTGTTTGCGCCAAGGCCACGCCGCTGGTCAGTAGAGGTGTAACACCAACAGTCAATAAACTCAAGTTTTTCATAATTTTCTCCATGAAGACGGATTGGGATCTGGACTGCAAATTGGCAGAGAACACCTGAGTCAACATGACTGGTTGCAGCTCAGAGTCAGAGGATTTGCATCCAGATCGGAGAGATGAATTTAAGCCACGATCCTGCTGGCGTCTGTGTGATGGCACACCACCAGAGTAGGTTGAATAACGAAGAATATCTTGGGTATGACTTCACGGCATATTGGGGAAACGTCAAATATTGAGGCCAATATTCAGGCAGCACAAATTCAGAGTCACGACAGTACTGGGCCTTTGTCAGTATGAGGCCGCCGCCCCAGCCCTTATGCGGCCACCCACAACCGCTGCGCTACCAACCCACGCATTTGCGGCACAGCAGCCCCCAGGCGCATTTCAAATGCCCTCAATCGTCCTGTCGCAGCGCCAGCTGCGCCGCTTGTTGCCAGGCCGCCGCTGCATGCTCACTGTCACCCTGGCGCTGCGCCAGATCGGCCAGCATCAACCAGGCGCGGGCGGCCAGGCGGTGGTCGTGCAGACGCGGCAAGGCTTGCTTGATCAATTGTTGCGCCTTGCCCCACAATTCAAGGTGCAGGCACGCCACTCCGGCCAGATACTGCAAAACGGCGTCGCCAGGTTGCGCCATTTGCGCCTGCTCAATACGGACCAGCCAGGCTGAATCCACGGCGCTGGCAAAGGCCGCTTCAAGCACCTGGACCAGGCTCATCTTCTGGCTTGGCGTCAGCCCCTCCGGCGCCGTCAGCATACGCTCCCAGACCGGCAATAACCAGGCCAGGGCGGCAGCTTGTTCACACCCTAGCAGCAGACAGCGCTGTGCAGCCAGACAGGCCACCTCGGGCATCGCCTGCTCGGCCGACTCAAGCTTGTGCCAGACCCGTTGCAACTGTTCGGGATCGCGGGCATCCCGAATATTTTCCAGCGCCAGGGCGCGTACCAGCCCACGACCAGACACGTCGGAAAAAGCGCGGTGCTTGACCAGCAAGCGTGCGGTGTCCAGTGCCGGACCGGATTGACGCGCCAAACGCGCCAGTTTGAGCCGCAGGCGCAAGGCCACGGTACGCCTTGCCACGCCCGACGGCAACTGTCCAAACCAGTCCTGCGCGCTTGTGGCGTCGCGGTCCTCCAGCGACCAGCGCACGGCACGCAGCAACAAACCCTCGCGCACACCCAGCGCACCCGGGCTGGCTGACTGCGCCAGGGCTTGTTGAAGATACGTATCACGCGCGGCCTTGTCCTGCAATGCCTGCGAACCCTCCGCCGCCAACAGGTAGGACATGACCCGCAAACGCACGGCGGCAGCCCCGCCCTCACCGCTGTGAGCCATGGCCGCTTCACGCGCCAGCACTTCCAGCGCCGCCTTTCTGGCCCGCAGAAACCGACCCGCAACAAAATGCGACAAGGCTTCAAGCAAGGTCGCATACATGGCCTGTTCCTGGTGACGCACGCGCCACGAGCGCGCCTGCCCTGGCAAGGCAAACAAGGCAGCCAGCGCCCGCAGCGCCAGATGGATCAGCAAAAACAACAGGCCCAACAAAACCACCACCATGTTGAGCGACAAATCGACCCGATGTGGTGGCCAGAATACGGTGATCGTGCCTTCGTTGTTACTGACGAACAAGGCCAGCAAAACGGCCACACCAAACAAACCCAGGAACCACAAGGCAACACGCATGGTCAGCGTCCTGCGGCAGCCGTGGCCAGCACCGCCAACGTGTCATCAATGCGGGGCAGCTGCAGGGTGCGCATTTGTGTCTGCACCTGTTGCAGCAATGCACCTGCGGTCTGGCTTTTGCGCGCGTTTGCCTGAAAGTATTTTTTCAGCATGGCGTCGGCATCGGCCAGGTCGGCCCGCGCAGAATCAATCTGCCGGGCCAGCAAACCCAGGCGTGCGTTGAGCAACTTGAGCTTGAAGTTTTCCCGCAAAAAAAACGACTGTTCGGGTGACAGCAGCGCTGCCTCCGGGACCTCAATGCGACTCACTCTGACCAGATTACGCGCCTCCCCGATCACCATCTGAAAACCACTTTGCCACCATGTGACAGAAGCCTTGGGGGGTGTGACCAGATTTTTCTCAAGCTGGCGCGCCGGCGCGACCGCGTTGGCCACCACCAGTACGTCGGCCAAATGCACCAACTCATCAAGTTTGACGAGCAAGGTGGGGGTATCACTCACGGCAGACAACTTGACGCGGTCAATGTCTCGGGCAATGGCGCGCTGCAACAAGGCCAGCCGGGGTTGCGCCGCACGCACAATACGCTGGTCAGCGCTTTTCAGGGCCGCCAGCAAGGGCTCCACACTGCCCGTCAACTGCGCCTGCTGCTGAGCCAGGCGCAAGGCGGCGTCGATGTCGACCACCAGGTTTTCATCGCGCGAACGCGACATGCTTTGCATCAGTTCATCAAGCTGGCCACGCTGCAAGGCGACTTCGCTCAAGCGCGAATCCAACACTGCGGCACGCGCTGCAACGTCTTGCGCCAGCGACACCGCCTGCTTGGCCAGGGCACGCGCCTCCAGCGCCTGCGACTGTGCCTCGGCGCTCCGACGCGCCAGTTGCTCTTGCATGCCGGCCACTTTTTGCCATAACAAGGCCGCAGTCAGCAAGGCCAGCACAGCAATCACACCAAGCGACCACAAGACCGGGCGCGGCACCACGTCGCGTTTCACCGCAGGCGCAGCGGCAACTGGGTCGGGGCTGGGCGCCACGGCGCCGCTTTGGTTAACAGGATCAGGAGAAGGCTGGGGATTCATGCCAGGGATTCTATCGAGGCCAGCACATCTTCCCAGGTGGGACGTGACTGGGCCACCACGCCAAAGCCCAGACCCCGGGTCGCTGCCGCAATGCGGGGGTGGGTGGCCACGGCGCGAGCGGCCGACCAGTCCTGCCCGGGCAGCAAGCTGTGCAAATGGCCCAGCGCTTCCGCACTGCTGAACAACCAGACCGAGCCAACTGCGGCCGCAGACTGCGCCAGCGCACGCTGCGCGCCGTTCCAAAAAGGTGCGCCGCGTTGGTAAGCTACCACAAAATCGACCTGTGCACCGCTTTGGCGCAGGCGCTCGGCCAGCCATTCGCGCCCCACGCCCTGGTCGTTGTCGGGTACCGACGTGCCGTCGGGTGCCACACTGTCGCCGCGCACGATCAGCACCTTGTCGCCCGGCTGCACCTGGGTGTGCACCTGTTGCCACAGCGCCTCGGAATCAAACTGCCCGGCCAGCTCCGACGGGGTGTCCAGCCGTGGCACCGGAACACCGTGATCCAGCAGCGCATGGGCTGTGCCGGGGCCGGTGGCCCACCAGCGGGTGGTCATGGCGTCCAACACTTGCCCGTCACCCACATCCGCCGGTTTTTCCTGGAAAAAATAATCAACCGCATGGCGGCTGACAAACATCACCGCCTTGTAGTTTGACAAGTTCAACCAGGCCGCACGCACTGCCGTGGCATCAGCCAAGCCGCGCACTTCGATCAGCGGCAACACCACCGTTTCACGGCCGTTGGCCTCAAACCGGTCAGCCCATTGCTGCGCCTGCGGCTGCACCCGGGTCACGATGATGCGCACGATCACTCCGGCTCATTGGCAGACACGGCCAGATGGGCCAGTGTGCCGCCTTGTGCCAGCACCTGGGTGCGCAGGTCTTCAGCCACCCGCTGACCCAGCGCAGCGGCGCTGGCCAGATCACTCACCGGACCACTCAAACACACGCGCACCAGCGGCAACTGCCCCTCGGTGTCGCCCCAGGCGGCATCGATCATCAAGCGGTCGTCGACCAGCGTGGCATAAGCCGCCAGCGGCATCGAGCAGCTGCCGCCCATGGCCCGGCTCACGGCGCGTTCTGCCGCCACGGCCAGCCAGGTAGTTTGGTGCACCAACGGCGCCAACGCCGCCACCACGTCGGTGCGGTCCGAACGCACTTCAATGCCCAAGGCCCCCTGACCCGCGGCGGGCAACATCACCGAAGGTTCGAACACCGCACGAATACGCGCCTGGAGCCCCAGCCGCTTAAGGCCAGCAGCGGCCAGCACAATCGCGTCATACAGACCGTCATCAAGCTTGCGCAGACGGGTATCGAGGTTGCCACGCAGCGGCTCAATACGCAGATCGGGCCGCAGGGCGCGCAGCAAGGCCATGCGGCGCAAGCTGGAAGTACCCACCACCGCGCCTTGCGGCAAGGCATCCAGATCGGCATAGGTGTTGGAGACAAAGGCATCACGCGGGTCTTCGCGCGCCATCACGCAGGCCAGGCTAAAGCCAGCTGGCAGCGCCATGGGCACGTCTTTGAGCGAGTGCACGGCCAGGTCGGCGCGCTTTTCTTCGAGCGCCACTTCGAGCTCCTTGACAAACAGGCCTTTGCCGCCAACCTGACTCAGGGCGCGGTCCAGAATCTGGTCGCCCTGGGTGGTCATGCCCAACAGCACGACCTGATGGCCCATACCGCTCAGCAGGGCTTGAACATGCTCAGCCTGCCACATGGCGAGGCGGCTTTCTCGTGTTGCAATGGTGAATTGATGCATAGTAATTGGCAAAATGCCGTAACCTTTTTGTAATCTTGTGCTACTGGGAATGCTAGCATGGCTTTTGCTTAAGCTAACCTCTACCGACTCCCAATACAGCCATGCCCAAGCCTACCCCCGCACCCAAAAATAACACCCTCCCCAGCAGCGAACGCCCCCTGGTAGAAGACATTCGGCTGCTCGGACGCATTTTGGGCGACGTGATTCGCGAGCAGGAAGGCGACGCGGCCTTTGACCTGATTGAACAAATCCGCCAGCTCTCGGTCACGTTTCGCCGCCATGCCGACCCGGTGGCCGACAAGGCGCTCAACAAATTGCTCAAATCACTCAGCGGCGACCAGACCGTGAGCGTGGTGCGGGCCTTTACCTATTTCAGCCATTTGGCCAATCTGGCCGAAGACCGCCACCACATCCGCCGCCGCGCGGTGCACGAACGTGCCGGCAGCATCCGCCCCGGCAGCATCGACATGACGCTCAAGCGTCTGAGCGGCGGCGGCATCACGCCGCAAGCCATCAGCGAGATGCTGGCGCACAGTTTTGTGTCGCCCGTGCTCACCGCCCACCCGACCGAGGTGCAGCGCAAAAGTATTCTGGACGCAGAACGCGCCATTGCCCAATTGCTCACCGCACGCGACGACATTCTGGCGCAAGCGGCCGCCAACCAGGTGGTGCATGATGCCCTGACCCCGCGCGAGCTGAGCCAGAACGAGGCCCAGTTGCGCGCCCGTGTGTTGCAGTTGTGGCACACCCGCTTGCTGCGTTTTTCCAAATTGACGGTGGCCGACGAGGTGGAAAACGCGCTGAGTTACTACGAATCCACCTTTTTGCGTGAAATTCCCAAACTTTATGCCAGCCTGGAGCAAGCCCTGGGGCCACACCCGGTGCACAGTTTCTTGCGCATGGGCCAGTGGATTGGTGGCGACCGGGATGGCAACCCCAACGTCAACGCCCAAACCCTGAGCCACGCACTGCGCCGCCAGTCGGACATGGCGCTGCGACATTACCTGACCGAGGTGCATTACCTCGGCGGCGAGCTGTCGCTGTCGGCCATGTTGATGGATTTCCCGCCCGAGATGCAGGCCCTGGCCCAGCACTCGCCCGACAGCAACGAACACCGCAAGGACGAGCCTTATCGGCGCGCCCTGATCGGCGTCTATGCGCGGCTGGCCGCCACCCTCAAGCTGCTTAGCGGTGGCGAAGCTGCGCGCCATGCGGTGGCACCGCAAAACCCCTATTCGGCGCCAGACGAACTGCTGCGTGACCTGCGCGTGATCGAATCGTCATTGATCGCGCAGCATGCACAAGCCCTGGTCGGGCAGCGGCTGCAGCCACTGATCCGGGCGGTGGAAGTGTTTGGCTTTCACCTGGCCACGGTCGACCTGCGCCAAAGCTCGGACCAGCATGAAGCCGTGCTGGCCGAGCTGCTGGCCACGGCCCGCATCACGCCGCATTACGCCAAGCTTGATGAATCTGCCAAACGTGTCTTGTTGCTGGGCCTCTTGAACGATGCGCGCCCTCTGCGCGTCATGGGTCATGCCTACAGCGCCCACGCCCTGAGTGAGATCGGCATTTTCGAGGCCGCCAAACAATCGCGCGCCCTGTTTGGCAGCCAGGCCATTCGCCACTACATCATCAGCCACACCGAAACTGTCAGTGACCTGCTCGAAGTCATGCTGCTGCAAAAGGAAGTGGGCCTGATGCAGGGCACGCTGGACAACCAGGCCCGTTGCGATCTGATCGTGGTGCCGCTGTTCGAGACCATCGAAGACCTGCGCAACGCCTCCACCATCATGCGCGAGTTTTACGCCCTGCCCGGCGTTCTGGCCATGGTGCAGCGCGGCGCGCCCGACCAATATGGCGAGCAGGACATCATGCTGGGCTACTCCGACAGCAACAAGGATGGCGGCATTTTTACCAGCAACTGGGAGCTGTACCAGGCGGAAATTGCCTTGGTGGACATGTTTGACGGCATTAACCAGAATGCCCAGTCCAGCCCGATCCGGTTACGCATGTTCCATGGCCGTGGCGGCACCGTGGGGCGCGGCGGCGGCCCCAGCTTTGAGGCCATCCTGGCGCAACCCCCCGGCACGGTGCGCGGCCAGATCCGCCTGACCGAACAAGGCGAGGTGATTGGCTCCAAATACGCAAACCCCGAAATTGGCCGGCGCAACCTGGAGACGCTGGTGGCGGCCACCCTTGAAGCCACCCTGTTGCACCCGACCCAACCCGCTGAGCCGGCGTTTTTGGAAAGCGCAGCAGAACTGTCGCTGGCCAGCATGACCGCCTACCGCAAACTGGTCTACGAGACACCCGGCTTTACCGAATATTTCTTTGACGCCACGCCGATCCGGGAAATTGCCGAACTCAACATTGGTTCGCGCCCGGCGTCGCGCAAGTCCACGCAAAAAATCGAAGACCTGCGTGCCATTCCCTGGGGTTTCAGCTGGGGCCAATGCCGCCTGACGCTGCCCGGCTGGTTTGGCTTTGGCAGCGCCGTGGAAGCGTTTTTAAACCCACCCGGCGCCACCGCCAAAATCACCAAGCAGCGCCTGGCGTTGTTACAACAGATGCAAAAACAATGGCCGTTTTTCAGCTCACTGCTGTCCAACATGGACATGGTGATGGCCAAAAGCGACCTGGCCCTGGCCTCGCGCTACGCCGAACTGGTGGATGACAAACGCCTGCGCAAGAAGATATTTGGCGCCATCGAACTGGAGTGGCACCGCACCGCACAGGCACTGGAACGTATAACCGGCGACAAAGAGCGCTTGACCCATAACGTCGCGCTGCAACGCTCGATCCGCCACCGCTTTCCCTATATCGACCCGCTGCATCACCTGCAAGTGGAACTGGTGCGCCGCTACCGCGCCGGGCAAACCGATGAGCGCCTGAAACGGGGTATTCACATCTCGATCAATGGCATCGCCGCGGGGCTGCGTAATACGGGTTAAACAGCGTGACGCCCGATGACTTATCGGGCGTAGCGCCACTTGCGCAAGGGCAAGCCCAAATAGTATTTGCGAACAAATTCAAAACGGGCTGCCATTGAAAAAGTGTAAGCGGTGTCGGCTGGCACATACCAGCTGTTGAGCCCGGTACGAAGCAGCAACTGGTAGCCATTTTTCGTCATCAGTTGATGTTTTTTGAGGTGCGTCACATGGTCTTCGATCAACACCAAACGCGGCCGCCAAAAAGCAAAGTCAAAGCCTGACAACGCCACAAGTTCGTGGCCCTCAATGTCGATGGACAGCAAATCAAAGCCCTGTGGGGCCTGATGTGTGCGCAAAATGGTATCGAGCGTTTCACAAGGCACCGACACCGTGGCACGCACCACGGCGCCAATGGCAATCGGCTGCGCTTCCAGGGTGGAATGCGGGCCAGCGCGATTAAGCTGCAGGTTTTTGCCCGCATTCTCGGGGCTGGAACACGCCATTTCCACCACCACACCCTTGCGCGATTGGCGCAGCAAGGCACAACAGTCGGGATCAGGCTCAATCAGCAACCCGGTCCAGCCCAATACTTCCAGGTGTTGCGACTGCGAGTCCAGCACCGGGTCATTGGCGCCCACATCGACGTAAAACCCGTTTGATGTTTGAAAAAATGACTTCACCAGCGCCTGCTCAATGGCCGGCTCGTTGCTGAACTGATGGATGTGGTGGCCAACAAAATCGGCGCGTTTCGACAAGAGTGACATCATCCTAGATTCCTCAGTTGACCGCTTATGGGTGTCACTAACCGCATATGAACATTGACTTTTTTGCTTTGATCGCGTTCACCTTTTGGGTGATCGCGCTACACACCCGATTGAGCCACTGACAACGCGCCTGGGGGCGTTGCTCCGCCTCGCAGACAGTAGTCTGCTTCGTTGTTGCGCCTACCCAGACGCGCCGCCAGCGGCCCTCTCGGGCGCGCCCAACTAAGGAATTTAGGATCATACAAAAAGTTTCCAAACCAATGAAATAGCTTGATTATCAGCGCCATCAAAAATCAGATTCACGGGGGTGTGATCACCTGACGAGAACACGCTCAAGCCCCCGCGCGTCACGCCGCTCGACCAGTTTGAGCAGCAACAGCAGCCCGGCGCCCAGTGCCATGATGGCGGCGGCCACGTACAAGCCGGCGTTGTAACTGCCCAACTGCGCGCCGATCTGACCGGTGATGGCCGGACCGATAATTTGCGCCACGCCATAGGACAGCGTCATCTTGCCCATCATTTTGGCGGGCATGCCCGGGTAATAACGTCCGGCCATGCTCAACACCAGGCTCACCATGCCGATGAACGTGCCCCCAAAAAGCAAGGCGCCCAGCATCGCAGCCCACAGGCCCGGCACCATCACCGGCAGCAAGATGCCCACAATCTGCAACAGTGCGGCAAGAATCAGCGCGTTCAGGTCACCGATACGGCGGGCAATGAAATCCCAAT
>Ga0208863_1002211_pt1 | contig 10417 bp, 8 predicted proteins | sample RifOxyD3_FD_184040 | JGI IMG/M metagenome (GOLD analysis project Ga0208863, IMG submission 184040) | Soil microbial communities from Rifle, Colorado - Rifle Oxygen_injection D3 (SPAdes) | ecosystem: Environmental > Terrestrial > Deep subsurface > Rock core/Sediment | place: Rifle, Colorado...
AGACCCTGAAGGACGAAGGACTCGACATCATCGACAATCTGCTCACCCTGGCCGACGGTGAGTTGACCGTGGACGATGCCCTGGCCATCGTCGATCTCGCCGTAGGAACGGAGTTCAACAAGGCCAACCGGGGTGAAGCGCTCAAGAAGATCGCGGAGATTGAGCGGAAGTATCTCGATCAAAAGGCACTGCCATATGGGCAGAAGTATTGGCAAGCCCCCACCATAAACGAAATCACAGGATTCTCAGGCCTAACAAAGGTCAAGAACAAAACACCGGTTCAGGGCGGTGGGGGACTAAGAGACCGTTGGAAGGACTCTAGAGGCAACATTTATGAATGGGATAGTGCTCACGGGGCCATTGAAAAATACACCAAAAAAGGGGTTCATTTGGGTGAGTTTGATCATAAAACAGGGCTGCAAACCAAACCCGCCGATCCATCACGGAGGGTTGAAAAATGATCGGAGGATTACCTTATACGAGATATTACGTGATCGGTTTTACCTCAGATACCGAGTCATTTGAGATCGATCTATCCCCACACATCACATTTCAGGAGGTGCAGAATGTTATTGGAAAGGAGATGTGCCCAGATGTGCAAGAACTCCATGCAGGAAGCTATCCAATTAAAAAGGAAGACCTGATAAAGCTTGGAATAGATAACAATTCTCTGCCTGATGCCGATTATTTCTTTAGTACCGAAAGTGATGGATTCTATAAATGGCTTGAAGAGCAAAACCAATAGGGTCGGATTGAATTGATTTCCCTACCTCAGCCAGTTCTCCCACTTCTCCTCGGGCTCATTCTCAGCCTTTGTAGCGGCTTTGCTTCTGCCATCATCTCCAGCAGGACCGACACCAGCCTCAACGGCCTCAGCGCCACCGCCCCGGTGGCGATGAATGCCGAAGGCGAAGCCCAGAGCACCACCCACAGCGCCATCAGCGGCGGGCAAGTCAACATCACCGACGACACCGCCCAGCAAGCCAAAACAGGCCAAAGCGCCGAACAGACCCTCGCCAGCCTCCACCGCGACACCGGCAACACCCAGAACAGCCTGACGCCGATCTTCAACGAACAAGAGATCCGCGCCGGGTTCGAGATCACCCAGACCTTCAGCCAACAGGTGGGAACCTTCCTGGAGAATCGGGCCAAGGAGAGTACCCGAGCACAACAAGAACTCCAGGCGGAACGGGCCAAACCCGAGGCCGAGCAAGACCCGGCCCGGATCGAAGCCCTGACCCAGACCCTCAATGAAAATGCCACCTGGGAGATGGGAGGGACTGGGCGCATCGTCTTGAATGCCGTCACTGCGGCGGCCAGCGGCAATGTCAGCGGAAGTGGCAACCAGCTTATCCAGGCCGTGGCGGCCAACTACCTGCAAAGCCTGGCGGCGCAAGAGATCAAGAAGATCGCCGACAGCCTTGACTCCGAAACCGCCCGCACCGCCTTACAGGCCCTCAACGCCTGCGTCGGGGCTGCCGCCCAAGGCGCAAGCTGTGGCGCCGCCGCCCTCGGAGCCAGTGCGGCAGTCGTCATCAACAACCTTCTCGATCAGTCCAACGGCAAGGCCGGCGCGCTCCTCTCCGCCGAAGAAAAAGAGGCCCGCCGCAACCTCGTCACCAGCCTGATCACCGGCGTGACAGCGCTCACCGAGGGCGATACCAGTGCCGCCAACAACGCGGCGGCCACCGAGAGCGAAAACAACTCCCTCATCAAGGGCGCCAAGATCGTTCTCAAAACCACCAAAGCGGCCATCGACAGCTACAAGAAGAACGGCAAGGTCAAAGTCGCGGACCTGAAACAGACCCTGAAGGACGAAGGACTCGACATCATCGACAATCTGCTCACCCTGGCCGACGGTGAGTTGACCGTGGACGATGCCCTGGCCATCGTCGATCTCGCCGTAGGAACGGAGTTCAACAAGGCCAATAAGGGCGAAGCGCTCAAGAAGATCGCGGAGATTGAGCGGAAGTATGGCAAGGGCTATGAGCCGAATGCCGGTGGGGTGGCCAATATGGGCGAGTTCCTGAAATCCCCTGGATTCGGCAGCAGCGTGGCGGATGCCTCGCGCAAGACCAACTTCCAGTACAACGGGAACACTGTGTACAAGGCCAGCACCAATATCGGGGAAATCAAGAAAGGCGATGTGTTCTACCTCGACAAGGCACACAACAACAATCACATGGAGGTGTTCACGCCCTCTGGCGAAGTTCGTGCGGTGTTGAATCTGGATGGCACACCCAATAAAGACAAAACCGACGCAGCCAAAGCCTCCGGGAGAAGGTACAAACCATGATGAAGATCGAGATCAACTTTGATGACGTACAAACCCTGCTAGTGGGGTTTGCCAAAGACCACGGCATGTCGGAGGAGCAGGTGCATGAGGAGTGGTTATTGTGTTACCGCACACCCTTGCAAAGCGAGGTTGAGTCCCGTTTACACAACCTTCTTGAAGCGATGCAGTTGTACAAGGAGGCGATGGCGGGGGGGGATGGGGTAACGGCCAGATGTGGTTTGTTGTATGCAGGGCTTGCGGCGGGTCATCTCAGCAGTTCTTTTGACGCATTGGATAAAGACCTAATCAACGCAATGCGCCTCGACCCAACCGTCATTCCCGAGAACTACAAAATCCCCGAGCACTATGGTTTCTCGCAGCGCTAGAGTCAAACTCGATTGATCTCACCACCTAAACCACTTCTCTCATTTATCCTCGGGCTCATTCTCAGCCTTTGTAGCGGCTTTGCTTCTGCCATCATCCCCAGAGGGATCGACACCAGCCTCAACGGCCTCAGCGCCACCGCCCCGGTGGCGATGAACGCCGAAGGCGAAGCCCAAAGCACCACCCACAGTGCCAACGACATCCGCCTGAGCGCCACGAACCAGATCGACCTCCAGGCGGCCCAGAACACCAACAATCAGCAGAGCAACAACCGCAACCAAAGCGCGAGTATCGGCCTCGGCTTCGGTCTCGGCCAGGGCGGAGCCGGGGCCAGCCTGACCCTGAGCGCCAGCCAAGGCAAAGGCAGCAGCGGTGGCAATGACCTGACCTGGACCCATACCCAGATCAGTGCCGGGAACAGCCTCGACCTCACCAGCGGCGGCGATACGACGTTACAGGGTGCCGTGGCAAGCGCCGAACAGATCACCGCAGCCATCGGCGGTAATCTCAACCTCCAAAGCCTGCAAGACCAAAGCAGCTACAGCAGCCGCGAACAAAACCTCGGCGGCAGTCTCAGTGTCCCCCTGACCCCCGGCGCGGGCTTCGGCGCCAGCCTTAACGCCGGACGGACCCGCATCGACAGCACCTATGCCAGCGTCACCCAACAGACCGGCCTGAAGGCGGGCGATCAGGGCTTCCAGATCGACGTGGGCGGAAACACCGATCTCCAAGGCGCGGTCATCGCCAGCAGCGATGCCGCCGTACAAAACGACCGCAACCGCCTCACCACCGCCACCCTCACCACCCGCGATATCGAGAACAAGGCCGAGTATCAGGCCAACAGCACCAGCCTCGGCCTCGGCTACAGCAGCGGCGGCCAGGGCGTCGGCACCAACGGCCAGGGCCAGACCGCCACCGGCGCAGCTCAGACCCCCAACAGCACCCTGGCCAGCCTCAACGGCCTCAGCGCCACCGCCCCGGTGGCGATGAAGGCCGAAGGCGAAGCCAAAAGCACCACCCAAAGCGCCATCAGCGGTGGGCAGATCGACATCACCGATGAGGCTGCTCAGCAACAAAAGACCGGCCAGACGGCAGAGCAGACCCTGGCCAGCCTCCAGCGCGACACCGGCAACGCCCAGAACAGCCTGACGCCGATCTTCAACGAGCAAGAGATCCGCGCCGGATTCGAGATCGTCGGAGCCTTCAGCCGCGAGAGCGGCACCTTCCTCAGCCACCGTGCCCAAGAGAGCGCCGCCGCTCAGCAGGCCATCGACCGGGAGATGGAGAAACCGGAGGGCCAGCGTGACCCGTCCGTCATCCACCAAGCCACCCAGACCCTCCAGAAAAACGCCCTCTGGGCGCCAGGTGGCAGCGGCAGAGTCCTGCTCACCGCCGTCACCGCAGCGGCAGCAGGCAACGTCACCGGCAGCGGCGCCGAGTTCCTGCAAGCCGCTACGGTTCACACCCTGCAATCCCTGGGCGCGCAACAGCTCAAGCAACTGGCGGATCAACTCGGCGGCGAAGGCAGCCCGGCCCACACCGCCCTGCATGCCGTGCTCGGCTGCGCCGGTGCCGCCGCCTCCGGTGGCAGTTGCGGCACCGGGGCACTGGCCGCCAGCAGTGGCGTCGTCCTCAATACCCTGCTGGACGGCCTCGAAGGCAAGGAAAGCGCCAACCTCAATGCCGAAGAGCGAGAGGCCAGGGCCAATCTCCTCACCACCCTGGTCACCGGCATCACCACAGCCGCCGGGGGCGAGGCAGCCGTGGCCAACACCGCCGCCCGGATCGAGACGGAAAACAACGCCCTTTTTCTCATCCCCATTGCCCTGGAGCTGATCGACAAGGGCCTCACCGCGTATGATGCCTGGCAACTGGACAAGGCCATCAAGGAAGGTCGTCTGGATGAGGCCAAAGAGATCGCCGCTGGCATCGCCATCGGCCTGGCCACGGAAGCCGTACCGGGCGACAAGATCCTGCAGAAGATCGGCGAGGCCCTCGGCAAGACCGGAAAGGTCGGCGAGGAGGTGGTGCAGGGGGCGGCTGAGGTTGTTTCAAAACAATCTACAAAAGAACTACTGCCAAAAATTACAACATCTAATGATGGATTTGCTACGTGGATTAAAGTCGTCGATGACCCTAGGGCAGTAGTAAGGATCGAGAAGAATGAAAATAGTTTTTATGTGACAGATATTAACAAGGGTAGCCTTCCAGGCGGGAGTGGATCTGATCTACTTGCAACAGGGCTAAGAACCACGGGCGTAAAATCTGGGGATAAAGTTGCCTTTACAGGGATAATTAATCAGGAGACACTCTCTGCATACCAAAGTGGAATTGCAGCTGCAGATTCTCTTCTTGGTAAGACTGGAAGAAACGCCATTGCCAAATTGGGAATGGAGGTATCAAAGGTCGAATTTCAGCTAGTTCGCGGGAAGTTATCCTTGGTTATAGAAATTAAGTGATATGTATATAAAGGAAAATGATCTTAATCTCATCGTTCAATTGACTTTTAATTCTGACTTAAAGCCAAATTTCGAGATCTTAAAGTCATGCTTGATGTGGGAAGATGAGATACCCAAGAAGATAAGTAATGAGGGGCGTGAATTCTTGTATGATCTACTAATAGTTCGTGGCTTTATTCATATGTCTATTCCTAATAATAAGTGGGGCCTAGATCCTGAGTATTTTGGAAATATTTGGAGGTATGGTTTGGCTAATATTCCCCAATGGCCAGGTTTTAGAAGATTAACGCTGTCAGAAGTCGATAAGGAATATCTGGAACGTTGTCTAAAAACGGCTCTATGTGATTTGTAGAATTACCAGTTGATAGAACATGCGAATTCCGAGTCGCGGTAGGGACGCCGGTTACCCGGCGGCGCCCGCACAGATCCCTGCGAGCGGAATTACCGCACAAGGCTCCTGCCTCGGGTGGTTGACGTGATACACCATCGCCTGAGTTCCGTCTGACGACATCACGTGCGCCATTGAATTTCATCAACACCTGTTCCCGGCGCAGGATAATAGGAGGATAATAGGGGGCAGACCACGGTTTTATGCTAGGCTCCGCCGTTCGATCAGCTGAACAAAGAGAACACCTTGCCCCGTCGTGCGCGTTTATCGCTGCCCAATGTTCCGCTCCACATCATCCAGCGTGGCAATAACCGGCAGGCATGTTTTTATGCTGACGAAGATTGCCTCTTTTACCTGGACTGGCTACGCGAGCATGCAGACAAGACCGGTTGCCGCATTCATGCTTACGTACTGATGACCAATCACGTCCATCTGTTGATTTCGGCGGAACGACCTGAAGCGTCAGGAGCTTTGATGAAAGCATTGGGTCAGCGCTATGTTCAGTACGTGAATCGCACGTATCGTCGTAGCGGTACGCTGTGGGAGGGACGCTACCGCTCTTGTCTCACACAAGAAGAAACCTACCTGCTTGCCTGCCAACGTTACATCGAATTGAACCCGGTGCGGGCGGGCATGGTGGCGCATCCGGCAGAGTATCGCTGGTCGAGTTACCGGGCAAACGCGCAGGGAGAAGTGGATATGCTGTTAAATGCGCATTTGCTTTACGATGCGCTGGGGGCAGACGCGGCAAGTCGACAGGCGGTATACCGCGAGTTGTTTCGTTATGAACTTGAATCTGGCTTGGTGGATGAAATTCGCCGTGCGACGAATGGAAATTATGTTTTGGGTAATGAGGACTTTGCCGCGCAAGTCACGGCAGTATTGGGGCGGCGCGCGGCTCCCGGAAAATCGGGGCGGCCACGTCGGATGGAGGAGCCGGAGCCAGGGAAATTGTTCGGTGAATAGAGAAAACCGTGGTCTGTCCCCTATTATTCCATACCGATCCATTCGGTCGCGTGACAGTCGGCGTACTAGATAAGGCCGGCAAATTTATCCCGAATCCACAGCAGGCATCCACGATTCTTGGAGGTGCACAATGATTCGTGCGCCATTGGGAGATGCTAAATACTGGGACACCTGTTGTAATTTTCTAATTGCAGATATTGGGGATCGACTAGAAACCATCAAATCGCCATCTGGCGACCCGACATATCGACCTCAGTATTTATTTAATCTGGCTCGTGAAAACTGGCATTTGCTTTTTTGCTGTTACTCCCGTGGTGACACCATCCGCGACCTGACCCACTACTTCCCGCCGCTACTAGATGCCTGGGAAGAGTCAGAACGGCTGGGGAAAACGGTGTGGACTACTCAGCAGCAACATACCCGCAACGCCTGGGCCGTCAACCTTGATCACTACATCGTGTGTTTCTGGCTGGTGGGCTTGGCATTAGCGCTGAATATCCCCGACGACCAATGGCAGCGGCTTTTGGTGCTGATTGGTAATGAAGGTGAAGATGAGTTGCTGGATCGAGTGATTGCCAAGCGCCAACCTAATCGCAAGATTGGCAACAAGCTCTGCCATCCAAAACCCTATCAACGTCTGCTGGACGCCATCAATGCTCCTCCGGACAAACAGCCACAGATGCTGTTTACCTTCGTCGATAAGTGGTACAAGGAATTGAACCGCTCGCCCAAGAATGGCTTATCTGAGCAAACAGCCATGTACGAGCGTCCGTACTGGTATACATTAGGAAATCGCCAACTGGAGGACAGCGGCTACTTCGGTCGCTGGTGTGTAGAAGCCGTGGCCGCAGTTAAAGCATTCAGCCTGGATGATACGTTATGCCTCGGTCACGAGCATTACCCAGGGGACTTACTGCGACCCGATGGACCGAGTACGCATCCGCTAAGACCAGAGGAGGAAACTCTCTCGACACCGCCGGAACCACCCGCCACCGACAGACCTGGAATCTGGTCACGGCTGTTTGGGCGGAAATAAAGATTAGAGAAGACAATTAATTTTTCACACAAAACCAGGAGAATTTAAGTGATAGTTTGGCAAGGCCTTGGCTTCTTGGCGGTACTTATTCCCGCCCTTTTGTTAGTCTTATTGGGAATGATCGAGAAAACGATGCCAGTGCCCCATGGCAATGAGATTGTGACTTTGCTGTCGGCTATAGCCGTTTGGTTCATCGGAAAATATCTGAATAGCATGCCTGGCAAGGTCTTGATAGACCCAGAAACAAATCAAAAGGTCGAACTAAAGGAAAAACACACTATTTTTTGGGTTCCCATGCAGTGGTTTTCTATCATTCTACTGGCCATAACAGTGAACCTGTTTTTTAGTTAAGCACCGCGGATAGCGGAGGCTATGAAACTATGCCGATAATCAAATAGACATATTTAATTTACTGTGGTAACTAAACAATGATGCTATGGATATTGAGATATATGGCGTTTCCAGTAGAGGGCAATGTATTTAGTAGGGGGTTGCTGATATGCTCTATTGTTTTGCTTTCTGCATGCTCAGAAACACATATTCGAAGCTATGATGATCAGAAGTTTACAGCTAATTCTGGGGTATTCCTGACTGTTGTAAAGGATCATGCTGCATCTCCAGGAGAAGAGGTCATTGGGTTAGACTTTGAGAGCACAGAAACTGGAAAAAAGTTTCATTTGTGGCGAAGCGCTTGTACGCAAAAATATTTCGGCATATTAGGGTCGATGACACGAAAACCAGAAAATGATCAGATATCAGGGGATGGTGTATGTGGCAACTTTCTTGTCGGGGAATTGCCGCCTGGGAAGTATAACCCAACTAGAATAAGTATCAACGACAACGATGTGTCTGGAAGATCCAATGCGTACGCCAATTATAACATTCTTGGCATATCTTTTGATGTCAAGGCTGGCGAGATGACTTATCTTGGCCGGATTATTGTTAATTCTCAGAATAGGACGCTCGGCGGGAAGTTGTTAGAGACAGAGGTTTCGACAAAGGATGAGTTTGAAACTGACATGGTTTTTTTGGACAAGTCATATCCAAATCTTTCTCATTTGCATAGAAGTAGGCAAGTTATCCATCTGCCGCTGAGAAAATTTGTGCGATAAAATCTTGCGGCTCAATTTTAGGTTTAGCCTCAATTGATTTCTCTACCACAGCAAGCCTTCCTATTCTCTCTCGGGCTATTTCTTGGTCTTGGCGATAGCTTTGCAATCGCCAATGTTCTCACCGACCAGGGCGCCCGGATCGAAGCCGCCACCGAGACCCGGAACGAAAGCCACTCCCGCGACGAAAAGAAATCCGGGCTGTTCAGCAACGGCAGTCTTTCCTTCACCCTGGGTAAGCAGCAACAGACCAGCACCACCCAGACCACGGCCACCCTGGCAGCCGCCAGCACCCTGGGCAGTACGGGAGGCGACATCGGTATCCAGGCCGAACAGAGCTATCGCCAGAGCGGTTCCGATCTGACCACCCCCCAAGGCAACATCGACATCCAGGCCAACCGCGTCCAGATCGAAGCGGCCCGCGAGACCCAACAGACCACCAGCCAGACCCAGTTCAAGCAATCGGGCCTGACCCTGTCCGTCACCAATCCCGTGATCAGCGCGGTCCAGACCGGCCAGCAGATGAGCCAGGCGGTCGGCAACACCGGCGATGGACGCATGCAGGTATTGGCGGCCACCACCACGGGCCTTGCAGCCAGGAACACCTATGACGCAGTGCAGGCGGGCCAAGCGGTCAAAGGCGGCAACCTGGCCGATCAATTGGGCGGGGTCAATGTCTCCCTCAGCCTCGGCAGCAGCCAAAGCCAGAGCAGCAGCACCCAGCGTAGCGACACGGCTAGAGGCAGTCAGCTTCAGGCCGGGGGTGACATCGCCATCACGGCCACCGCCCCCTCTCCCTCCCAGGGAGAGGGTGATCTCCGCATCCAAGGCAGCCAGCTCCAAGCTGGCAACGACATCCGCCTGAGCGCCACGAACCAGATCGACCTCCAGGCGGCCCAGAACACCAACAATCAGCAGAGCAACAACCGCAACCAAAGCGCGAGTATCGGCATCGGCTTTGGCCTGGGCCAGAGCGGCGCCGGGGCCAGCCTGACCCTGAGCGCCAGCCAGGGCAAAGGCCACAGCGAAGGCCAAGACCTGACTTGGACGAACAGCCAGCTCCAAGCCGGAAATACGCTTGATCTCACCAGCGGTGGCGATACAAAACTGCAAGGCGCCATTGCCCAGGCCCAAGGAATCACCGCCGCCATCGGCGGCAACCTGCAACTCGAAAGTCAGCAAGACCAGAGCAGCTACAACAGCCGGGAACAAAACCTCGGCGGCAGTCTCAGCATCCCCCTCACCCCCGGCGCGGGCTTCGGCGCCAGCCTCAATGCCGGCAAGACCCAGATCGACAGCACCTATGCCAGCGGCACCCAGCAGACCGGCTTCCAGGCTGGGGATCAGGGCTTCCAGATCGACGTGGGCGGAAATACCGATCTCCAGGGTGCGATCATCGCCAGTACCGATCCGGCGGTAGAGGAAAACCGCAATCGTCTCACCACCGCCACCCTCTCCACCTCGGACATTGAAAACCAGGCCGAGTACCAGGCCGACAGCACCGCCCTGTCGGCGGGTGTCGGCAGCCAGTTGGGCGGCAGCGCCGGGACCGGATCGGCCCAGGGCCAAGCCGAAAGCACCAGCCGTGCCGGTGTCAGCGGCATCGCCGGTAATCAGGCTGTCAGGACCGGCGACGGTGAGAGCGGCATCCAACCCATCTTCGATGCCGACAAGGTACAAAAAGACATCAACGCCCAGGTTGCCATTACCCAGGCGTTTGGCCGGGAGGCCCCCAAGGCCGTGGCCAGCTACGCCACGGACAAGGCCAAAGAGCTGCGTGCCGCAGGTAACGAAGCCGAG
>Ga0208863_1002212_pt1 | contig 10414 bp, 9 predicted proteins | sample RifOxyD3_FD_184040 | JGI IMG/M metagenome (GOLD analysis project Ga0208863, IMG submission 184040) | Soil microbial communities from Rifle, Colorado - Rifle Oxygen_injection D3 (SPAdes) | ecosystem: Environmental > Terrestrial > Deep subsurface > Rock core/Sediment | place: Rifle, Colorado...
GGCCACCTGGGCACCGACGTCAATGACCTCTTCTGGTTCCACGGTGCCGGTGGCATTGATAGAAACCAGCAGCCCGCCCCGGGTGAGTTCGGCAGTCCGGTATTCAGTGCCCCTACCCTGGCGTCGGGAAAATTGCCAGGCTGCCAGACTGCCAAGAACAAGCACGGCAATGATAATGATGCAAGTTTTTTTGCCGGGGTATTTCATGGGATGACCTCGTTTTTTAGTTGTTGCGTCTGTCGGTCGCGCAGGGCGCGGATCCCGGCCAGACTGAAGCGGGTAACATGGTCTGCCAGCTGCTCCACATCCTCAAGCAGATGTTCAGCGCCGGTTGTGGGCAAGTCCTGTGCGGTCTTGCGCCGGCGAGCATGAAGCAAGGGGCCGAAACACTGGGCCCGGATGCTCATGGCGCAGAGTTGAACCTCGGACTCATGCGCTTCCTTGTCCAGCAACTCGCAGACCAGGAGGGTAAGACCAGTAAAGATTTGTTCGACCGATTCCTGCATGGCCTTGGCTAACAGGCCGGTCTGGCTTGCCATCTCTTTGTGAAAAATATCGAAATCATGGCTTTGCGGGTCGACGATCCGCCGCATAATTGAGAGAATCCGCCCGCGCAGTCGTTCTGCTACCGGGGCCTGGGCAGCAATACCGCCATCCGGGGGGTAGGTGTTTAATGATTGGGTGAAGGCATAGCGCCAGCTTTCCACATACAGGGCTTCCTTGCTGCCGAAATGATAGCTGATTGCGGCGGTGTTGGCCCCGGCCTGCTGGCAAATTTCAGCGATAGTTGCCTCGCGAAAGCCTTTACTGGCAAAAATCTTGCCTGCGGCCACCAACAGGTTTTGGCGGGTTTCCTGGCCATCGCTACGTTGTTTTCTCACGAATCGTTTTCCCTGAATAATAAGTTAAATGTATATTTGATTTATTTGTCTTGGTACGTCAAGTTTTTTTTGCGAGCCCATCATCCTTTGAAACAGAAAGGAAATATGTTACAGAAGACGTATGATTATCCACCCACAACAACAGGCATCAGAGTGCGGGCAAACCGAGCTGCGCGATCTTACCCAAAATCAGATGAGCGATTATGTAGTATCCCTTGGGCTGCCTGCCAAGCGGGCCAGGCAGATTTTTGCCCGGTTGTGCCAGCCAGGCGTTTTCGATTTTTCCCAGCTTGGGGTCAACCGGAAAGTAGTGTCTCTGCTGGCCAGCCATGCCACTATGAGCAACCTTGCCCCGACCATGGTGGAAAAATCAGCGGATGGTACCGAGAAATTTGCTTTCCGGCTCGCGGATGGCGCAATGATCGAAAGCGTGCTCATCCCCGAGGACAGTCGCCATACCCTGTGTATCTCCTCTCAGGCTGGTTGTGCCATGGGTTGTGACTTCTGCCTTACCGGAGCGCAAGGCCTGGTTCGCAACCTGCAGCCTGCCGAGATTGTAGGTCAGGCGCTGGCGGTGATGAACCACATGCTTGCCTCCGGCATCAAGCGGGCCACGCCGCGCGAGTTGCTTAACAATCTGGTCTTCATGGGCATGGGCGAGCCCCTAGCCAATTATGACAATCTTCTTGCCGCGCTGGTGATCCTCATGGATGATCATGGCCTCGGTTTTTCCGAACGACGAATCACGATCTCCACCTGTGGCCTCGTGCCGCGCATAGATGATCTGGGTCGGGATATTCGGGTCAATCTGGCTGTATCCCTGCATGCCGCCGATGACGCGATTCGCAGCCGCTTGATGCCGGTTAACCGAACCCATGGTCTGGAATCGCTGCTTGCTGCCTGTCGCAGATATCCATTGGGGAAAAAGAAAGTGATTCTTTTCGAATACATCATGCTCAAGGGAATCAACGATTCGCTGGCAGACGCCCGACTGCTGGCGAAAAAATTGCAAGACATCCCCAGCCGGATCAACCTTCTGCCCTATAACGGTTCCGGAGAGACCACCGGGTACGCCTGCCCGGACGAGGCTCAGACTCTGGCTTTTCAAAAGGTATTGCGCAAGGCAGGATTTAACACCTTTATTCGACAGAGCCGGGGCGCGGACATCTCCGCGGCCTGCGGTCAGCTGGCAGGCAAGAGAAACATCAAAGCACCGTTTCTTTAAATAAAAGACGGGGATGTCAAAATGAAGAGAATTCCTAACGGGTGATACACTAAAGAGTTCTGGAAAGAGGTGGTGAAGATAATAGTGGCTTTGATCACATCGCCACAAACGGTGGCGCACAGCTGTGGCTGGAAGTCGCTGCCACATTCCAGGCTTTATTATGGGGAGCTGGATCTTGTCAGCTTGATCCATTTCATTCCTTCTTTGCACCGGGCACGCAGTGCAACCTTGGAAAAGCCGGATGCGGAACCGCATGTCCGGTGGTGTGGGAGGACGGCAGGGGTGCCCCTACCTCCTACCCGATAACACAAAAAGGTTTAGAGAATTAAAAAATCTTTGGCTGAAGCATAATAACCAACTCGCTTTTCTTAATGGACTTGGCAGAGTGGGAAAAAAGCTTGCCCAACAGGGGGATATCACCCAGAAAAGGGACCTTGTTGCTGCCGTCGGTCGTTTCTGTATTATCAATAAGACCACCAATGACCACCACTTGTCCACTCTTGATCCGAACAGTGGTATTCATCTCCCGTAGCTTGATCTTGGGAACACCGATAGTGTTTGATCCACCGACATCCTTGTAGGCAACCACATCGCCATCAAGTTTTGAGGTGACCGGGGTCATGTTGAGAATAATCTCGTCATTCTCCATGATTGTCCCGATCACTGACATGCCGATTCCGGACATGAGGGTTGCCGTGGTGATGCTGTATGTTATGGCCCCTGTTGTCGCATCAACCCTCGATTCAATTTTGTCGATATATTTGACACTGTCACCCGCAGTGATGAGACCTGGCTGTCCGTTCATAATACTTAGTTTTGGATTGGCCAGCACGGTGGTCCGCCCCTGGGTATCAAGAAAGTTCAGGGCAAGGGAGAAGGGATTGGGGCCAAGCGAAACCTGGCTTACCGCTCGGCCTCGCAGATCGCGATTTGGATCATAGATAATCCCGTTAGCAGTGGAAGCAAGAGCTGCTGGAGGGGCGCCAAACAAAGTGAGATCAAGCTTCTTGCCGGACAGGAAATTAGTCCAGTCTATGCCCCGGCTTTCGGTATTATCGAAAGAAACCTCGACGATTTTCGCCTCGATGGAGATTTGTCGATAGAGCTCTGATTTAAGGTTGTCGAGGTAAACGGCAACCTTTTCGACGAGTGGTCGTGGTGCGGTCACGGTGATTAAACCGATGGGTTTGTCAATGCTGTAATACCCTTTTCCTGCCTGGACATTGCGTTTGGTTGTTGAGGCAGCGGCAGGCGCGGCGGCGGGCGGTTGGGGTGCACCAGTCTGCGGCGCAGAACCTGATGCTGGCGCAGGGGCAACGATAGTTTCTTCCCATATTTCGAGCATCTGATCGATATTTTTTCTGATATTTTCCCAGATATCAAATTCGTTTTTATCACTGGTAAGCTGGATATTCCCCTTCAACCCGCTTGTTGTCCCACTGCCTCCCAGCACATCCCCACCGACTCCGGTGGCATATGAGGATTTCAAAAACGGCATAGCCACATGAAATTTCCGGGTTTCGCGGTACTTTACCACGATGGTATTTCCTTGAACCTCGTGAAAATAATCCTTTTGCCGCAGGATATTGTCGAGTGCCTTGAAAAAATCATCTTCCGCCCGGATATCCACATCAACCATGGCCATCTGATCAACATCGCTGGCCCAACTTATGTTCATGGCTTTTAAGGAGGCCAATCTTTTCATGATGTCGCGCAGGGCCACCGGGCCGGTATTTGAGGAAATATCGGCGCCAATGGGGATGGTAAGTTCGTTATTTACCGCCCCCATTTGACCAGAAGCTTCACCCAACATATACATCGACTTTTGGAAACGGACTGGCAACTGGCCTGCTTCCAAAAGCCTGGCCTTTTTTTCTGGCGCTGAAGCAGGTGCCGCAATTGGGTCTGGTGGTGTCATGGTGTCGGCGACAGGCGCACAGGCGGTGTTTAACAGCAGATAGGTCGCTGCCAAGACAAATAAGGTAATTACACTTTGAGTTCTTTTTTTCATGATGGTCGTCTTTATACTTTTTTTAAGGTGAAGAAAATTTAAGTAAACCCTGATAACGCCTCAACTTAGGAGTTAAGCCGTTATTTAAAATGTGTAACATTTAAAGATCATGATCGGCATAAGGGGCCATAACGAAATGGTCTGAAATGTAGTGATCATTTATTAACGGCCCCTAATTTGCCGTGGTAATCCTTTCCCTGATGAACTGCTGGAGATCCTCCGGCACTGTGTAACCGGAGAGCAGCACCTCATTGTAGGCCACGACAGCCTGGGCCGAATGGCCAAGTTTGTCCAGGATGCGGGCTTTGGTCACCAGGGTATCAAGGGTATCTCCGAAAAGGGCGTCATGTTTGGCAAGCAAAGCCAAGGCGCCATTATAACTCTGGTACTCTTCGGCAAAAGAAGCATAACTGATCAGTGCTTCACTGGCAGGCGCATCCCCGCTGATGGCCAGGTCAAAGTATGCCTTGGCCGTTTCTATTTTTTTCATATTGGCTGAACCAATGGCCGCCATCAGGGCCGCCTCCGCATTGGCAGATTCAATGGCCAGCGTTGCCTTGGCATAGTGCACGGCTTTGGCATTCATCCCCAGCTGAGTAAGACAGAGCGAGGCGATACGGCTGGCGAGTTGGACATTTTCCGGCCATTTGCTGAAGGCTGTTTCATAGAGAGATAAGGCCTTCTCGGGTTGAGCGCTTTTTTCGACGGCAATGGCTTGCTGGATAAGGTTTTTTGCTTCGACAACCCCTTTGGGCGTCTCCATGCGTTGCTTTACCGAGATGGCTTCAACTTTTTCGCCACCCTTGACGGAAATTGCATTCGTAGCGGCTTTTGGCCAGTTAAACTGTTTAGCCTTCGGTGCAATGACGAGAGTATTGAATCGTTCCTCTTTCTGCAGATCCTTGAGATTAAGAATGATGTCCAGAGCAAAATCCCAGGGGATATCGTTTAGGGAAAGGGTCAGGGTACCGCTGACTCCTTCGTCCACGACAATATTCTGACCGCTTATTTCGCCAAAAAGTCTGAATACATTGTGGAGATCAATCTTAAAAAAATCCACGGTTATTTTCTGTTTTTCATATCCGGCAAAGGCAAGACTGTCTGGCTGTGTTTTTTCGGGAGATTTTTTTCCCGGGGCAGAGGCCGCAGGTGGGGCAGAAGCCGCAGGCGGGGCAGAACCTTTTGGAGCTGAGACCTTTTCCTGTAAGGGTTTTGTCTTTGGATTTATGCTGGGAAACTTGGGGATGATCAACTCGGTCTGATTGGCGGTGCGGTCAAGCTCAATATCTTGCAGCACTAATGCCAGATTAACCTCCGGGCTGGCAATGATTGCTGTTTTATCAAGTTGATAAAAATCTACCTTGGTAAAATTTACGACGATATTATTTCCCTTTCTTTCTATGGTATAGGTTGGATCACCAGAAAGGTAGATTTCCAGTCGCACAATGGCCGGTTGCTGGTCGGGCAAGGTAATATTTTTGATGTCCTGCACAGCACCATGCGGCAGATTTGCCGGCATCTTTGCAATGTTCTCGAGTCTCCCATCAGCAATGTCCAATACGATCCGCAGAGGATCGAAAAGCTCATATATCGTGTAGGCAGGTGGAGTGCTACCTTGAATAACCAACTGCAAACCATCGGCAGTCTGGTCAAGATTGATACCTGATATGACGTAGAAAACTTGTTTGGGGGCGGAAACGGCTGGTTTTGGTGAGTAAACGGCTGTTTTTTTTGCAAACGCCACCCCACTTAAGAGAAAACAGGATATCAACAACCCAGCGCAGATACAGTGCAAACGGGTAAACCGTCGTTTAAAAATAACTTGTACTCTTGAGATATCGTGAACGACATAAGGAGCCGTAAAGAAAAGAGTAAAAAATGTACGGATTATTTTTAAACGGCTCCTAATAATGGAGGTCATTATTTTTCTCCCTCTTTGTTTAAAATCATCTCAACTTTGCGGGATGTGCGTTCACCGGTCACATCTTTTTGCTCGATGACTACCTTGTTCTGGGCGATCAGGACAACTTCTCCCATTTCTCCAATTTTTGTGCCCTTACGAAGCAGATAGCCAGCGCCGGAGGAATCCTGCACCATGGCCAGGAACCCGCGCTTGCTTGAAACAATGGCGACCAAGGTCAACTGGGCTGGTTCAAATTTTCTTGTCCCCGTCAGTTCGGCCTTGGCCTTGGCCTCAGCCTTCATGATTTCCTGGGTGAGAAAGGGGAAAAATGGATCTGGCCTTTCGCGATTATACATAAAAGACGGGGTCTGCCCACTGACAAGGGCTGTCTCCAGGGATTGAGCCGCAGGTTCCGCGCCTGGTGGCAAAGCCGTCCCAGACTGGGCATAAATATCAGATGCCGGCACACACCATCCGCTGGCCACAAAGCAAAAAGTGAAGAAAAGATTTTTTACGCACATGCTGTTCATCATAATAAGTAGTTAGTAGTTCTCGCCAAAGACCACGGTTACTTCTTCCCTGTTTTCGTTTTTTGAGCATTTGCCATAATTTCAGCAGGATCGAGAAAGCGATAGGTAACAAGCTGAAATGTTGAATTCAGAATCATTTCTCCCCCCATCTGCTTGGGGGAATCAATCTTGATATTGTTTACTGCCACAATTCGCGGGAGCTTGCTGATCCTGTCAAGAAAAACACCTGCATTATGGTATGCCCCCTGCACCGTAATATCAACTGGGATTTCCGCGTAAAATTGCTGCGGTTTTTCCGACAGCGGCTTGAATGAAAGAACATCGAGTCCCGAAGAGGCCGCCTGTGCGGAAATGGTGGCCAAAAGCGTGGGGATTTCTTTTTGATCAGGCAGCAACAAAGAAGCCTCGGCAAACTGGCGTTGAACTTCCGCCATTTCTGCCTTGTGCCGGCCAAGATCGCTGGCGATTTTTTCTACCTTCCTGATTTCTTCTTCGATTCCGGCCTTTTGTATTTTCAGGGTTTTTATTTCGGTAGCTTTTGGAGAATAGACCAGAAAAAAGAAGATCATACATGGCAGAATGCAGATTGCGGCAGCGATCAACATCTTTTGTTGCATCGCAAGCAAGTTGCTCTTGCTGTCGAGAAACTGATCAAAATTTGCCTGTATTTTAATTATGTCAAGCGCCATGGCTTCTTCCACCCAAGATGTGGCTATTTTTTTACGAGTCCATCAACCGTTGGAGCGACAACATTAATAGTGAGAGAAAAAGATTTCAGTTTCTGTTTGGCCACGTCGATCTGGGCTGAACTGGTCAATTCCGTCTTCTCAAGATATTCCGAAGCTTCCAGTTGCTGCATATACTGGGCAATGGTTTCGTTATCCAGAGCAATGCCTTGCAGTTGCAAGCGTCCATCCGACTGCTGCAGAGAGTTAAGCCACATGCGGTTTGTCGTGGTTCGTGACGCCACTTCATCAAGGACGCGTACTGTTACCTGGGCGCCAGCCTGAAGTTTTTTGATAGAGTCCAGTTTCTGCTCCACCACCTGTTTTTCTTGTTTCAGGATGTTAATCTGTTTAATAATTGACTGATATGATTGTTTTTTCTGCTCAAGAGCTACAAGTTCTGTCTTTAGGCTGGTAATTTTACCTGCCAAGGACAACCAGACTGCAACAAGGACAAATAATACCAAAAATAAAGCTACAAGCAGTCCCACAAGCTCTGTTTTCAGGCGTTGTCTTTTCTTCATCTGCCGGATCGGCAGGAGGTTGATGCGAATCATGGCGCTCAGACCTCCACCGGTCTTGTCGCCAGGCCAGCAGCAAGGGTCATTTCCGGAGCAATACTTTTCAGATAGGCAGGATCAATGATTCTACTGTCCACAGCCGCTCGTTTAAAAGGATTAAAGAGTTCGACCACGATCTCTGTTTCTTTGGCAAAGAACTTGGTAAGACCCTGTATTTTTGCCCCGCCACCGCTCAAGACAATTTTGGCAATCATTTCATCTGGATGACTGGAATAATAAAAATCAATGGCTCGTTTAACCTCGGTTACCCACTGACTGCAGATGTTCGTAAAAAGGTCGTCGAGTTCTTCCTTTTTTTCATGAGCGACTATTTCTCCTGTTTTTAAGGCTTCTGCCTCTTCAAAGCTGATCTCGAAAAGATTTTGTATCTGTTCGGTTAATTGTCGACTGCCGAGGACAACGTCCCGAGCAAGAATTGAAGTGCCATGGGAGATGATATTGATGTTCATTTTTGAAGCGCCAATATCTACCAGAACAACATTGTCCGTCAGGCCATAATTTGCCCCGAAGGCGTTTTCCAGGGCAAAGGCATCCACATCAACGACAACCGGCTGGAGGCCAGCAGCTCGCAGCATATTGAGATATCCATCCACAACATCTCGTTTAGCCGCAACCAGCATAACATCCGTGCGATCTTCGGAGGAGGTGTTCGTTGCCAGATCCTGAAAATCAAGGTAGACGTCGCTAATATCAAAGGGGATATATTGTTCCGCCTCTGATTCGATATGTTTTGCCAACTCATCTTCTCTCATCACGGCCAGATTTATTTTTTTGACAATAACAGAGTATCCGGAAATCGAGATGGCGACCTTTTTATGCTTGATTTTCAGATTACTGATCAAAGACATGATTACCTTGCCCACGGCCCCAGGATCCTGCAAGGCGCCATCTTCAAGAGAATCAGGGGGGAGCAGGGCACTGCCCAGGGCTACGAGCCGATAGCCGTTGCCGCTTTCCGCCAGTTCACAGATCTTTACGGAATGAGAGCCAATATCAAGGCCAAGAGAAAGGGTTTGCCTTTTCAGGAAAGGAAGATTGAAGGATGGCAATGATATTTTTTTGAACCCGGACTTGCCCATGAGCGCCCCGTAACCGAGATTTTCTTATGTTATAGATCTGCAGGTCAACCTTGTTATCGTACAGATGTACTAACTGCGCATAGTATTTATATGATTATCATTATATTCCAATTAGAGACACAAAAATATACGGTGTCAAGAATAAAGGCTGAGATATTTATTGGTCTAATACATTCAGCCTCTTGTATTTATTTTGCTCTTCGCTTATTTTGTGGCCACCTTTTCAGGTGACGTACCTGTCGCGGAATGTTTTTTTTATTACCTTGTTAAGGTAAAGATTGTTGAAATCGTCCAACGATTGTGAGATGAGGAGTAAGGGTGTTGAAAAAAAAATCTGACAAGGTCACAGAAAAATCTATTATACGTGAATATGTCGAGGCAATTATTGTTGCCTTGTTGCTCGCATTTTTCATCAGAACTTTTGTAGTTCAGGCTTTTAAAATCCCCTCCGGTTCCATGATTCCCACCTTGCTGATAGGCGATCATATCCTGGTCAACAAATTTGGCTATGGAGTGAAAAATCCTCTGAACGGAGATGTCTGGGTCGCCGTGGGAGGCCCTCAGCGGCATGATGTTATTGTTTTTCAGTATCCGCAAAACCCTTCCCTTGATTTCATCAAACGGGTTGTAGGTGTTGCTGGAGATCGGATTGAAATTGTGCAGAAAAAGGTTCTGGTTAACGGAGAACCTTGCATTGAGCCAAACGCGGTGAATCTGGAGGCGGACGTTCTGCCTTCGCCCAGGGACAATATGAGCCCGATCACCGTGCCGCCCGGTTCCGTTTTTGTGATGGGAGATAATCGTGACAACAGTCACGACAGTCGCTTTTGGGGGTTTGTGGATCTCAAGGCCATCAAGGGCAAGGCTTTCATTCTTTACTGGTCATGGGACAGGGAAAATTTTATGGTGCGCTGGAAGCGGCTTGGCAACATAATTCCGTAACGGCTGCAAGAAAGTTCTGGACTAATGGCAGCCGTTTTTTCTATTCTGACTTAACTGCTCAGCAGCACCACATCTGCTTTGTCATCGGCCTGCTCATGGGCAGTAGCACACTTCGCAGACCTCTTCCGCGCATCTGCAGCACTGTTGAGCAGTTACGCTTCTTGATTTTATGAACTTTTTCGGCTTTAAGCTGAGCAGTTATATTCTTACTTAATGTGACGTTACGCACTTACATTTTCACGGAAAGAATCGTATGGATCCCGAGTATCGATTCAGTCATAAACATCTCCTTGGGCTTGCCGATCTTTCTGCGGAAGATATCCAGTCCGTTTTGCAAACTGCAGAATCGTTTAAAGAAATTTCCTCTCGCGCCATAAAAAAAGTTCCGACCCTCCGCGGTAAAACCATTATCAATTTTTTCTTTGAACCCAGCACCCGAACCAGGCTTTCGTTTGAGGTTGCCGCAAAGCGCATGAGCGCGGACACCTTTAATATTTCCAATTCCGGCAGCAGCACCGTCAAGGGAGAAACCCTGAT
>Ga0208863_1002213_pt1 | contig 10412 bp, 8 predicted proteins | sample RifOxyD3_FD_184040 | JGI IMG/M metagenome (GOLD analysis project Ga0208863, IMG submission 184040) | Soil microbial communities from Rifle, Colorado - Rifle Oxygen_injection D3 (SPAdes) | ecosystem: Environmental > Terrestrial > Deep subsurface > Rock core/Sediment | place: Rifle, Colorado...
TCCGGCGGGCGCTGGACCCAGGGAACCAGTTTATCGACTAGTCCCCGCAGCCAGGCCATCGCAGAACTCCGTAGAAGTTGGCCGACCAAATCTCCGGCGGGGTGAGCAAGGCCCAGGTGAGAAACCCGTGCAGCAGCCGGTCTGTTGCCCGTCGCCGTGCCGAGCCATCCAGGTTGGGAGAACATCCCACGCAGTCGTAGCCCGCCGCCAGGGCCAATTGCCGCAAGCTTTTGGGTGTGAAGCGGGTCAGGTGGGTCAAATCGCCGTTCTGATGCTGGGCCCCCCAGGGGGAAGCCGTGTTGGGCACTTTGACGGTCACCCGCGCCTCGGGGTTGAGCACGGTGGACAAGCGTTGCAACAGTCTCAGCCCATCCTCAGCCGAAAAGTGCTCCAGCACATCGAACAGGATCACCCGGTCGAACGTGCGCCCTTCGGCCCCAGCGGCGAGGAAGTCCTCCACCCGCACCGCCCGGAAGCAGTCTTTGACCTCAGCGGGCAGCACGTCCTTGAGCTTGGGATCAAGATCAATGCCGAGAAGATTGTCTACACCTTTGCGGCGCAAGTAGGACAGCATCAGGCCCGTGCCGCACCCGATCTCCAAATACGACAGTTCCGGGGAACACGTTGCGGGGGCCCAATACTCGGCGTCAAGACGGCGCACATGCTTATCCTTGAGGATCGGCGTGGCGTAGTCCTTGTAGCGTCCGTAGCTGTCATAGAACACCGACATGGCGCTCACCCCCGATCATCCACCGGCGTCAGTTGGGTGGTCTCTTGCAAGGCGTCCCACACCTTCTCCACGCTCACCTCATCCACGCACGGAAAGACGCTGTGCTTATCGGCGCGGCGGTGGCAACGCCAGAAGCAGTGATAGCATTCCATTTCCTGGTAAACAAACCGTACATTGCTGGGTGTGAACTCAGGGCCGTAAGGGACAAAACTGCCAAAGTGGCCCCCACCCACCACCACCACGGTGGGGGTGCCCACGGCGAGGCTGAGGTGGGCTGGACCGGTGTCATTGGTGATCACCGCCTGCGCATGAACCAAAAGGTCCATAAGCTCCCGCAGCTTGGTACGTCCGATCAAGTCGATGACGCCGGGGCGGTTCAGAGTGGCGCGCAACTGGGGCTCATAGGCTTTCTCGCCACCGCCTCCGGTGAAGGCCACGCGATACCCCAGAGCCAACAAACGCTGGGCAATCTCTAGATACTTCTCGAACGGCCAACGCCGCCCAGGCTCATTGGAGCCAAAATTAAGCACCACATAGGGGCGTCCCTCGAACACGGGAGGAGGAGCATCCCGCCAAGCAATGCGGGGAGGCTCCGGGGCTATTTCCTGCTCCGCCACCTCAGATATGAAGCGGTAGTGGCGGATCACCTCGTGGGTGGGATAGTCGCCGGTGTCGATGATCTGGCTGACCTGATTGAGGTAATAGGTGAACTCAGAGCGGGTTGCGTGGCTGATGTAGGGCTTGGAAACCACGCGACGCGGCGCAGCGGAAAGCCAAATCAAGCTATCAGCGGTCAGCGCCTTGCGGAAAAAGATATCGGTCACCGCGATGGCGAAGGCTTGGCGACGTATCCACAAGGCTTCACTGAACCGATAGAAGGGGCTGCGCTCGAAGGCGTGCTCATCGATGGCGTGAACGCGAAAACCTTCAAAGACCAGATCAGCGATTGAGCCCCAACTGCGGCAGCCCAGCACGGTAATATCCTCCCGCGCTACACCAAACGCTTCGGCGTAATGGTCGAGGGTGCGACGGAACAGCACCATATCGCCGATGCCGTCCATACGCACCACCACCAGACCACGGGGCTTTTTGAACACCGGCCAGTAGCGGGCCAGAAGATCGACCGGCAGGAACATCCACCACCGCCGCCGCATCCCCCGAATCCAGGGGCCTTTTTGATAGTCCTCTGTGGAGATGTGGCGCTGCGATGTGGACGGTTGGGTCAAGGGCTCAGGCCTCGAACTGGCGGGTGGCCTTTTTGCGCTCGTTCGGATCAAGGAAGCGCTTACGCAAACGAATGTTCTGCGGAGTGACCTCCACCAACTCATCGTCGGCAATGTAAGCCAGGGCCTGTTCCAGGCTCATCTTGCGCGGCGTGGTGAGCTTAACCGCCTCGTCCTTGCCCGACGCTCGGATGTTGGTGAGCTGCTTGCCCTTGAGAGGGTTGACCTCTAGGTCGTTGCCCCGGCTGTGCTCGCCAATGATCATGCCTTCATAGACCTTGACCCCGTTGGGGATGAACAACTCGCCGCGCTCCTCCAGGTTCCACAGAGCGTAGGGCACAGCGTCCCCCGTCCCGGTAGAAATCAGCACGCCGTTGCGCCGCCCCGGAATGGGGCCCTTGAAGGGCGCATAGCTGTGAAACAGGCGGTTCATCACCCCGGTACCTCGGGTGTCGGTCAGGAACTCCCCATGATACCCGATCAAACCGCGTGAGGGGGCCAGGAAAGTGATACGGCTCTTGCCCGCTCCGGCGGAGCGCATGTCCGACATCTCCGCCTTGCGCTCGGACATCTTCTCCACCACCACCCCGGCGTATTCCTCGTCCACATCCACCACCACTTCTTCGATGGGTTCTAAACGATGGCCTTTTTCATCCTGCTTGTAGACCACGCGGGGACGGGAGACCGACAACTCGAAGCCCTCCCGGCGCATGGTTTCAATCAGCACGCCCAACTGCAACTCGCCACGACCGGCCACCTCGAAGCTGTCCTTGTCGTCGCTTTCGCGGATACGCAGGGCGACGTTGCCTTGGGCTTCGCGCTCTAGGCGGGCAGCGATGACGCGGGAGGTCAACTTGGTCCCCTCGCGCCCGGCCAAGGGACTGTCATTGACCGAAAAGCTCATAGCCAGGGTCGGCGGGTCGATGGGATGGGCGTCGAAGGCCTCGTTGATTTCCGGGGCGCACAGGGTATCGGCCACGTTGGCCTTGGTCAGCCCGGCGATAGCGATGATGTCCCCGGCCTCGGCGGACTCTACCGGCACCCGCTCCAGTCCACGGAAGGACAGGAGCTTGGAAGCGCGGCCCTGCTCGATCAGCTTGCCGGTGCGATCCAGTGCCTTGATCGGCATGTTGACGCGAGCGATACCCTGCTCCACCCGCCCAGTCAGCACACGGCCCAGGTAAGGGTCGGCTTCCAAGGTGGTGCAGAGCATGGCGAACGGCTTATCCAGGTCATGATCGGGCGCGGGCACGTGCTTGACCACCAAGGCGAACAAGGGGTCCAGATTCTTACGTTCCTCGTTTTCCAGATCGGTCACCGCCCAGCCGTCGCGGCCCACCGCGAACAGGGTGGGGAAATCAAGCTGCTCGTGGGAGGCGTCGAGGGAATCGAACAGGTCGAACACCTCGTCATGGACCTCATGGGGGCGGGCGTCGCCACGGTCCACCTTGTTGACCACCACAATGGGGCGCAAGCCCAGCTTCAAAGCCTTACCCAAGACGAACTTGGTCTGCGGCATAGGGCCTTCCGCCGCATCAACCAGCAGCACCACGCCGTCCACCATGGACAAGATGCGCTCCACCTCGCCGCCGAAGTCAGCGTGTCCAGGGGTGTCAACGATGTTGATGCGCACTCCCTGCCATGCGACGGAGGTGCACTTGGCCAAGATGGTGATGCCGCGCTCCCGCTCCAGATCGTTGGAGTCCATGGCGCATTCTTCCACCTTCTGGTGGGCTTGAAAGGTGCCGGACTGCTTGAGCAGATTGTCCACCAGGGTGGTCTTACCGTGGTCAACGTGGGCGATAATAGCGATGTTGCGCAGTTCCATGTGGTTTGAGCGTCCTGTGGGGGGTACGAGGGATGGAGTGGAGAAGCCTCGGAATCGCTCGTCTGTCAAGAAAAACCCACGAATCGGGAGTCACCCGACTTGCCTGATCCACGCTATTTGCAGGCGACCATGGTCGGTTTAGGTTCGTTGGGAGCGCCTTTGGGCGGCGTGGACGATTTTGCGCCCGCCATATCGACGAGGTTGCGATAGAACTCCACTTCCGGCCATTGCTGCACAAGAAAACGGGCTTGATTATAGGCTTCGTCGAAACGCCCTTGGTAATGATAGGCGAAGAACAATCCGCGCTGCGCCACCTCCAGGGGGACGTTCTGATGCAGACATTGCGCGGCCTTAAACAGCCCTTCCGCCCCTGGCGCATAATTGGGGGAAGCGTTGACCCACATATTGGCGAGGCCGATGATGGCGTCCTCGTGGGTCGGGTTCCGGTCGAGTATGATCCAGAAATCCTCCTGCGCGCCATCGAACGCCCCCGGCAGATCGAGGTTATGCCCCATGTTCTGTAGGGTCGCCCGCTTAAGCACGACGCCGTCGTCATTGGGTGAAGCCTTCACCAGATCATCCAAGCGTTGCTTGACGCCGGTATAGGTCTTGACCACCTCGTCCATCTGCTCCTGAGAAGAAATGTCCGGCGGGAAAAAACCGATCACCTCATCCAGTTTGCGTAGAATGGCGTCGATATCCTCCTGGGCCAGCGCGGCCAAGGGCGCGACGCCCATAACGGCCACGACGACGACGCATAACATCATTCTGAACAGCACGATCCCCCCACGACACGCCTCAAACGCCATGCTCTTTTTATACCGTCAATTTATTGTGAGCGCAACCGTTCGGATTTGTGCCGCTAAAGACTGAACCGCTGGGCCACGAGGCCCTTTAAATCGGCTTCCGGGCGCGCCCCGAAGTGACTGATGACCTCCGCCGCCGCGATCCCGCCGAGGCGAGCGCAGGTGGCCAAGTCCTTGCCCTGGGTATAGCCAAACAAAAACCCGGCGGCGTAAAGATCGCCCGCCCCGGTGGTGTCAACCACGCCGGACATTGGCTCGGCGTCGATGATATGCAGCTCATTCTCGCCCAAGACCACGGAACCCTTGGCCCCACGGGTCAAGGCCGCCACCTTGCACACGGCGCGCACCTGCTGCAACGCCGCGTCGAAGGTGTCGGCGCAGTAGAGGCTCTTGATCTCGTCCTCGTTGGCGAACACGATGTCCACATGATCGGCAACCAAGGTCTGGAACTCGTCGCGGTGACGATCAACGCAAAAGGCATCGGACAGGGACAAAGCCACCCCACGCCCGGCCTCGCGGGCAAGACGAGCGGCCTTGACGATGGCATCCTTGGCTTCGGGCATGTCCCACAGATAGCCTTCGATGTAGACCACCTGCGACTCGCGCACCACCGCCTCGTCAATGTCTTCCGGGCGCAAACGCGTGCACGCCCCCAAGAAGGTGTTCATGGTCCGCTGGGCGTCGGGGCTAACCAGGATCAGGCAACGCGCCGTGGCCGGATCGGCCTTGCCGGACAGCGGCGACGTGGCGAAATGCACCCCGCTCGCACGCAGATCGTGGGCAAAAATCTCGCCCAGGGTGTCGTGATTGGTCTTGCCGATGTAGGCTGGACGCCCCCCGAGGGAGGCCACGCCCGCCGCCGTGTTGGCCGCTGAGCCGCCCGAGCATTCCAGCCCCGGCCCCATATGGTCGTAAAGGTGATGGGCTCGCGCCTCATCAATCAAGGCCATGGAGCCCTTGACCATGCCATGGGTCGCCAGGAAGGAGTCCTCGGCATGAGCCAGAACGTCCACGATGGCGTTGCCGATGCACAGCACGTCAAATCGAGTCTCAGACATGAAATACCTCACACGCCCCGCTTGGCCCTCCAAGCAGGAAAGCGCGGAGTATAGCCAGATTGCTTGCCGGAGCAAGCGCTGGGTTCATACCTGGATTAATGCCGGAAGTGGCGCATCCCGGTGAAGATCATCGCCAAGCCTTTTTCGTCGGCTGCGACGATCACTTCTTCATCCCGCACCGAGCCGCCCGGCTGGATGACGGCAGTCGCCCCCGCTCCAGCGGCTTCTAAGAGACCATCGGCGAAGGGGAAGAAGGCGTCGGAGGCCACCACCGCGCCCTTGGCCCAGCTTTCCTTAGCCCCCGCCGCTTGAGCGGCCTGTTCGGCGCGGAAGGCAGCAATGCGGCAGGAATTGACGCGGCTCATCTGGCCCGCGCCGACCCCGACCGTCATGCCGTCCTTGGCGTAGACGATGGCGTTGGACTTGACGTGCTTGGCGACCGTGAAAGCGAACATCAGGTCGGCCCGCTCCTTAGCGGTGGGTTGGCGCTTGGTGACCACCTTCAATTCCTCGGAGACAACACGGTTGTCGCGGCTTTGCAGCAACAGCCCACCGGACAGGGATTTATAGGTATAGCCCGGCGCAAAGGGGTCTGGCATGGAGCCGGTGCGCAACAGGCGCAGGTTCTTCTTGGCGGCGAACACCTTGCGAGCGTCGTCGGTAATCTCCGGCGCGATCACCACCTCAAGGAATATCTTGGCCATTTCCTCCGCCGCATCACCATCCAGGGGACGATTGACCGCCACGATGCCACCAAAGGCGCTTTCCGTGTCGCAGGAATAAGCGCGCAGGTAGGCCTCCTTCAGGCTCCCGCCCACCGCCACGCCGCATGGGTTGGCGTGCTTGACGATGATGCAGGCGGTCTCGGTGAACTCGGCACAGAGTTCAAAGGCCGCGTCGGTGTCGTTGAGATTGTTGTAGGACAACTCCTTGCCCTGAAGCTGCTCGGCGGTTGCCACGCCGGGGCGGGACTCGGAGGTGGTGTAGAACGCCGCACTCTGGTGCGGGTTTTCGCCGTAGCGCATGACCTGCGACAACTCTGCGCCCAGGGCCACCCGCTGAGGATAGGCCTCGCCCAACTGCTCGAAGAACCAGTTAGAGATCGCCGCATCGTAGGCTCCAGTGCGGGCGTAAGCCTTTGCCGCAAGGTGCTTGCGAGTCTCCAGGGTCGTGCCGCCGTGAGCCTCGATCTCTTCCTTGACCCGTGCATAGTCCTCGGCCTCCACCACCACGGTCACCGCTGCATGGTTCTTGGAAGCGGCGCGGATCATGGCCGGGCCCCCGATGTCGATGTTCTCCACGCAGGCGTCGTAGTCTCCGCCCGCCGCCACGGTGGCCTCAAAGGGGTAGAGATTGACCACCAGCAGGTCGATGGGGGCGATGCCGTGCTCGGCCATGGCCGCTTCGTGTTCAAGATTGCCGCGAATGCCCAACAGCCCGCCGTGCACCTTGGGGTGCAGGGTCTTGACCCGCCCATCGAGCATTTCCGGGAACCCGGTGTGCTCGGCCACCTCAGTGACCGGAATCCCCGCCGTCGCGATGGCCTTGGCCGAACCGCCGGTGGACAGGATAACGATCCCCTTAACGTGGAGAAAACGGGCCAACTCCACCAATCCGGTCTTATCAGAAACGGAGATGAGAGCGCGGCGAATGGGCGCAACGGTCATGACGGGACTCCCGTTCTTTAGTGGGTGGACGCGACTAGGTACCCCTCCGGGCTCAATTGTTCAACCCCGTTCTCCTTTTCGGAATCGCGCTATTTGAAAACGAGCCGGGTTTTCCTGCAAAAAGCCGGTCATGTCCCCTCCGTTTTCAAATTCCAGCTTGATCCCACTCCCGGATGGGTTCACGCTGGAAAGGTAGGCTAAAGGGGCACCTATCATGTTGAAACTCAAGCAGGTTCACATCGACACCCACCGCGAGAACGTGGCCTTTCTCCACCTCAACTGCACCGCCTATCGGGCCGATGAATTGCAGGCCATCCAGAAGATCGAAGTGGCCTGCGGCCCGCGCAAGATTCTGGCTACGGTCAATCTGGTGGGCAACGGCCAGATCGTGGCCCCCGGCGAGATCGGGCTGTCCGAGCAGGCCTTTCACCTGTTGGGCTTAAAAGACGGCACGGAGGTGGAGATCGCCCCCGCCGCGCCCCCGCACAGCCTGCAATGGGTGCGGGCCAAGATTCAGGGCGAAACTCTATCCGGCAAGGCCTTCAAGGAGATCATCGCCGACGTGGCGGCCCATCGCTATTCCAAGATGGAATTGGCCGCGTTCCTCGTGTCCTGTGCCGGGTTCATGACCGCCGACGAGGTGTTGTCGCTCACCCGCGCCATGGCCGGGGAAGGCACGCGGCTGTCCTGGAGCGAGCCCCTGGTGGTGGACAAGCACTGCATCGGCGGTATTCCCGGCAACCGCACCACCATGGTGGTAGTGCCCATCGTCGCCGCCTACGGCTTGCCCATCCCCAAGACCTCCTCCCGCTCCATCACCTCCCCCGCCGGGACCGCCGACACCATGGAGGTGCTCGCCAACGTCAATCTCGGCATCTCCCAGATGCAGGAATTGGTGCTCAAAGAGCGGGGCTGTCTGGCCTGGGGCGGTCATATGAACCTCGCCCCTGCCGACGACGTGATGATCTCCGTAGAGCGGCCTCTCAACATCGACACCCCAGAGCAGATGGTGGCCTCCATCCTGTCCAAGAAAATCTCTGCCGGGTCCACCCATCTGGTCATCGACATCCCCGTCGGCCCCGCAGCCAAGGTCACCAGCCGACCCGATGCGGTGCGCCTGCGCAAGCTGTTTGAATATGTGGGGGGCAAGCTGGGGCTGGTCATGGAGGTGATTATCACCGATGGCTCCCAACCCATCGGCAACGGCATTGGCCCAGTCCTGGAGGCCCGCGACGTGATGAAGGTGCTGCGGCGCGAACCCGACGCCCCCCTGGACTTGCGGGAAAAAAGCCTGATGCTGGCCGGCATGGTGCTGGACTTCGACCCTGCCCTGCCCGGCAAGGCGGGCTATGCGCGGGCCAAGGAAATCCTTGATTCTGGACAGGCCTTGGCCAGCATGGAGGCGATCATCGACGCCCAGGGGCGCAACCTCAATCCGCCCCGTCTTGGCGAAATGAGCTTCGAGGTTTCCGCCACCCGTACCGGGGTGGTGCAGACCATCGACTGCTACGCCATTTCGCAACTGGCTCAAACTGCCGGAGCGCCCCAATCCCCCGGCGCGGGCGTGGACCTGTTCAAGAAGGTCGGCGATGCGGTCAAAAAGGGCGAGCCGCTCTACCGCGTGTATTCCGTGTTCAAAAGCGACTTCGCCTTCGCCAAGGAAATGGCCAAGCGCGGCTCGGGCTATGTGATCGGGTAGAGCGGCCTACGCCGTTTCGTCTACCGCTTTGCCGTTGGCCGGGCTCTCGGCACCGGGCTTAGGCCCGCCCTTGGCAACAGTGACCATGGCCGGGCGCAGCAAGCGGCCGTGCAAGACATACCCGTCCTGCATCACCTGAAGCACGGTTCCCGCAGTGACGGAGGGATTGTCCATCTCCATCATGGCTTGGTGCAGGTTGGGATCGAACAGTTTACCCTCGGCCTCCACGGACTTGACTCCGAAGCGGTCGAATACGGCGAGCAGCTCGCCACGGGTCAACTCCACCCCGACCACCAGATTCTTCGTCGGCTCATCGTTTTCCCGCGCCTCGGGCGGCACAGCCATCAAGGCGCGTTCCAGATTGTCGGCCACGGAGAGTAAGCTCTTGGCGAAGTCCTGCACTGCGAACTTGCTCTTGTTGGAAATCTCCTGCTCGGCGCGACGGCGGATGTTCTCCATCTCCGCATGGGCGCGCAGGTACTGGTCCTTGAACTCGGCCAGTTGCGCTTCCAGCTCGCGCAGACGATCCGCCGACGCCTCCTCGGCGGGAGCGGCGGCAGGGGGAGCCTCCGGGGCGGCATCGCCGTCAATCACCACGTTTTCGTTCGCGGGGGTCTTGGTCTTCTCGTCATTCATCTCTTCATCCTAACAGTCGTCCGATTACCTTAGCCGTATAGTCCACCATGGGAATGATGCGGGCGTAATTGATGCGGGTCGGCCCGATCACCCCGATTGCTCCGATGATCTGCTCGGCCTTGTCATGATAGGGGGCCACGATCATCGAGCAACCCGAAAGTGAGAACAGGTTGCTGTCCGCGCCGATAAAAATCTGCACGCCCTCCGCCGCCGCCACCTGATCGAGCAGTTTTAAGAACTGATCCTTGCTCTCCAGGGCCTCGAACAGTTGGCGAATGCGCTCCAAGTCCTCCACCGCCGTGACGTCCTCCAACAGGTGGGACTGGCCGCGCACGATCAAGGCGCTGCCCTTGCCGCCTCCGCCCCAGGAGGCCAGCCCGGTCTCGATCACTTTGGCGGTGAGGCCATCGAGTTGCGCCTTTTGCCGCTCACTCTCATCCAGGATATAGCGCTTGGCCTGTTCCAAGGTGCGCCCACCCAAGCGCAGATTGAGAAAATTGGCCGCCTCGATCAAGCTGGAGCGGGGCAAATCAAGGGGAACCTCGATCACCCGGTTTTCCACCATGCCGTTTTCCGCCACGATGACCACCAGCACCCGCCCTGGGGCTAAGGGCACAAAGTCGATCTGCTTCAGGCCGGTGTCGATCTTGGGGGCTAGCACCACCCCGGCCATGTGGGACAGTCCCGACAGAGCGTCGGTGGCTTCGTGCAAGACATCCTCCACCACCCGCCCGGCAGTCTGACAGCGCCGGTCAATACCCGAAC
>Ga0208863_1002216_pt1 | contig 10406 bp, 13 predicted proteins | sample RifOxyD3_FD_184040 | JGI IMG/M metagenome (GOLD analysis project Ga0208863, IMG submission 184040) | Soil microbial communities from Rifle, Colorado - Rifle Oxygen_injection D3 (SPAdes) | ecosystem: Environmental > Terrestrial > Deep subsurface > Rock core/Sediment | place: Rifle, Colorado...
TTGGCGCGCAGTTGCTTGGCGACCTCCAGCGAGCGATGGTAACAGGCCGCTAGTTTGGCCGCCTCCCCCGACTTGCCCCACTTGTAGACCGGACCGACCGTGTGGATCACCCACGTAGCGGGCAAGCGGTAGCCCTTGGTCGATTTGGCGTCGCCGGTCGAGCAGCCCCCAAGGCGGCGGCACTCTTCCAGCAGTTCGGGACCAGCGGCGCGGTGGATCGCTCCGTCCACACCCCCACCACCCAACAGAGATTCGTTGGCGGCGTTGACGATGGCGTCCACCGTGAGCGTGGTGATGTCGGCCTGCACGACCTTCATTTTGAACATGGTGACGTCCTTGCGCGTTATGGTGCAAAAATCATGGCCTCATTCCGTGTTTCATGCAAGATTGTCGGCCATGGATAAAGACGGAAATCCAGAAACAATACTGGTGTATGTGGGGTGGGACTTGGTGGGCGATGGCTTGCTCAAGTTGCCCTTCATCCACGCCTTGCGCCACGCCTACCCCAAGGCCCGCATTACTTGGGTGGCGGGGAAGCGGGAAAGCGTCTTCGCCGGAGTGATGGCCCCGATGGTGCACGGGCTTCTCGACGAAGTGATCGAACACGCCGGAATTGGGGCTTCGCCTCTGGGGCTGATTTTGCGCCCTTTGCGCGGGCGCTCGTTCGATCTGATCATCGACACTCAGAAGGTGGCGCTGGCCTCCTTGTGCCTGTGGCGGGTCAAGCATGACCGGTTCATCTCCCCGTTCGGCAAGTTCTTCCTGTCCTCGACCAAGCCGCAGGCCGACTACGTCTGGCCCAAGCATATGATGCGTCAAATGCTCGATCTGGCGGAATTGGCGACGGGGCATGCCTTTTCCTCTCCCGACTACATTGAACTCCACCTCAGCCAAGAAATTCGATCCTGGGCCATGGAGCGGTTGGAAGATGGGCCGAGCTACGTCGGCTTCGCCCCCGGTTCCGGAGGCAAGCCCAAGTGCTGGCCTTTAGAGCGCTTCATCGAGGCGGCCTCGGCCCAAGTGCATCTTGGCCGCCATCCGGTCTTTCTGCTCGGCCCCCAGGAAACCGACTGGTATCGCACCATCAAGAAGGCCCTACCTATGGCCCGCTTCCCCTTGCAGGAGGAGCTAACTCACCTGTGGTTGCCGGAATACACGGTGGCCTTGGGCGAGCGCATGGCGGTCTCGGTGAGCAATGATTCCGGGGTGGGCCACATGCTGGCCTCCTCCGGCAAGCCTTTGATCTCGCTGTTCGGGCCGACCTCGCCGGAAAAGTTCACGCCCGTCACCGACCACCTGACCCTGCTTCGCGCCCAAGACTTCGGCGCGGGCAACGCCATGACGCAAATCCCCGCCGCTGCGGTGATCGAAGCGATCGAGAAAGCCGTCCACCGCCCGCATCATTAGACCGTGATGCAGATGTTCTGCATCACTATGCCCTCGCCGGAAAAAATTTTCAACGCGAGACAGGCAGGTTGTCGAGCAAGCGGGTGCGACCCAGCCGGGCGGCGGCCAGAACGCGAGCCGGGCGGTCGTGGTTCGTCCATGGCACCAGAGTTTCTGCATCCCGAACTTCCAGGTAGTCCACCGCCTCGAACCCGGCGCTCAGCAAGGTCTTGATCCCCGCCGCGCAGGTTAAAGCCGGGGCCGCGCCCTCGGCCACTTCCTCGGCGACCGTGACCAATACCGTGTAGAGCGTAGCGGCGGTTCGCCGCTGCTCCGGGCTGAGGTAGACATTGCGGCTGGACAGGGCAAGGCCATCGGCTTCCCGCACAGTATGAGCTCCTTCGACTTCCACCGGCAGGTCCAAGTCGCGGACCAGACGGCGGATAACGCAAAGCTGCTGGTAGTCTTTGTTGCCGAACACCGCCACATCGGGCAACGCCTGGGTGAGCAGCTTAGTCACCACCGTGGCGACCCCGGCGAAGTGGCCAGGGCGGTGTGCGCCTTCCAACTCCTCGGTCAGGCCCGAAACGGAAACGGCGGTGGAAAAGCCCTCGGGGTACATCTCCTCCACCTTTGGCACAAAGGCGAGGTGTGCCCCGCAAGCTTCCAGCTTTTCCAAATCCTGCTCCAGCGGACGAGGATAGGCATCAAAGTCCTCGCGGGGACCGAATTGAGTAGGGTTGACGAAAATGGAAACGCCCACCCGGTCGGTCTTTTCCAGGGCCTGAGCGACTAAGGACAGGTGCCCGTCGTGCAGGGCACCCATGGTGGGAACGTAGCCAAAGCGCAAGCCCGCTCCGCGCCACTGCCCCACGGCGGCGCGCAACTCAGCAACAGTGTGGACCAGGCGCAGGCTCACCCTTTTTTCTCCACCCCGAAGCAGTGCTCAAGTGCGGGAAAGCGGCGGGCGCGCACATCCTCGGCATAGGCCCGCACTGCGGCTTGAATGGTAGGGGTCAGGTCGGCGTAGCGCTTGACGAACTTGGGAGTGAAGTCGTTGAACAAGCCCAGCATATCTTCGGTCACCAGCACCTGTCCGCCGCAAGCGGGGGATGCGCCGATGCCGATGGTGGGCACGCCGAGGATTTCCGTAACGTGGCGGGCGACCGGCTCGACCGTGCCCTCGACCACTACGGCGAAGGCTCCAGCCTGGGTTACAGCGCGGGCGTCAGTGAACAGAATTTCCGCCTCCACCTCACCCCGTCCATGGGCGTGATAGCCGCCATCGGCATGCACCGACTGGGGCTTCAATCCAATGTGAGCCATCACCGGGATACCGCGACGGGTGAGAAAGTCGATGGTCTCGGCCATCTCCGCCCCGCCTTCCAGCTTGACCGCCGTGCAGCCGGTCTCAGACATCACCCGGGCGGCGTTGCGAAAGGCCAGGGCCGGGCTTTCCTGCGTGCTGCCAAAGGGCATGTCCACCACCACACAAGCCTTGGACGAACCCCGCACCACCGCACGACCGTGGGCGATCATCATGTCCAGGCTGACCCCCAGCGTGGTCTCCATGCCGTAGAGCACCATGCCCAGGCTGTCGCCCACCAGCAGGATGTCCACCTCCGCGTCGAGCAGGCGAGCTATGGGCGCGGTGTAGGCGGTCAGCGCCACCAGGGGAGCTTTGCGGGCTTGCTCGTGCAGATCGCGTATGGTCCGACGGACAGCGGTCACGGCTTATCTCCCCTCATCGTTCTGCGCTATATTAGGAGGCGAAGAGAGAAAAGAGCAAGGGAATCAGCAGGGCCGAGCCCAAGCCGTTCAACCCCATGGCCAGCCCGGAGAACGTGCCCGCCACTTCGCTTAAGCGCACCGCCCGCGCCGTGCCGATGCCGTGGGCGACCACACCGATGGCAAAGCCCATGGCCTCTTCGGGGGCAAGCCGCATCGCCCGCATCACCGGCGCGGCCAGCACGGCCCCGGTGATCCCGGTCGCCACCACCAGTCCGGCGGTCAAGGGCGGCGGGCCGCCAATCTCTGCCGCAATCCCCAAGGCCAGCGGGGTGGTCGCCGATTTGGGGATGAGAGCCAGAAGGACGTCCTCCGGCGCTCCCAAAACCCAGGCCAGACCTACGGCGATCATGGCTGAAGTCAAAGACCCGGCGAGCATGGCCCCCAGCATGGGCAGGACGGCACGGCGCACTTTAGCGAAATGGCGGTGCAGCGGCACGGCCAAGGCCACCGTCGCCGCCCCCAGCAGAAAATGCAACGGCCACGCGCCGCTGAAATAGGCCTCGTACGACGTATCGGTCGCCACGAGCAGCCCGATCAACACAGCGGTGGACAGCACCACCGGGTTGATCCGGGTTTTCTTTTGCACCACATCGCTCACGCCGTACGCGGCCAAGGTGGCGAGCAACCAAAGCAGTCCCATGGGGGTAAAGCCCGGCAGGGTCATGGGCCTTGCCTGCGGTCAAGCGCACGGTAGACCATGGCCGCTACTGCCATGGCTACTGGGGTGCTCACCCCGACGGCCAGGATCAGGGCCGGAGCGTTATCCCGGAGCAAAGAGCCATAAAGGATAAGCCCCACCGCAGAGGGTACGAAGAACAGCGAGAGGTGACGCAAAAGCGCCCCGGATACTTTCTCCAGGCCCTCCCACGCGCCGCCGCGCAATGTCAAAAGAAGGAACAACAGAAGGATGCCGATCACCGGCCCCGGCACGGGAATCCCGGCGGTCTCGGCGATCACGCCGCCCAGCAGGTGAAATGCGATCAAAGTCGGAACTGCGAGCCACATAGTGGCCATCCTAGCCCAGATACACCACGTCGGCAGGTTCAGAGACACGCTCCGCACGGCGCTCAGGCGGAACGAAGCCGGGGTAGCCTTGACGACGCTCTGGGGGCGGGAAAGGTCGTTGCCCCCGGCGACGGTCCTGATGGTGGATGTTGGAGTGGTTGCGGCGGTCCGGGCCGTTCAAGTCAACCCGCCGACGCCGACGGTCGGGACCAAAGAAGTCCGGCGCTTTGACATAGAGCCGGTGCTGCTCGATAACCGCACACAACCGCGTGTAGAGCAGCTTGGCCGTGATCGGCTTGCGCAGATACTCGTTGATCCCAGCGTCGCGCGCACGCACAATACGGGACAGATCCGAATGGGCGGTGATCATGACGATGGGCACAAAGCGGTTGGGGCTATCCGGGGACAGCCTGACCTTTTTGGTAAAAGTGATCCCATCCAAACCCGGAGCCCAGTCGGAAAAAATCACATCCGGGTTGCTGTTTCTGACCATGTCAAAGCCCTTCTCCACCGTGTCGGCCTGAAGAACCTCAATAACGCCGAACTGCCGAAGCACATCGACAATCAGCCGCCGCATAAACATCTGGCGGTCGAGAATAAGCACCCGAATATGCGAAAGATCATAGGACTTCAGTTCTGCCATGCCCAGCACCTGACATAAAAATTATCACCACACCCCGTCATTATAGCAGCTTGATGGGATGGAAAAAGACCGAATAGAGTCCTTAGCGCCTCCCCCCTGCAACGAAAGGTTTTTCCCATGGACCAGCCCATCGCCGCCCGTATCAAAAGCAAATTGACCGAGGCGTTCGCCCCGCACCGTCTCACCATCCTTGATCAATCCGACCGCCACGCCGGTCACGCCGGAGCGCACCCCTTGGGCGAAAGCCACTTCCGGGTGGAGATGTGTTCCGCTGCGTTCACCGGAATCAGCCGGGTCGAGCGCCAGCGGCGGGTAATGGCCGTGCTGGCCGAGGAGATGGCCGAGCGGGTCCACGCCCTGTCTCTGTCGATCACCACCCCGGAGGAAGACTAACAAGAGCACTCAAGCGCCTTAACAATCGAATGTTCATCGGATATAGTTTGCGAACCATCCATAGGGAGTGCGAACGATGGACGTTCGGATCGAGCCACGGGATATCATCGACCAGGCGATCATTTCTTTTTACGCCGCGCCGGACACCCAAACTCTGCAAGCCGCCCTGGAGCACGTGCTCAACATCGTCGGCTTCCGCTATTTCGCCTACACCTTCATCCAGTCCCCGGACGAGGAGGGCAAGCCCCTGACCTTGAGCAATTTTCCCAAGGAATGGTGCTTGCGCTACTTGGAAGAGACCTACTTCTGCTGCGATCCGGTATTGCAGGTGAGCCTTAAGAGCTTCCTGCCGGTAGAATGGGCCGATGCCCTGGCCGATGTGGAGTTGACCGACCGGCAGAAGACAATGATGGCCGAGGCCGCGTCCTATGGCTTAAAGAACGGCCTGACCATCCCCGTTCATCAAGCCGGGAGCAGTTCGGCTTATTTCAATCTGGCCTCGGACCTGGGCGAGGCCGAGTACGAGCTGCACCTGGAGCGCTATCGCCACGTTCTGCACGTTCTAGCGTTTTATTTCCACGATGTGGCGTTGCGGCATTTGGGCCGCTCCTCCCAGTTCATCTCCCTGGTCAAGCTGACCAAGCGGGAGATGGAATGTCTGCAATGGTGCGGCAAGGGCAAGACCTCGCTGGAGATCGGGAAGATACTTGAGTTGGCCGAGCGCACGGTGAATTTCCATCTGACCAACGCCATGCGCAAGCTGCGGGTGCACACCCGCGCCCAAGCCGTCGCCAAGCTGTATCCTTTAGAAGGCGTGGCGGTTTAGCCTTCGGTGAAGAAACTGCGGAAACATACTTCGACACGCGGGCTGTCGCCCGCTGCTCAGTATGAGGTTCTTTTATTCAACGTGTCAGCCTTATCCTGAGCAGCCCGCTAAACCACTTGTTCCAGCGGCAGGTAGATGAAGAACGTCGAGCCCTTGCCCAACTCGCTTTCCACGTAGATGGCACCTTCATAGCCGGTGACGATGCCCTTGATCATGGACAGGCCGAGCCCCGTGCCTTGCCCCACCGGCTTGGTGGTGAAGAAGGGGTCGAAGATGCGCTCCATGGTGCTGGTGTCCATTCCGCGCCCGGTGTCGCCCACCCGCAGTTCGGCGTAAGGGCCGGGTTCGATCTCCACCCCCATCTGCCGTATCCGCGCCTCATCCAACTCCACCCGCGCTAACGTAACATGGATAGAGCCGTTCTTGCCCTCCATAGCGTGGGCGGCGTTGACCGCCAGATTCATCAAGACGGTTTCGACCTGAACCGGATCGACGAACACCATGCCCGCTTTAGGGTCAAGGTCGGTGGTGACGGACACCGTGGGCGGCAGAGAGGCCCCCAGCAAGCCGGCAAACTTCGCCACGACTTCATAGAGGTTATGAAGCTCCAAGTTGTCCATGCTTTGCCGTGAGAAGGTGAGAATTTGTTCCACCAACTTCTTGGCGCGGTCGGCCGCTTGGAGGACTTTACGCAACCGCTTGGCTTCCCGCCCATCCTGGGGCAGGTCGTTTAGGGTCAACTCGGTCAAGGCGATGATCGGCAGCAGCATGTTGTTGAATTCGTGGGACACACCCCCGGCCAGCGTCCCCAGCGCCTTCATTTTGTGGGCCTGGCGCAGCTCCAACTCCACCCGCAAGCGCTCGTCGATCGCCTTGCTGGCCTTGAACAGCGCCCAGCACACCGCCAGGAACAGTGTCGCCCCCAGGACGGCGATCAACACCGACGACAGCACCACCACACGGTTGAGCCGCTCCACAGCTTGGGTGATGTCGTAATAAATCTCGAAGGCTCCGAGAAACTGCCCGTCCTTGAGCAGCGGCACATAGGTTTCCACCACGTCGATGTCGGCCACGTCGCCTTCCAGGGTCTTCTTGTTCTTCTTCACCACGGTGGTGAACTTTTCGCCCTTGGCGACCCGCTCGAAGAAGTACGCGGCCTTGTTGATTGTGCCGATCTCGGGGGGCTCGGTGGAGAACAAAATCTCCCCGGAAGGGGAGAATATCCGCGCCTTCCACAGCTCCAAGCTCTTCTTCGCCCCGGCGGTCGTCACCACAAGATCCGTGGGTAAATTCTGACGGGACAAGCCTTCCGATGGCAACTCAACGTGCGAGGCCAGATGCGCCGCCACCCGCGCGGCTTCCTCCTCCACATTGCGAACTTGGAGGTCAATGAACATGGGATAAATCAGAATCCGATCCGCCAAGGGAATCAGAATGGCCACCCCGAGAGACACAAAAAGAATCGTCCGCAAGAAAGCGGATTTTGAAATTTTTCCAAGAGTAAATACAACGTGCTTCATGGAGGACTTGGGATTTCCTTTTGCGTCCGTCCGACCTTAAACGAGATTTAAGTCGTTTTCATTCGGAAATTACGCGATGAGCGCATAAATATGTATGCATAATATAGCATTAATCCCTTGCCGTCTCAACCCCTCCACGCCGCGCACCGATTAGGAATTCCTTGTTGCCCTCGGGTCCGGTGATGGGGCTTTCGGTCACCCCCAGAACGCTCCACCCCGGCAAGGAGTCGACCCAAGCGACGATGCGGGCGCAGACCTCGGCGTGCAGGGCCGGATCGCGGACCACCCCGCCCTTGCCCACCCGGCCTTTGCCCACTTCGAACTGAGGCTTGATCAAGGCGATCAGGTGCGCCTGCGGCGCGGTCAGGGCAAGAGCGGCGGGCAACACGGTTTCTAAGCCGATGAAACTGGCGTCGCACACCACCAGATCAATGGGGTCAAGGATCGTCTCGCGGGTCAAGGCGCGGGCGTTGGTGCGCTCCAGCACCACCACCCGCTCGTCCTGTCGCAGTTTGTGGGCCAGTTGCCCATAGCCCACGTCCACCGCGTAGACCTTAGCCGCTCCCCGGTTGAGCAGAACATCGGTAAAGCCCCCGGTGGAGGCCCCCACGTCCAGTCCGATCAACCCGGTGGGGTCCACGGCAAACACTTCCAACCCCTTGACCAGCTTAAGGCCGCCGCGAGAGACCCAGGGATGATCCTTGCCCCGCACCTCTAAGGCAGTGTCCTCGGGCAGCTTTTGTCCGGGCTTGTCCAGCTTACGCTCCCCCGAAAACACCACGCCCGCCATGACCAGGGCTTGGGCCCTGGCCCGGCTTTCGACCAGCCCGCGATCCACCAGCATCTGATCAAGGCGGAGCTTTAAGGTCGCCACGTCAGACCTGCGGCAGGCTGGCGAGAAACTGGCGAACGCCATTGAGCAGCATCTGCACGGCCATGGCGGTCAGGATCATGCCCATCAGCCGCACCACGGCGCGCACCCCTTGCTCACGCAATAAAGCCGTTAGGGTGTCGGAGAACACCAGCATCAACGACGACGCCGCCCAAGCCAGTCCGAGCGCCGTCAGCCAATCGAGCATGCGCTCCGGCTCCCGCGAGGCCAGCACCATGACCATGGTCAGGGCGGCGGGCCCAGCGATCAAGGGCATGGCTAGTGGCACGATCATAGGCTCGAACTCCGGGGGCTCGGCTCCATCGCCGACGTGGGGAAAGATCATCCGCAGGGCGACAAAGAACAGCACCACGCCGCCGGAGATGGACAGGGCGGGCAAGGAAATATCCATGGCCCCGAGCAGTTGGGAGCCGAAGAACAAGAACAGGATCAAGATGACCAGGGCGATGATGGATTCGCGCAAGATCACCCAACGCCGCCGCGATGCTGGGGTCTTGGCAAGCACCGCCAGGAACACCGGGGCGTTGCCCATGGGGTCCATGATCAGAAACAGCACCACCGTGGCGGTCAGAAGGGTCATACCTTAGTATACGTGTCGCCCTGCCCCGTCGGCAAGCACGGGGGCGCAATGGCCTCAGATGACGGGATGCAAGGTGGATCTGAAATCTACAAGATCGCGGCACACATAGCCCTGACCCTCCAACCTCTCCCGCACCGGCTGGGAAAAATGGGGTGAATACAAGGCTTTTTCGATGGTCCAGCCGGTGAATCTCTTCCCCTCGTTCGTTTGGAGCAGAAAGCGGGCAACGTGCCCATCGAACATGGCGAGAGCTTCTTGGGAGTGGGCGGTTTCACTCCGCTTGCAGGAGCCGAAGCGGACGGTTTTGGTTTCGTCGTTGGAGGCCACGAGGTCGATCTCGATATCGCTCCCATCGGACTTGTTCCAGTAACCTCGGACGACATCGGTCAGGGGAAAATCTCCCCGCCCCTTGCGAGACGCTTCCTCCGTCAGCCCCTTATATAAAAATCAGCCCAAGCCCCCAATCATCCCTAAACGCACAGCTTAGGAAAACAACAAAAAGCGACCAGCACTAAGCTTTAGGCTTTTCACCGTGTTCGAAACGGGCAGATCGAGCTGCTTCAAGAGCATCGGATATTGGCAGCCAACGCGCATGGCTTGCTCTACATGCTCCACAACTATCTTTCATGCAACTATAGACTTCATTCATCACTTCGATGCGGCCACAGTTTGAGCAGCGCAAAAACATATCATTGTAACCCCATGCCATGTCGTCAATAAATCCGGCAGGCCCATCTTCGGGACGCGAGGCATGGATAAACTGCAGGCCTATTTCCTCTCCGCAATCATATTCATCAGGATCAGGAATTGCGCCTTGGGCCACAATGAGTGGTTTTTTTGCACGTTGTGCAAAGCGACGCAGAACTTCTATGTCGTAATTAGAGGTTCCCTTAACTTCAAAATAGCAATCCATGTCGGGCAAATAAAAATCCGGCAAATAGGCCGTGCCATCGACATCAAAACCTTCCGGCTCATATTCCCATCTGATTTTTGCCGCATCAAAAAATACTGCCCACCGCGCTTCCCGCCTGCTGCGGAAGTGATAGCCACGATATTTGGTTTGAATCGGCCTTATCTTCATCTTATTGCGCTAAATTTTTGGGGCTGACCCAGATAACTACCTCAGATAACGTTTAACCCATTTGCTCTGAATCGGCAGCGCCATTTCATCACCATAATTTTTATTATGTTATCTCAAATCCCTTTGTAACACATTGTCTGAAAATTATAAATACCCCTCCGATAACCGTCCATGGCGACCGGGTGAAGGGGCTAATCCTTCCTTATCCGTCATGGCCGGGCCAAGTCCCGGCCATCCACGTTTTTTGACGAGGCGACCTACAAAATGACGTGGAGACGCGGGTCAAGCC
>Ga0208863_1002219_pt1 | contig 10399 bp, 9 predicted proteins | sample RifOxyD3_FD_184040 | JGI IMG/M metagenome (GOLD analysis project Ga0208863, IMG submission 184040) | Soil microbial communities from Rifle, Colorado - Rifle Oxygen_injection D3 (SPAdes) | ecosystem: Environmental > Terrestrial > Deep subsurface > Rock core/Sediment | place: Rifle, Colorado...
CCTTCCCCTGGAGGAATCGCCCCCGCCCAGAAAGTCCGTCACCAGCTCCCGATCATTTGGTCAGCCAGTCACCGACCTTGCCTGGCTCCGGGAGGCGCTTTCCTCCTACATCGCCATTGCCGCCGAAAAGCTGCGGGTGGAGGATCTGAAGACCGGTTGTGTCCAGGTCTATCTCGCCACCAACCGGTTCCGGGAAGGAGAACCGCAGTACGCCAACAGCAAGACCGTCACCCTGCCGATCCACACTTCCTCTACGCTGGAACTGATCCACTATGCCGATGAGGTTCTACGGCAGCTTTACCGGCCCGGCTATGCTTACAAGAAAGTCGGGGTGGTACTCATGGATCTGGTTCCTGCCGGCCATGTGCAAGCCCATCTTTTTTTGACCCCGCCCAAGGGGCAGGAAGCGCTCATGGGCGCGATGGACCAGATCAACCGAAGGTGGGGCAGGGACACCCTGCACAGTGCCGCAGCCGGGTTTTTAAGGCCCTGGAAAAACAAACAGGAAAAGAGGTCGCCATCCTACACGACCTCTTGGGCTGAACTGCCGGTGGTGAATGCTTCCTCCGTTTGCATGACGGCAGGTTATTAAAGCATTAAAAAGATGGGGAGTATGGTGTGGAAAAACAAACAGAGAAACACAAGGATATTGCCCGTATCGACCAGGTTTCCAAGAAGACCTATGGCTGGTATGCACGAGTGCGTTTCAACGGGATAATACATGCAAAGCTTTTTTCCGATCTGAAGCATGGCGGTCGGGCCGCCAGCCTGATTGCGGCCATCGCCTGGCGAGACGCCACGGAAAAGGAGATTGGCAAGCCCAGGACGGACAGAAGCATCGTTAGCGCGAGCAGGAAGAACGCCGGGGTGGTGGGGGTAAGGCTCAACGAAAAGCTGAACAAATATGAGGTGAGTTGGGTTACCTCTCAGGGAAAACAAGGCAAAACCAGTGTCTCCATCTTGAAATACGGGAAGGAAAAAGCTTTTCAGATCGCCTGTGAAAGAAGGAGAGAGAAAGAGGAGGAACGGCTATCTCTATAAAAGGCTATATGGATATATTTCCAGTTCATCCAGAGAATCTGTGGGGGAACCGAGGGAAAAAGCTGAAACTGTTTGACAATAACGCGGGTTCTGGCAAAGTAATGGAGTCAGACGACAGGAGCAGGCAAGAAAGAAGCTGAAAACAGAACAGATAAACCGGGAAGCCGGATCAAGAGTGGCGAAAAAATCAAACCGCCCTCATCCGGTGAACCCTTCCAAAATGGGTTTTTCTACAGACTCGTTAGGAACTTATGGAAGCGTATTGGCAACAACTGATCGGCTTGATTGTGGCACCCGTCGTGGTAGTGGGTGCTATAGCATGGCTCCTGCGCGGATTCATCTCGCAAGGTTTTGCCCGAGACCTCCAAAGATACAAGAGCGAGCTTGACCGACAAGACTTTGAACATCGGGAGCGATTTTCGCTAATACATCAACGCCGCGCAGATGTAATTGCAACTTTTTATGGAAAGATCGCAAGAACAAAGTCGGTTGTTGCCGACCTCGTCGGAATCTTTCAGCAAGGCGGCCAGTCTTTGATCGAAAAGAAAAAGAAGGCGGTCGAGATTTATAATGATATGAGTGCTTATTTTTTCGAGAACAGGATCTTTCTGCCACATGAGACAGCAGAAAAAGCAGAGAAGCTTGTGATGGCCATAAGGGATGTCCTGATCGAATTCGACACGGCGCAGATGGGAAACGATGAATACAAGCCCGATCAGACGGGCCTTTGGGGTCAGGCATTTAAACGGCTGAGAGACGAAGTTCCTCCCATTCTGAACGAGCTTGAACATGAGTTTAAGGAACTGCTTGGGTTTATCGAAAAGCGCTCCTAACCGCCCGGCTCCAGGTGACGCCGACACTAATGCGCCGCCGCACCTGAGCCGGAACATTCATCCGCAGAATCTGTGGGTGAACCGGTTTTTATCAAAGAGCGACGCAATGTCATTTTGCTTGGGCTCAGTTGCACCGACAAGACCCAGCCAAGGCCCGGTAAGAATCTTCTCCGGTTGGCTCAGCACTACTTCTTCTTCGTATTCTCCTCTGCCTTCACCGGATGCGGGTTGTGTGACACCATCATGTCCGGCGCAATCCCTGTATCCCGGCTGGGTTGTACGTTCTCCCTGGATAGCGATTGTTTAAAGATGCCAGGAGCAGACTCAACCCGGGCATTCGGTGGCGTCGGTTTGTTCAGCACATTTGGAACCTGCAACGCCGACGGATCTGGTTTGCCCGCAACAAGGTGACCGACTCGATCTGATACTATGCCGAACGGTGTCTCGTTGATGGAACCATTCCCCTCCATTTCCATCAGGTTGCGCCCACGGATTTCGGCTCTGGCAGCAGTATTTGTGCTGCCGGGCCCAGGGCTGTGCAGTGTCCCCATTCGACCAGGAGCATGCAGGCTTCCTTCCGTGATTCCGCTGGTTCTGTCACGGGCTTTGGTCGCCACCGGCTCAACTTGCCCTCGCAGCGTTTCGGTCTCGCCGGCAACCTGCTTCCTGGTTTGACTGATTTGCTCTCTGGCAGGTTGGCTGACCACGGGGGCATTGCCCCACTTGCCATCCAGCCATTCGCGCTGGAGAGTTTGCAGGCGGGGGATTTCACTGGCGTTGGAGGCGAGGGCGTTAATGTGGTTGATGCCGATTTCCATATTGCGGGGAACAGCCGAACCACCCTGGTTGCCCAGTTCTTTATCCACATAGTCCTTGAGAAATGCCGTCTCCATCTTGACCCCGGCCGTGGCCTTGTCCGATCTGATATCAAGTGCTTCCTTCAGGTATGAGCTTGATTCGGTAGCGCCGACATTCTTTGCCAAATTGGCGGCGTAGGAGAGGTTTCTGGAATTCTGGAGACTTTCGGTCATTGTCTCGGTTCGAATCTTCATGTGTTGCTCTTCGAACATTCTGGCCTGTTCTTCGTTGACCCCAAAATTGACGGTTTTCCCGTCTTTGCTGGTGCCCCTAAGTTCATATCCAACGCCACCCTTTACTACTCCTAAGAAATTGCCTCCAGCTTCAGCAAAGGCTCTCGCGGTCTGTCCCGTCTCCTCACTCTTGACTTGGCTGAAAGCCGACGATTCCCCGATTTTATTACTCAGTTTCTCCTGTTCCAGATTGCGGACCTGTTCCTGGAAGCTCTGTGCCCGGCTGTCGCTCGTCGAATCCTGCCGGACCTGGCTCATGATCCGGTTGTAGCCGACATTTGAAGTCAGCGAATTGGCCCCTTTTTCCTGGAGTCTGCTTTCGACGCCGGAGGTCAGGTCCATTCCGACGCCGACGGCAGTGCCGGCATGAGCGACATTGCCGTCAGGGCCGATACCGTATTTGCCGGAGGCGGAAACAGCATCAACACGCTGCTGTCCGTCTGACCCTTTTGAGTAAGTTGTCGCCCATCCGTTCTTCATGTTTTTCACGTCAACCATGGCTATTCCCTGGCCGTTGCCCAGGGTCACTCTTGCCATGCCATCACCGGTGCCGATGTTATGCTGTGCATATAATGCCCCCATCTGAGATTCCGGCGAACCCTCGGGCTGGATCAATCCGGAGTCCCTGGCCGCTCCGAGCGCATCCATCTGCCGTTCGGCTTGAGCGACATTGCCGCGTTCCCGCCATGCTCCGGCCGTGCTGAAGGCGTCAAAGCTGCCTCGGGAGACCATGCCGTTCATCCGATCTTCGTCCATCGAGGCCCAGGCCTTTTGCAATTTGCTGGTCTGAATTTGCTGGTGCATCTCATGGGTCTGTCCCTCAGGGGTAAGCATTCTGCCGGCGTGGCTGCCGGCGCCCTGGACTGTCCCTTGCAGGCTGCCGGCCATCATTGCCAGAGCATGGCCACCGAATTTGATCAGCATCATGGTCAGAAAGCTGGCCAGCATGATCCCGGACGAGCGAATGATTCCGAACATGGCCTGAATTTTGGTTGAGGCTTCCGGGAATGCGACGCAGGTGTAAACCCCCATGCCGCTCTGGCGGATGTCTTCATACACCTCCACGGCGTGATCCATGGCGGCCCCGTGCAAAACGGCGTCAGTCACCCCCCAGGTGGCGATGAACACGAAGAAGCCTGCCATGGCGGACAGAGTCTTGCCGGCCAGAGGTGTCGGCAGGAAAAGCACCAGGAACGGGATCAGGCCTATGGCGACTGCGGTCATCACAGCTCTCATGACCGGCACCCAGGCGTTCATGGTAATCCCCATGCCGAGGCCGGAGGTGGTGATCTGGCGGTTGGCCTGCATAATCACGGACAATTCGTGGTCAGAAGCGTAGTAGAAGTTGTAGAGCATGTTGGAAAGGTAGCTCTGCTTCAGCAGGTTTTCCGGGGTGACCGTCAAACCGGTGGTCACGGTCAGGGTGTTTGTGGCCAGGTCTTTGCAAGCCGCGAGTTCGGCCGCGTTTGATGGGTTGAAGTTGCCTTTGCCGCACATTGCCTTTACGGCATTGGTGTAAAAGTTCGGATCGTTGATTATTGGCTTGATCGAGTTCCAGGCGTCGGTGCAGGTCTTGGCCTGTCCGGCCGGGGTGGTATCGTCGTAGTACACCGTCCAGATCATGGGATTCACCGCTTTCTCAAATTCCGGGATGAAGTCGGTGGTGTTGTTCCGCAGATCATCGAGCGACAGGGTGGTGCCAGGCCGTAGCAGTTCAAACGAAACACAGTCCTCGATGTATCTGGCCAGGCTCGCTTTGACATGGGCGTTTTTGGGGGTGATATAGCTGGCTGCCTTGATGAGGTTGAAACCTATGCCGCCGGCCCCTTCACGAAATCTTGCCCCGGGCGCTCCGGCGGTGTCTATGATTTCGACGACGCCTCGTTCGATGGTGTTCAGTGTGCCGGCTATGAATACTGCTCCGACAGGGATGCCCCCGATAGTCTGGAATCGGTTCAGGGCCGGGTCATAGACGGTGATATTGCCTTGCGGGATAAAGAGCCCGAGGTACACCACCACTCCAAGCATTACCGGCACAGTCCATTGCAATGGGATTCCTTGGCCTCGCATGGCAAATTTGATGATCCAGGATGCTCCGGCTCCGAATATTCCCAGAACGGTAATGGTGAAGAATAAACCACGGAAATTAGGATCCGAAAAAACCAAGGCCACCTTCTGAAACGCCTGGGTAACCGGCCCGAATCCCCCGTAGGTGTAGAAATCCATATCGAGCGCCATGGCCGGAGCAGCCGACGCCAGCAAGAATAATGTTGCCGTGAAAGCGGGTAGAAATGATTTGAGCCTGGGCATGTTCCGACCTCCCTTAAGATGGGTGACTTTCTACTTCTTATGTGCAGGGGGGCGGAGATGAAATTGAGAGCAGTGGCGCAGAGTTTTCACCAAGGGGAGGCATGATCACCAAAAGCAACGGGTGAAATATTTTTCTATTGATCTATTGCATTTATTTTATATATTCGTAATATGTCATATATGATAAAAAATAAACTTTACCAAGCGCAAGACCAAGTGATGCAGTTTGTATTCGGTGAACTGGATATTCTCGTTCCGGATACCCAGGTTATCCTTGGCGGCGGAACGGCTTTGGCCCGATGCTATCTCAACCATCGGATATCATATGATTTAGATTTTTTTATCGGGTCTAAATTCGACCCCGCATTTATCGAACACATGCTTAACGGTGGGGGATTCCGGTTACAGGTGACCGGCATGGAGAGCGGCGGGATGTTCGCCGCACAGCTCCACGGGACAATAAAAGAACCGCGAAGCCAGGAAGAAATCAAGGTGAGCTTTGTTGAGGATTTTTTCGCTGGTATGTTCCTGACCGCGACCGTCAAGGGAATAAGGACCGAAATAGTCGATGGGCTGTACCACAGGAAACTGCGCACGGTGAGCGGCACGGGAGAGGTCATCAGCTCGTCTGGCCGGACTCTTGGGGTGGGAAATCGCCAAACAGCCCGCGATTTGTTCGATCTTTACATCCTGGACCGGGACATTGAACCAATTGACCGGTTCATCGAGCGAATAAATCTCAATGGGGCCGGCTTTCCCCAAGATCTTTTTCTTCAGGGGTTGGCGGGTGTTCCTTGGCTGGATCTTATGGATGAGCTTGAAGCCCTTGAGGTCATCCAGCCGCTTTCGCGGCCTGGAGTAATGGACCTTAAAAAAGCTTTCGATAAAGTGTTCAAGAGGATTTTGTGATGCGACATCAGCATGCAGAACCAACGCCGCAGCAGGGTCAAGAAAAACGCCCCCGGAATGCAGAAAGAGGGATGGCGACGCGCTGTGCCTTCTGGAGCGGGAACTTGAAAGATAGGGATGTTTGTGCCATCTTTGCCCACCCGGAGAAGCATATCAAGATGGCCAAGGCTCTTTTGGCCGCTATGCCGGTTTCCGCCATTCTCCAGGGAATGGGGGAAAAAGGGTTTGTTGCCAAATGGCCCAATATCCGCACCCTGATCTTTGATGCAAGGGAGCGCGAAGACGCCCGGAGGCTGCGTCTTCTGGATGCGGCCTGGTCCGTTTTGGTAGTCGGCGACAGCCAGTACCCTGTGACCGACAAAACGGCCGGGTTGAGTAAGTGTCGGAAAAACCTGCTCAAGGTGATCGCGGAATCTCCCGGGGTCTCCATCTATCAGCTGGCCAAGCAAACCCAAAGGCAATATTCGCGGGTACACAAAGATATTGCCCTGTTAGTTAAGGAAGGAATTCTGGAGGTTGTTAAAAATAAGAGCGAAGGCCGACAGATATCCAATGTCTCTGCGGTGGAATCGACAAATACGAAACTTGCCAAGGCAATCGCTCAGAAAAAGGAAGCGGCGTTGATGATTAGCGGCGCCATCCGATCCTATTGAATTTTTCTCCCTTCCCTCACCCCTAACGGGGAAGGGGTGAGAATTCAAACCGGCCAGGCCGAGCGTGAGAGAAAATGCAGGGCCGAAAGCGAAACGCCTTAGGCCAGTTTTTGGGGGTTTACAGGCTGTCGTCATCCATGTAACAACCGCTGGCCGGGTTTGACGGGTCGTCGCACCCGCTGTCGTAATGATCAAACAGGCCTAGGCTGTCACCCAGGGCTACGCTGCCACCCATGCATTCGTTGCCACCGCTCCCTCCATCTGTAACCGGATATCCTTCATCAAGCGGTCTGAAATTTGCCTTAAGCCACCGAAGTCCCTGGGCAAACACTTCCGAAATCGGCAAGCTGTGTGTGCCGTCCAATGGCAGCCCAGTATCCGGGTCAAAACATTTAGCGTTGACGGGTTCCATGATTTACCTCCTTGCTGCTTGAGCCTCAAAAAATCCCGGTGATCTGCGATGCGAGCTGGTCGGCTATCAGGTTGCTCCGCCGGCAAGGCTTGCGTCGACAATTCGGCCGGCATGATTTGCATTATATACACCAATCGCCGTGCCAATCAAGCCCCCACCAAAACAGCCCCCACCAAAACCGCTTGCCAGCGCATATCTTGGCAAAGATGGCCTCTATTCCCCCAGCACTCGTTGCGCCACAACGCGACCGTAACGTCTTGAGACCTCGTCCAGTACCTTGGCCTGTTTCGATTGCATATCCCGCATCAGCTCGAAGACGACGGCCGTCTCTTTGGCCGAGGTGGCATAACTGGTCTTTGCGGCACCCTGGAGATCGCTGATCCGTTTCAGCATCCCGCTAATCTCCCGGTCCAGGGCATCGGCGAATATCTCAGGTTTACAGTTCTCCGAGTCCTGGTCGGACGCGGCGACAGTTTTCTTGCCAAGCATCTCCTTTGACTTGTACATAATTGCCGCAGACCGGCCGTAAAGGTCTGAGAGCATCATCACCACATACGCCTTGGCTGTGAGATCGCTCAGGGTGGAGATGACAGCCCCTTCATGGCCGGTGCTTATGGCCTGTTTGAGCGCGAGGTTCACGGACAAGGGGCTGCTTGCGACAAAGGCGTCTTCGGCGGCTGTCCCCACGCCTTTATTTTTGATTTTGGATGCCACGGCAATCATCTGCTGTTGTATGTAGTCGAGCAGATCGCGGTTGGCGTCGCTGATCTGGGAGCAGGTGCCCGCATTGTCTTTTGCCCAGACATTTCCGTCAATGAACGCCTTGACATCGTCCGGATTATTGCGAGGGCATGGCGGCACGAAGCTGACCATGAAGGCCTTGTCCGCCCCCTCTATTTTAATATCGCCGATTAGCCCCCTCAGCAGGTTGACATAGGACTCCGACACCCCCATCTTGCCAACCCCAAGGTTATAAAGAAGCGAGCTGCTTGCGCCCGAAAGATCGGCAAGGAACACATTTTTCAGCTCTGCGTTGCAGCCGCTGACCACCCGGGCGGCGTCCGCAGCCTGAGGTTTGTTCTGGTTGGCTTTGTCTTGCTCGGTGATTCTGTGGAACAGGTCCGAGAGCCCCTGGTTGATTTTATTTTCCTTGATTGCGGATGAGAGTCGGCTGCCGACAGTATCCATGTCGGCAAAACCTCCGGTCCCGTCATCGAGCACGGCCCATCGAGTTGAATGCCGTTCAACTGATTGGCCAGAGCATCCAGGCTCTTGACGGTGGACGCGCAAGGCTCGCAAAGGGTCTTTAGGGCCAGGTCGAAGGCCGCGGCCCCGGCGCTCATTAGGATGCGCTGAAGCTTTTGCACCAGATATTCGAAATTGAGGAAGCTGAAGCCGCCAAGGAAAGCATCAATGCCCCCGCAACCGCTCTTGAGCCGTGGCATCTCCACGGTCAGGGGATAATCGGCGGTGTTGGGCCACCTGGCGCTGAAACTGCCCCCGGAGTAATAGCCCCGCTTCTGCCCGGCAAAGTAGTCCGGGCTCGTCTCGGTCTTCTGGGTGAGCCAGTCGTCCACCCATCCGGCCGGCATGGCGGAACCTGGCGCCACCAGCATGGCAACTACAGCCAAAAGGGCTGCTGTGCGCTTGAGGGTCTTATTCACGCTTGATCCTCCGTTTTCCAGTTTTCCCGAAACCATTGCCAGTAGTGGATGACGGCAGCCACATAGAAGCGGGTTTCGGGAATATTCGGGATGGCTCCCACAACCTTGGCCGGGCCGGCATTGTAAGCCGCCAAGGCCAAGGCAACATCGTTGTTGTAGCGGTTCAGCATTGCTCGCAGGTATTTTGCCCCACCGAAAACATTGTGCCAGGGGTCATGCGGATTCACTCCGATGTCCCTGGCTGTGGACGGCATCAGTTGCATATATCCGATCGCCCCTTTTGGTGAGACAGCAGCATGATTCCATCTGGACTCCTGCCAGATGAGGGCTTGCAACAGCGCCGGCTCCAGGTTGTGATACCTCGCTGCAGCCAGGATATACCGGTGCAGCCTGTCGTCTGATGTTCTCATCCTTCTGGCAGGCCCGGCGAATACCTCCCCGGCCTGCGCAAAGGCCAACCATGCGCAGACACAGACAGCCAAAATCTTCCGGCTCACCTTTTCCTCTTCCTCTCTAAGACAGAAGTGGGGTCAAGAGGGCCGCCCTTCTGGAATTCATATACTGAATACTCTTCCGGCTTGATGTCGCCTCTCAAGAGACGGATGGAACGGTAGAGCGTGCGTTCAAGCTCGTCCAAGGAGACAACCCCGGTCGAAACTATCAGATGATCCGGCTTCCCTTTTTTAATCAGCAGCAAGGTCGGCGTTATCCGTACATCGAACCGGGCGGCAATCTCTGGCTCTTGCCCGGTGTTTATGACCTTGATCTCCCATTTGTATCGCTCAGTGAAGTGGGAGAGTATCTGCTTCTGCTCGGTGCAAAACGAACATGCCGGGTTGGTGAAGAACAGCAGGGCATGCTCGCCGCGAGCTCCAGCAATGGTGGCGGCAATTTCCTCCTGTTGGGCACTGGTCTTGGCCCGGACTCCTGGAGCCGCCACCGGGTACGCCTGGGTCATGTCGAATTCGTTATGCTTTTGCGTGACATACGCAGCCACATTGGCGTAGGCGGCTGCCTTTCGGCGGGCCATATCCTGCATGACGAGGTAGTCGAACACATTCTGCTCGGTTGGCCTGCGCACTGCCTCTTTCTGAAGGCCCATCAGCAGCGCCTGGAAGTCATCCGGGTGCATGTCCCACAGCTCTTCCTTGGGTAAGACCCGCAGCGAAGGAGTTGGTCTGGTCTTGGGCTCATTGGGAGTTTCCGGCTCAGGCTCCTGAGGAGGGTTTTCGTACCAAAACCAGCCTCGCTTGGAGTCGTGATAGAACAGCATCGCCTCTGCCCCGGCGGTAGCAGGGAGAGAAATACTTGCCATCAGAACAAGAAGACTACCAGATCGGATAAGCTTTGTGAGTGAAGGCAGACGCATTGATTAACCCGAAGTACCGGCTGTCCAGGCTTCGTTCGTGCTGGCCCAGCATGAAGTACAAGTCATGCGGGATTATCCCGCGAAAATTGAATCGTGACAGCGAGTGTCCCTGGCTGT
>Ga0208863_1002220_pt1 | contig 10394 bp, 13 predicted proteins | sample RifOxyD3_FD_184040 | JGI IMG/M metagenome (GOLD analysis project Ga0208863, IMG submission 184040) | Soil microbial communities from Rifle, Colorado - Rifle Oxygen_injection D3 (SPAdes) | ecosystem: Environmental > Terrestrial > Deep subsurface > Rock core/Sediment | place: Rifle, Colorado...
CGGCTTCGATTTTCTTGTTGCGAGCGATATTAAGATTTGCCCATTCGCTATCCATCAAGGATTTTCCGTTCGTCACGATATCATAGAGTTCTTCTGTCGCAAAAGGAATATACGGATGCCAAAGCTTGAGAAGAGAAAGAAGTGTAAATGCGAGAACATCACGACCATTTTCGGTCGTTGCCTTAGTGAGTTTGTATTCTTCGATAAAGAAATCAGCGAATTCATCACGAGTAAATGCGACAAGATCCTGTCCAGCATCGGAAAAATTATACTTTTCCATACCATCTGTAACACCGTCAATGGTCGCTTTTAGACGAGAAAGAATCCATTGTTCATGAGGAAGGAAACTCGTCCAATTATTCTCGATCTTCGTTCGAAGTTCACCGTAATCATCAGTCACTTCTTCGATATTTGCGTGTACAAAACGTACCACGTTCCAGAGTTTATTGAGAAATGTCGAATTATTTTCAACGTTCTTCATAGAGAAACTCAGATTGTTTCCCGGAGTATTTCCGATAGAACAAGTGAGACGAAGCGCATCGGTCGAATATTGTTCGATAACATCAAGCGGATCGATAGTATTTCCCACAGATTTACTCATCTTTTTCCCATCTTCAGTTAAGATAAGTCCGTGGAGATAAATAGTCTTGAATGGAGTTTGTCCAGTATATTCATACCCCATGAGGAGCATTCGGATTACCCAAAAGAAGAGAATATCATACCCGGTTTCGAGAACCTGGGCAGGATAGAATTTCTTGAAGAGTTCACCAGGATTTTCCGGAGTCCAATCGAGAACGGAAAACGGCCAAAGTGCAGAAGAAAACCATGTATCGAGAACGTCCGAATCTCGGTAAACATTCTCTTTTCCGTATTTCGCAAATACTGCTTCTTCATCGAGAGAAACAGTGAGAAGTTCCTTAGTATTCACATCGTAGTACGCAGGAATCTGATGTCCCCACCAAAGCTGACGGGAAATACACCAATCTCGGAGGTTGTAAATCCAATCCTCAAAGGTTTTATTGAAACGTTCCGGAACGATTTCGAACTCTCATTTTTTATACCCAGTAATTACTTTCTTGGCAAGTTCTGATGACTTTACGAACCATTGGGTAGAGACGATACTCTCCACTCGACAACCTCCGCGAGAACAGTATCCAACTTTATGGATATACGGTTCTATCTTTACGAGATTCCCTTTCGCTTTTAGAAGCTCTACGATATTTTCTCGCGCTGTCAGAACATCTTGACCAGCGAAAATACCCGCTTCCTGAGTCATAATCCCATTCTTGTCGATAACCTGATAATCGAGACGGAGACTATGTCGTTTCCCAGTTTCGAAGTCGGTTGGATCATGTGATGGAGTAATTTTCACGACTCCTGTTCCGAAATTCATATCGACCATTTCATCTCCGATAATATCGATTTCTTTATTGACAATCGGGAGTATAACTTTTCGTCCGATAAGTTTCCGGAAACGTTTATCTTTCGGATGCACTGCAACCGCCTGATCTGCGAGAAGAGTCTCTGGACGTGTCGTCGCGACGATAAGTTCGTTATCAGAACCGGACACGAAGTAAGTGATATAATAGAGTTTTGCCTCTTCTTCCTTATAATCCACCTCAATATCGGAGATAACCGAACCGAGCGCTGGAGAATAATTCACCATATATTCTCCACGGTAGAGAAGTCCTTTGTTATAGAGATCAACAAAGGCATGTTGAACATTCTTATTCAGTCCTTCATCGAGTGTAAAGCGTTCCCGTGACCAATCACAGGAAGCTCCCATCTGACGAACCTGATTGTTGATATTGGATGCGTATTTATCTTTCCATTTCCATACTTCTTCGAGGAATGCTTCCCGTCCCATTTCTTCACGATTTTTCCCCTGTTCTGCGAGCATCTTCTCGACTCGTGCCTGTGTCGCAATACCAGCATGGTCGGTTCCTGGAACCCAGAGAGTAGAATCCCCTTTCATACGATGATAACGTACCATAATATCCTCAAGCGTAAGTGTGAGTGCATGTCCGAGGTGGAGGTATCCGGTTACGTTCGGTGGTGGAATCGGTATATAGAAAGTTTTACCTGTGGTACTTTCCTTTGGTTGGAATTTTCCTTCTTGTTCCCATTTCTGTGCAAGAGTTTTTTCAAAATTTTTCGGAGTGTATTGCTTTGGAAATTCCATATGTGGTGGGTTAGACGTTACAATAGCCACAAATATATGGAAAAGAAGGGAAAAAGCAAGACGTGAAAACAAGAAAAATAAAAAAGCAGGATTTTTAGCTCTGCTTTAGTGATGGGGAAAAGGCTCTTTTTTTACTGTTTTTTATGTTGTGAAAATTTATCTAAATATATTTCTTCTATCGGCAAGCAGAGTTCATCCAAAAGCTGTCATCCAGAGGATGCACAGAAAAGTTTTCATCTAATCTGGAGTGGCAAACACATTTCTACGGTAGAGAGCTCTCTTGCTCCTTTTTCGGATTGGTATACGATATCGCATGCAACAACCTTTTTAGTTATATTTCCAAAAGCTTTTTCATGTTCTCACTGAACGGTTACGGCATATACTTCAGATTTTCATTTCAATTTAATAAATACTCTATCTCCTGAGCTTAGATGAGAAATATTATCCATAGGATTGTTTTTGGGAAAAGTACTCCGTACGGCACTAAAAATCTTTTCTGCTTTTGCTTTCCGAGCTTTTTGTATATCAATGGTTCTATGTCGTCCATGTGATTTTGCCTCCATTTTTGCCCGAAGATTGTCGTCTTTTATAAGGTCAGTATCCATATGCATATAAACACGATTTCGGATTGTTTCAGCAAGTATTTTAGTGAATTTATTATTTTGTTCATTTCCCTCTACAATATTTCTTGGAACCAAAGAATTTCCTTGAAAGTAAAAATATCCGTCAATCCCATTCAGTTCTTCTTTATCATCACTGACCGCACGAAGATCCGCATCTGTCAGTTGTGCACATCGGAGCGAGACTATACGTAATCTGTGATGTATGTCCGCTGACATACTGACTTGTTTCTTTGTTGTATACCCAACAGGAATATCTGTTGCTCTACGGGAAATACCCCCCGAAGGAGGCGTATTAACAGTACGACGCTCTCCTTTATGAAGCTCTCCTTTTCCTGAAAAAAATCCAGCCACTGTTGATAACATAAAATAACTTTTAAAAATTAATACATTTTTAATATTTAAGCATATTTCTCATATGGAGTCAAATCTTTTTTAGAGTAATAACAGCTATTTACATAGATATGCGTTTTAAAAAAAAGTATTTGATTATACTCAAATACTTTTTATTTTAAAAAGATATACCTCTATCTTATTTAATCTCTTCTATTGTAATAGAAAGAATCTCCACATCTATCATTGGTCTATCATTTCGATCTACTTTTACAGTTGCTATCATATCTACGATATCCATTCCTTCGTAAGTCTGACCAAATACGGAATGATGACGATTGAGATGAGCAGTGGATTTTGCTTGAACAATAAAGAACTGACTCCCGTTAGTGTTTGGTCCGGCATTCGCCATAGAAAGAGCTCATTTCACATGCGTGAGTCCTGGAGCGAATTCATCCTCAAATTCCTGTCCATAAATACTCTCTCCACCCATTCCGGTTGCTGTTGGGTCACCTCCCTGAATCATGAAATCACGAATAACACGATGGAAAATCGTTCCGTTGTAATAGTCCTTTTTCACGAGTCCGATAAAATTAGCGCACGTTTTTGGCGTTTCTTGAACAAAAAGTTTTATTTTAATTGTTCCGAGATTCGTTTCGATGATAGCGACAGTATCGCCTGCTTTTGGAGAATCGAGTTGAGACATAGTATTATTAGTTTTAAATGAGATAATTTATCTTGGCAAACCATAGAAATCGAGCCCCTTCTGATCTGTCATCCGTTTAGTGATGTAATTTTTTTTCTTTCCCTTTCGGAAAAATCCTCTTTCATCGATGATTCCAAGCTCTATGAGACTATCAATATTCTTGGTTGGAAGACGCTTTGAAGGAAAGGCCTGTTTATTTTGAAAATAGTGTGTACGCTTCTTATAACTGAGATTATATCGTGTTTCCTTGCTTTCATTTCCCGTGTACGCCATAAGAGCCTTCTTTTTTCCTTTGGAAAGCTTGCGTGCTGCTGCTTGTTTTTTGACAAGTCGAGCTGAGAGTCCATGTGAATTTGCCATTCTTTATAACAAGAATTATGGGAATTAGATAACAATTATTTATTCTTTTTTTCTGGAAAAATCTCTAGTATTTCATATATATGTTTAGCTGTAAAATAACGGATTTTTGCAACTAAAAAACCTTTTTCTGGCAGGTGATGGACAATACTATCCATGTCTTTTTTTTCTCACAAAGAAAAAAGAATATATTTTTCTCAATCAAATTCAACAACATTAGAAATAGGTTTTGATAATGATCAAAGTTCTTTTACTAGTCCGAATGTTTCCTTCATAGTTATTATATTTTAATATGGTGCAACCGACAGGACTTGAACCTGTGACCTCCTCCTTCGCAGGGAGGCGTTCTAATCCAACTGAACTACGGCTGCAAAAGAATATTTTATTTTTTTTAATTAAGTTTATTTACGAAACAATCAAACAAAAAATGGAGCGGGGAATCGGGTTCGAACCGACACACCCAAGGGTTGAAGCCTTAGTACACTCACTCAGTTATGTTACCCCCGCAAAGTGGTAAATCGACACTCTTTTTTCGACCTAAGCGACCGGTATTGTATAAAAAAACGAGGGAAAGTCAAAGTTTTTTGCTTTTCCCTTGCCTTTCTGGCCCATTTTCATATAATGCGCGTACTTTATTATTTTCTATATATTTTTATGTCACAAACAACTCTTGTACTCTTGAAACCAGATGTTATTCACCGTGGACTTGTCGGACAGATTACTGCTCGTATAGAACAACGAGGTTTTAAAATCATCGCTATGAAGATGATGAAACTCAGTAGTGCTCTTCTCGAAGAACACTATGCTCATCTTGTTACAAAACCATTTTTTCCAGAGATTGTTGCTTATATGACAGCAGGTCCTGTTGTAGCACTTATTGTTGAAGGAGATGCAGTTGTTGCAGGACTCCGACAGCTTTGTGGTGCGACAAATCCAGCAGAATCTCCTATGGGAACTATTCGTGCTGATTTCGCTAACACTATTCGTTACAATCTTATCCACGCTTCTGATTCTGCAGAAGCTTCAGAAGTAGAAATCAAACGATTCTTCAAGAGCGAAGAAATCTGCGATTACAAGAAAATTGTTATTGAATAATAACAGTATTATCTTTTAGATTTTTATCTAAAATGTGCAAGAATAAAAGAGTTTGAGTGCAAATTGAGTATTTGAGTGAAACGTACGACTGTACGGAGAACGAAAAACGGAAATTTAATCTCAAAATCTAAAGTTATTTCACATTTTTCCTATGAAGACTCAATTTTCTATATTCATACCTAAACAAGAAGTCCGAAGGGTCGATATGTATCTATCGACCCTTTTTCCTGAGCACTCGCGTTCCTATATGCAGAAGCTCATAGAAAAATGACGACTTCAAGTAAACGGAAAGGTGCTTGAGAGTAATAAACGAGTAAAGAAATGAGATGTTCTCGAAATAGAATTCGAGACCGAGAAATCACACCTTCAAGCGGAAGATATGAATCTTGAGATTATTTTCGATAATCCTGATTTTGCTGTTATCAGCAAAGATCCTCGGGTAAATACCCATACGGTTCCCGGAGAATTCGGAAATACTGGAACTCTCGTGAATGCACTTCTTCATCATTTCGGAAATCTCTCAGTCATCAACGGCGTGGAGCGTCCATGAATCGTCCATAGACTCGACAAGGACACGAGCGGACTGATTCTCGTTGCAAAAAATGACCGTTCTATGCGCGAACTCCAGAAGAAAATGGCCGATAGGAAAATAAAGAAATTCTACTACGCCGTCGTTCTCGGGCTCGTGAAAGACAAGGAAGGGATGATTGAATCATTCATAGGACGAGACCCGAACGACCGAAAGAAAATGACGACCGAAAATCCGGTCAATCCCAAGCTCGCTCGGACGAAGTTCACACTTCTAAATCACATCGACAACAAATACTCTCTCCTCGAAATCGAGCTTTTCACCGGACGTACCCACCAGATTCGCGTCCATATGTCCGCAATCGGGTACCCGATTGTCGGAGATAAGGTCTATGGAAATGAGAAAGCCAACAAAGAAATCGTGGCCAAGTACGGTCTCGATCGCCAGTGGCTCCATGCAAGACGTCTGATTTTGAACTTATTTTGAGTAGACTATGACTTTATAGCACCACTCAAAAAAGACATTGCGGTAGTATTGGAAAAGAATGAAATTAAAGTAGATTAAAAATTCTACAAACCTTAGAACTTTATAGGTTGTATTTCTATGTTCTCCTTCATCTTCATTTTTCTCATTCTCATTGATCAGTCCTCGAAATACTTTTTCGAGCATTTTCTCTCTACACAAAAAATTCATCTCATCGAAGATTTTCTCGTGCTCTCATTTGTCAAAAACACGGGTATAGCTTTTTCATTTCCCATCGAAGGAATAGTTCTCAAAGTCCTAACTATCGCTCTCATAATAGGAATATGAGTGTATTATTTTCGTTATGAGACGTATAAAAATCTCCTACTCACTAAGTGGGCGTACGTATTAATTCTATCAGGGGCGATCTCCAACGGACTCGAAAGAGTATTCGTCGGTTCGGTAACGGACTTTATCGGAGTAAAATACTTTGCAATTTTCAATTTTGCTGATATATTTATCTCAGTTGGTGCATTTTTATTATTTGTCATCTATTTTAAATATGAACGAGGAACAAAATGAGATCTCTCAAAAACAAAGTAATTTGGACGAAAAGTGAAGCCATAGCTCCCCCGAAGAGGGGTCACCACAGTGAACTGTACAAAATAGTACAATGAACGAGGAAACGGAACTATGAGTTCAAAGTGCGAGTTTTTCAGAAATCTCTAATGAGGATGTGCTTGGTCCTGCGAAAATCCATCCCTTCTCTATAGGACTTTCCTGTCTCGGAAGCCTTGCAGCCGGATTTCTCGGTGGACTTTTCACTCTACTTTTCACATACATTTTCCTCGGTTCTCTCCAGACCTCTGCTATTTTTCCTTATATACTCTCTCTCGTGGGATTTTTTGCGATTCTCATAACTATCTCCCTTACTTTCATTCTCAACCGGCTTCTTTTTACTGAAAAATATAAACAAGGGTGAATCGTTCTCGCACAAATGTCGATTCTTTCCATTTTTCTTTTTGTGCTTGTTACACCGATGTACGTATATATAAACTTAGTAAAACCGGATTTTCTCATCTTCGCGTTTCTTTTTCATATTCTTATCAATATCCTTGCCACTTCCCTCCTCTCGGAAATCCTCTCGAATTACCGCTATGTTCTCCTTTCTATATACGGAAGTTTTATAGGATTCTTCGTGGCATCTGTTCTCTCTGTAGTATTTTTCATCAATTTCTCCCCATCACGAAGCGCTATTTACTCACTCATAGGAGTTATCGTTGTTATAAATTTCATCATTACACTTTTCCGGCTCATTTTCGAATTTATCTACTATAGAATATATATAAGCACCGGAACAGATCATCTCGGAGATATATTCTCTCAGATAGAAAAAGAAGAAAAAGAAGCGGTTGCACGAGCGGAGAAGGAACTCGGAACATTTAACTAATTAACTACTCAAACTATGCACAAAATCGCGCGACGCCTCCTGGAAACCTATCTCAAGGAAAAGAAAATCCTCACTATCGAGGAACTTGGACTTAGTGGAACCGAGCATGAAACGAGCAAGAATCTTATTTTTGTGACACTCTATAAAAATGGTGGAATTATCGCATCGAGTGGACGAATACATTTAAAGAAACCGAATACTCTTTTCGAACTTATAGAAAATACTCTTTTTTGTCTCCGGGATCCTCGTTTTGTAGAAGCGGTAAAAACTCCTGAGGAGCTCGCAAATGTACAAATCCGAGTCGATATGATCCGACCCGAGGGACGTCGTATTCTCGGAAATATAAAAGAACTCGACATAAAGAGAGAGGGTCTTATTCTCCTTTCTCAATCCAAAAATACCCTTGGAGTGCTTCTTCCAAATATCGCCAATATCGCATCCACTCCGGATGAATATTTCCAAATTGTCTGCAAAAAAGCCGGAGTCAATCCTACCGATATGAAATCTGAAGATATGGTACTTTATGGTGTAGAATCGATAGTATTTTCAGAGTTATAAATATATGAATATTCTCATAGTCGGGCTCCCGCAGAGCGGGAAGACTACTCTTATGAAAACTCTCTTGGAAAACTACTCCAGAAAGACTGGATTTTCTACCAATGAGATACGAGAAAATGGCATCCGCACAGGATTTGAGATAGAAACTTCCAAGTGAGAAAAAAGCTTATTTGCCTCAACGAAGCTGGATGCATCACATAAAATCGGAAAATACTCGGTAGATATTTCTACTCTAGAGAACATGCTTCCATCCATTTCCCATTTTCCATCCGACGACATTCTTTTCATAGATGAAATCTGACCGATGGAAATTCTTTCCCAACCATTTCAGAATCTTTGCACAGATTACCTGAATGCTCCAAATCTTTGTATAGCCACAAGTCAATTATCGGTAAATAATTTTACCGAGAAAATCCAAAAGAGAGCCGATACTACGATTTTTAAAATAACTTCAGAAAACCGAGATGCAAAACTAAATGAAATTTTACGTTTTATTCACTCTAATTACTAAAAATCAAGTGTCCATCTTTTCCATCACTCTCTTCGGAATCCAAATAGCCCCGAGCTGGTACGGACTTATGTACGCGCTCGGTTTTTTTGCTGGATATTTCCTCCTAAAAAAGAGAAAAATATTTTCGGACGCGGAACTGGAATCGCTTATATTCTACGTTTTTATAGGTATTCTCCTTGGTGGACGACTTGGGTATGTTCTATTCTACAATCTCCCATTCTATCTCGCGAATCCTTTGGAGATAATACAAACATGGCATGGAGGAATGAGCTTTCATGGCGGAGTTATTGGAGTAATTATCGCGATGATTCTCTTTAGTCGGATACACAGAAAATCGTTTCTTATTATCGCGGATCATATAACCAGCGTGTTGCCCATCGGGCTCGGGCTCGGACGAATCGGGAATTATATTAATGGGGAACTTCTCGGATTTGCAGACTATACCGGACCTCTCGCGGTTATAAAAAACGGGGTTTCCTACTTCCCTTCCCCGCTTCTGGAAGCAACTTTAGAAGGAATCGTACTTTTTATGATTCTTTTTTCCCTGAGACAAAAAAATATATTCCCGGGGAAGATTGCAACAAGTTTTCTGGTATGGTATGGCATATTTCGCTTCTGTATCGAATTTGTTCGTACTCCCGACATTGGACTCGGATACCTCATACTCGGACTCACTATGGGGCAGATTCTCTCGATTCCTATGATAATTATCGGAACGATTCTCTATTTCTTTTTCAAGAAAAATGCAAAATAAAAGTTTTTCGAATATCCTTATAATCCTGTCTTTTATTATAACGGGAATGTCTTTTTTTATGAGTAATATTCTCATATACGGGATGAATTCGTTCTTTCTCATGCAATGATTATATGTGCAATTTATTATTCAATTTCTCCTCTATCAATTCCTCCATGGTGGGATTCTCCATCTTCTTTCAAACAGTTTCTTTATCTATCTTTTCGGGAATCAAGTGGAAAGTATTATCGGACGCAGTAAATTCATAGTATTTTTTCTTTTCAATGCTCTTTTCGTTGGTATATCACTCCTGTTTTATGCAAACGGAAACACTATCGGAATCAGCGGATTCGCGATGGCAATACTCTCATATGTTTTTCTAGAATTGAAAGCTCAAAGAAATCCGGAATACCGTTCCGCGGGAGTTTTTCTTCTTATTAATATCGCTATTGGTTTCACTGGAAATATCAGTCTCGTCGGACACTTGTCCGGAGCGATTTTCGGGATAATATTCTATTATCTGAGAAATGAGATGGGAGTGAGATTTTTGAGATAACTCTTTCTATTCACCTCCTTTATATTCACTCCAGAAATCCTTTCTGAATGCTTCGTATCGACCTTCTATAATTGCTTTTCGAGCTTCTCTACTGAGATTCAAGAGAAACTCCATATTATGAAGGGAAACAAGTTGTCCGGCGAGCATCTCCCCGACTTTGAAAAGATGGCGAAGATACCCGAGGGAATAGGTTCGGGAAACCATTGTCGAATACTCCGGTTTCGTATAGATTCCTTCTTTTTCCAGGGCGTATTTTTCATTGGTCACTTTGATATTTCCTCTCGATGTATAGGCAACTCCGT
>Ga0208863_1002221_pt1 | contig 10380 bp, 5 predicted proteins | sample RifOxyD3_FD_184040 | JGI IMG/M metagenome (GOLD analysis project Ga0208863, IMG submission 184040) | Soil microbial communities from Rifle, Colorado - Rifle Oxygen_injection D3 (SPAdes) | ecosystem: Environmental > Terrestrial > Deep subsurface > Rock core/Sediment | place: Rifle, Colorado...
GTTGTGCAGCCTTTGAGGAGGCACTGGCAGATCTGCTCAAAGAACTGGCTTTGATGATTGTGCAAGATGGCGAGGGCGCGACCAAGTTGGTTACGGTGCGGGTGACGGGTGCGCGCGATGCTGTAGAAGCCAGGCGGGCCGCCATTACCGTGGCCAATTCGAGTCTGGTAAAAACCGCTTTTTTCGGCGAGGACGCGAATTGGGGCAGGATTGTTGCGGCTGTGGGTCGGGCTGGTATCTTTATGGATCCTGATCGGGTCGATGTTTTCTTTGACGATGTTATGATGGTCCGTGACGGCCTTGGCCTGGGGCCGGAAGCTGAAGCCCGGGCTACCGCAGTCCTCAAGAAAAAGAAGTTCAGCGTTATCATTGATCTCAAGGCCGGCACCTCGGCCTGCGAGGTCTACACCAGCGACCTTTCGCTTGACTATGTCAAAATAAACGCAAATTACCGCACTTGAGCATAATTTCGGAGAAAACCGGCGTTACTGCACAGTCCGTTCAAACATCTTCTGCAAGTAAACAGGTCCGCCATCAGACATAAATAGCACATTCCGCTCTTCCAGGTCCGCCTGTTTGCAGGCAAGATTCAGCAGGTTAGTAAACTTGGTGCCTGAAACGATAAAGGCATTCAGGGTCAACAATGGATCGCCCAGTTTTTCCTGGATCACCTTTACTTCTTTATACAATCCGAGCTTGGGATCATTCAAATTCATCTGCCGTAACCCCTTCGGATCAACAAAATTCAGCCATTGTTCACCGGTTTTGTCATCCACCAGCCAGAGCAGAAAATCAGGATAGAAATTGCCAGCCAGAGCAAAGCCCAGGCCCTTGGCCTTGGTGTCGGCATTGCGCAGAAGGTAAAGACTGCGGTTGCCGATAACTTGTTGGCCAAGCGGTGACTTGTAAAAGTCCTCAAGGTCACGGACAAACCGGACTTCATTGGGATGATCGAAAGCCAGGGGTCGCATCTTCAGGGGCACATCACCTCCGATGGCAAACAGCGGATAATACAGGTGGCTGGCAAAGCAGATGGCGACCATCTGGCCGGCATTCCACTTATTGGCCTCGCCGATCTTACCGGCTTTTACCAGATTCTGAAGCACCTTGATTTTCTTCTCGTAGGCATCCCCGTCGTCATTATCCTCGATCTCGAAGTGATAAACCTTGAGCATGGACTCATCATCTTTTTGAACGTTAACAATGTCGTAGAACTGCCCTTCATAGGCAGTTTTCAGGGTCTTGTAAAACCTGTCTGTGTAATCCTGCAATAGCCGGACGAGGATGTTTTTTTGTTTGCCGATGTCGGCGATGCAATGAATTTCCAATTCGGCCGGCGGGATGTAGAGGGTATACCAGTCGTTGCTTGCCAGGCAGAAATCCAGCAACCGCGATCGATCCAGCCGCAGGTTGCTCCAGCTGCGCATTTGTTTGAACTCCTGCACCGCCAGGTATATCCGGTCAAAATCAAACAGAGCCATTGTCTCGCTGGCAATTTTACCGGTTTTGCGGACAGAAATATCAGGCAATTCTCCAGCGTCCAATTGTTTGCCAGCAGCCAGTGCCTCAATTTTCGGATAGAGGTCCAGCTCAATATGCGCCTCCTTGATCTTGCCGGCGAACTCGACCGGCACTTCATAGAGCCACGGGAAATGAGTGCGTTTGAATCCCTTGATCTGGTTGTCCTTATAGCCGTCTTTCAGTGCCAGGGTCTTGAGCTTGCTCTTGGGCAGATTGGCTCGGGTTTGAAAATCCAGTTCGATCATTTCATCCGGCGGGGTGATGCCTTCTTCTTTCAGATAATCCTTGAAGGTGGCCATATAACCCGCATTCACCCCGAAGATGTTCAGGGTTTCCAGCCGCTCCAGATGTACCCTTTTCGGCCGCTGGCCCAGCGTGCTGCGCTTGAGGGAATAACTCTGGCCCTTCAACCGCACCCCGCGTCCAAATAACTGGATAATTTGCGAGCCTTCGCCCTTGCCCATATTGAGCAAACCCATGGTGGACACCCGCCAACTGCTCCAGCCTTCGGTGAATTTGCGCGAGCCGATCAGCACATGGACCTGGCTATCCTTGCGGTTTATCTTGCCAAACATCGAGCCGCCAAAATCATCGGCCTCGGCATCAAACTCCGTAGCCTTCTCAGCTTCCTTGAAGAAGCTTGCATCATCGCCGATATTGATCAGTCCGAACGGTTCCGCCTCGCCAACCTTGAGCGCCAACTCGCCCTTACTGCCCTTCAGGTTGACCACCTTCAACCGCTGCCGGGCATCGGCATTGAACAGGCGATGCAAAATATCGGCGTACACATCCTCGACACTGAACTCCAGCAAAGGGGTAAAGCGATCGTGGAAGATATTCCGACCCTTGGCATCAAGGAGGCGGGCGGTATTGGCCAGCAAGTCTTGCAACCATTGCTTGGTTTGCGTCTCGTCATTCAAAAATCCGGCCAGGAACTGAAGGACGTTCAGGATATCCGAATCTTCGCCGGAAACGGTATTGCCGACGAAGACCCACAAGGGCTTTTCAATATTGAAGCCGGCCAGCTTGTCACGGTTAGCACCCCACAGGTATTGCTGCTGGTAGAAGCTCAGCAGACAGGCGGTGAAGTACAAGCGGGCAGTCTCATCCTGGCTGTAATCCTCATCCTTCAAATTGAGAATCAGCGACTCCTTGCCGTAGCCGTCCTCGTAGAAAAACTTGTATGAGTAGTCAAAGAGGATGCTTTTGGCGTAGATTTCCCGGGTCGCCATGCTTCTAGCCCTTCGTTTTTCATTGCTCGCCAAGGTCAACTGCTGCTTTTGGGCATCGTCGAGGTTCCGCAGGTTGGTGGTGGCAAAGAGCATCTTCGCCTTTTTCTTGAGCAGCTCCTCTTCGGCTTTTTGGACCGTCAAGCCCTTGGCCACTGCCTGGCCGAAAGTGGCGGAGTATTCAAAGGCAAAACCGCCTCGCACTAAGGCTTCCCGGCGGCTCATCCAGGCGCCGGCGGCAGTGCCGGTGCCACGATGCCCTTCATCCACCAGCACCAGGTTGTTGCCCTCAAAGGCTTCGACCGCCACCGTTTTGTCGCCCATCTCGTCGCCCAGTTTATTGATGTCGATGACCTCAATGGTGCCTTTAAAAACGTTACTGCGGTTTTTGTCGAAAAGACGGTAGAGAGCGAAACCGGAGAGCTGCAATTCCGCTAGATGCTGGCGCGACAGGCCTTCGTTTGGGGTGAGCAGGATAATCTTATCCGGGTGGAGGGCTTTATTGCCGCTCTGGAAGTAATGCAGATACTGGCGGATGTTGACATGCAGGAGCAGGGTCTTGCCACTGCCGGTAGCGTTCCAGAAAGCCAGTTTGTTCAGTTCGTCAGCGTCAAAGGACTGAAAGCGGTTTTCGGTGCCCTGGCCGGCATTATAGGCCTGCATCGCCCCGTTCAGACCATCCAGCAACTGTTGCCGGCGGTTAAAGTACCAGTCCAGGTAGATCTCAGTGAACAGGAGCGAGAGATACTGGAAATACTTCATATTGAGCATTATGCCCTCGGCCAGGTTGCGCCGCTCGGTTATGGCATTCCAGTGCTGGACGATGTTCAGATCGTAGCGCCGTAATTCCGGCTCGCTGATGCGGTCCACCTGAAACAGATTTTGATGCAGCTCGTGGAAAAAACCGGTCTGCCCGTCCTCGTCGATGCCCTCGTGGCGGTCCTCGCCCAGGCGGTTTTTCAGGGCCTGCAAGCTGCCGCCCTTGAAAAATGTCATCATCCATTGGTTGAGCACCAGCTGTTTATGAAAGCTGCTCATTTCTCACTGTCCTTCTTGGGCGCGGGGATAGAACTGGTATTTTTTGCCATCGGCAGTTATTAAGTATTGCTTAATAACTGCCACCTCTTCGAGTTCGTTGTCTGCAAAAATGTGCTGCAGATGTTGGTTGATAGCTGAGACCGACAGCGGATCAATGCCGAACAGGCATACATGCCACTGGTTGAGCAGCAACTTGTTGCCGAAGGTATAAGGTTTTTGCCCTTTGGATTTACGCCCTGTCATCCTGTGCCCCTTCGTCGTCAGCCCTGATTTGACTAATCAGGCTGGCCCGCTCCCTGTCCAACTCCCGGCGCAACTCATCTTCCGTGGGCAACACCAGCTTGTAGCGGCTGGCAAATAGCTGTTCGCTGCCATGCAATACCGAGTAGCGCGCCACCGAAGCATCTTTTTTCGAGCACAGAATAATGCCCACCGTTGGGTTATCGTCCTTGCCGCGCTTCATGTCGTCGTACATGCGCACATACATATCCATCTGACCGATGTCTTGATGCGCCAGCTCGTCGGTCTTCAGATCGAACAGCACAAAGCACTTGAGCAGGTAGTTGTAAAACACCAGGTCGATGTAAAAGTCCTTGCTCTCCGTGCTGATGCGCTGCTGACGAGCTACAAAGGCAAAACCCTTGCCCAGCTCCAGCAGAAAGGCCTGGAGCTTATCCATCAAGCCCTGCTCCAGATCGGATTCCAACAAACGGCCGGTGCCGGGCATTCCCAGGAATTCCAGCAACACCGGGTCGCGCACGAACTCGCGGGGAGATTGATTAATCGGTGCCAACAGCGCCGTGGCTTCCGCCGTCACCGCTGCTTTATCCTGACTGGCCAGCAAACGCTCGTAATACAGCGTGTTAATCTGCCGCTCCAGGGCGCGTGAACTCCAGTTTTGCGTTGCCGACTCGTGCATGTACCACAGTCTGGCCGCCTCACTGTCTGCCCGTAGCAGATTGCGATAGTGCGTCCAGCTCAATTCGGTACGCACTGCGTCCCAAATCGGGAAGGCCAGGTAAAACCCCCGCATGTGCCGCAGATTGCGGGCATCAAAACCCCGGCCAAACTCCTGGGTTAACCGTTCCGCCAACTGGGGAAGAAGACGGGCGCCATAGGTCGCCCTGACCTGGCCCTGCTGCTCAAACTCAACGATATGGCAGCCGATTTCCCAGCAGGTGCGCACCTGAATTACATCCACGGCCCGCAGGGCCTGAGAACGGGCTTGAACGATTAGACCACGCAATTGCTCCAGCAGATTTCCCCATGCCGCCATCTGTTTAGCCATCACACTCCCTCCACGTCAAACATGCGGTTCAGGAACTCCGGCTCGATCTGGCGGATTTTCAAGGTCTTGGTAATGCCGCCCTCGGCCTCGGTAGTGGTGAAGACAGCCGGAATGTTGTGATCGCCGTTGATATAGACCACCTCGAACTCACTGTCCGCCGGATTTATGGCCAGCTTGTCGCACAGCCGGTTTAAGGCCTCGTAATCGACAATTTCGGTGTTGCGCCACAGAACCAGGGTCTTCTCGCCGGTCGGCAGCCAGCCGGTAATGGTCATAAAGCCTTTTTCGCGTTGCATGTCGATATGCTTGACCCGCAGGCCGATCAGATAGTTGAAGGTTTCCACCAGGTCAATGGTGCGCTCTTCATAAGCCCCGGCCGAGTCCACCGTCACCTTAAGCTTGCAGTCAAAGGGCTTGTTGAACTGCTCCACCGTCAGCAGCGAGCCCCGGCTTTCGATGTCCAGCAGATAGCGCAGCAGATACTCCTCCTGGACGGTTGGCGACAGGGTATCGAGCAGGCTTTGCTGTTGCTGGGTGCGGCGCAGTTGCAGGTTGTTCAGGGTGTCTTCGTAGCTTTCAATTTTGAGAACTTTGAAGGCGTGGGAGATGCCGGTTTCCGGGGTGGTTGGTTTACCGTCTTTCCAGTCGGCGGAATAGATGACTTTCTGGATACGGGGCTTGAGGACGGTGTCGAAGTATTCGCCCTGCTCGACGAGAATGTACTTCCTGTGCCCGCCATATTCGCGATTCAGCTTGATGACGGCGTTAGCTGTAGTGCCGGAGCCTCCGAAGTAATCAAGCACAATGGTTTGCGGGCTCGATGCACCTGCGATGTATATAGAATCGGCCACAGCATAAATAGACTTTGGATAGGAGAACGGATTTTTGCCAAAAAAGTTTTTAAGCAAGGCCGTACCATGTTCGGTAGCAGAGTGCTTCGCATCAAACCATGATGAAACCGAAACAACGCCATCTTCATTTGGACGCCTTTTATAGTAGACGTAGTCCTTGCCTGATCGGTCCTTCCTTACAACCAGAGAAGAAATTGATTTCATAACCGTTTTCCATTCCCATCGCCATGTCTTCTGTGCGCCTTCATCATTATCGGGATAGACAACTTGTTCTCCCTCTGCTGGTTGTTCTTCAATTACCCACAATTCATTGTTATCATCCCATGTCATTTTAGGAGTACGAATTTCAGAGCCCTTGATGTAGATAGGATAGTAAAGGCCCCTACGAGCATTTCGATCAGAATTGGAGCCCTCCCGCCGGAGATTTCGCCACTCAAAAACGCCATCTTCATCATTTTGATTGAAGCGCGCCCTCTGTTCCGGGGTGGGAGGCAGACGGCCAATAACAGACTTTTCCGACTGGCCTGCAACCAATAGATACTCATGCGAAACGGAGTAGCCGGTTTGTGTCGGGCGTCCCGATGGATTTGAGCGAACACAAATTGTGCCAAGCAGGTTTTCAGAGAAATTTTCTGAAAGCAAAAAATTCAACTCTCTTTGTTGGGCGTCATCAATGGCAGCGACGAGGACGCCATCATCCGTCATCATTGATCGCGTCTTTTGCAGACGCCCTTCAATCAATGTCGCCCAACTGGATGATTTATAACCATTTTTATAACAAATGGCACTGGAATCAGTGTTGTAAGGAGGGTCTATATAGACGCATTTAATCTGCTCCCGATACCGTTCCTGCAACAGATTAAGCGCCTGAAAATTATCTCCATGAATCAGCAGACCATCAAGTGATTCATCCAGATTGTCCACCGCCATCAACAGGGCATCCTTGAAAACGGCATCAAAGAGGGCGGTGTCCACCATTAGATACGGGTGCTCCTTCAGATACTTTCCGCTGCCAGCCTTGGCAAGCTTGAACAAGCTGGCCTTGCTATCCAGCATCCCCAGCTTCTCCCACTGTTCCCATTGCTTGGGGTTAGCGGCAATCGCTGGATACAGGCTTACCGGCACACGGTCAAGCGTCACGCAATAATGGGTGGCCACCACGAATTTTTTCTTCAACCACAGCTTCTTCTGAAAGTCTTCCAGTTGAGCCAGGAAGGTGATCAGGTCCAGGGCAATGGCCCGCAGGGTTTGAATCAGACGGAGGTTCTTTTCGATGTCGGCAAACTTTTCGGCATACTGGATGTCATCAAGATGCATGACCTCGTTCTTGATATAGAAATCCAGTTCCCGACGCAGGAAGCCGCCCAGATCCTTGTGGATGAAGTAGTCTGCCGTATTCTTCATGGTATAGCTGGTGAGGCACTTTTCGAGCAGGGTGCGCTGCGGATTCTTCTCGGTGGGCTCCCGCTTGCTCAAGTCCAGCCAGCGAGCCTTGACATTTAAATCGGCCAGCACTTTGCTTACTGCGTCTTGCACCAGTGCATCCTGCTTGCTACCCTTGGGCATGGCCTTGTACTCAAAGCGCAGAACCAGCTCGCCGTTTTCTTCGGTTATCGGCAGCAAGGGCGTATTGCCATACGCCCCTACATCATCCATATCACTTTCCTCATCGGTAAGGATGCGGGTGTGGGGCTCGATCAGAACAAAACGGCGCTCCTTGTCGTTGTCCTTGCGGTTATCCTTGGCCGTGTCCGCCGTGATCAGACGAAAACGAACGGTGCGGCCGTCGTCGAGCTTGAAGGCATAGTTGGCAAAGTTCTCGCCGCTCTTGGTGTAGTACTGGTCCTTGTTGGCCCAGTGCAGCACCACCTCCTCGCCGGCGTAGGGAATGGCGTAGGTATCACCCTTGTAGCGCCGCTGGCTGATAAAGTCGCCCTTGTCGTAGTAGCGGGAGAAGAAGGTAAGCAGATGGGTGAAGACCGCGTTTTCGTGCTCAAAGGCGCCGGCGCCATAGACAGCCAGTTTTTCCCGCAACTGAAAGATTTTAGGGACGGTTGCGGGATCAATGCCATCGGCGCGGTATTGCTCTTCTTTTTCTTTTAGTTCCTTCTGCAAACCTTCCATATTGGCAGCGCCGGAGGCAGCCAGACTTTGGGCCACCTTGGCCTTGAGGCGCTTTTCCAGGTAGTCGTTAATCTCGCTCGACCGGGCATTGAGGATACGATAGACACCAAAATCCAGCTCGGGGCGGTCAATCTGGAAGATTTCCTTCAGCTTTTTAACAAGGTCGTCGTATTTAGACATAAATAGTTCCTGGGATATAGTGTCCACGAAAAACATGACTACATTGTCCACGAAAGGCACGAAAAGCACGAAAGTTTAACTGATTGTTTTGTTCGTGCTTTTCGTGCCTTTCGTGGACAATCAGTTTTTAAAGCACAATCCGTTCGACTGTTGCCTTTGGATAGCCGCCGAAGTTGACGAGCAACCCCAGGCGAATCCCTGTTGCCTTCAAATAGTTCAGTACCTGTGCCTTATGTGCCCCAGTTGTGACGGAAAGGGCTTTCAATTCAACAATAATAGAGTTATGGCAAATAAAATCGGGAATATAGGTCTGTCGCAAGGCCTCTCCTTTATAATAAAGGGTCAGCTCTTGGCGGGCGACAAAAGGAATCCCGCGTTTTGCCAGCTCCCTTTCCAGACACTCCTGATAGACAGCCTCAAGAAAGCCACAACCCATTTCTCGATACACCTCAAACACGGCACCCTGTATCCGATAACACTCTTCCCCAAATAAAATTTCCCCATCCATTTTTTCGAACCTTTCGTGCCTTTCGTGTTTTTCGTGGACCGATTTTTTAAGTCAGCATACAGCCCACTCAATAGTAAACAGCCGGACGGATTCGGTTTTCTGGGCCAGGCGTCGTTCCAGCGAATCGATCAGGGCATCGCGCTTTGCCATGATGCTGTCCTCGACCTGGAAAATTTCATGCCGCTGGCGGCGTTGCTGTTTTTCCAGCTTTTGGATCTTCTGCTGGATTTCATGCTGCTCGTCAAGACTGGTGGCGACCCTGGCCTGGCGTTGACAGATCTTGATCTGCTCCTTAGTGTCTTTCAAGGCTTTTTCGGCAGCCAGCACCAAGTCGTCCGCCCAATTCTCCAGCTTTTCCCGCGCTTCATTGAAGTGCTTGTTGTTCGCCTCCAACGATTGGCTGATGGTGGCTTTGCTGTGCCGCTCGGCCTCGGCTGTCAGCCTTTGGGCAACCGGGTCGGGAATTTCTGCCGGACCGGTATTCTCGCCGATACAGTTAAAGAGTTTTTCGCAGGTCTCTTGGTCCAAGTGCTGCTCTTGGTCGTCAACGGCGGAAAAAAGCAGATACTCCTCGCGCTCATAGCTCTCAATGGCCAGGGCGGTCAGGGCAAGATACCCGCGTTTGCCGCGAAGTGCTTCAATCAAATGCAACCGGGTGGGATGTCGACTGACATTAAATTCGATGCGGGCCGATGGTGTCTCCAAAGCTTTGCCCTGATCAATGACATATTCGCCCAACGGGTGCGAGAGGCGATAAAGAAAGGTGCCGTATTCGGCCCGTGGTTCTTCGACTGTTTCCAAGGAGTGCGTCTGGTTGGCACTGGGTGCGGCTTTGGAAATAAGGTGGTAACGGCCAGCCGCAATCCCCGGAACTGGAGGTTTAGCGAGATCAAAGGCCAGGGCGACATCGTCGAATTGCGCCCGGTCGTGCAGCATGAGTTGGGTGAGCGACCAGAAGCGTTTGCTGAAGCGGTCGAGTTGGACCTTGGCATCGTGCAGTTGGATCCGCAACCGCTCATGCACATCTTCATCAAAATTTTCGAGCAGCAGTTTGCGGGTGTCGCTCATTCTGGCCTGGATACGCTCGTCCATCTCCGCTTGCAGAGCCTTAAAGGCGGTCTCGATTGCCGCCGGGGTTCGGCATTGCTGGTAAATGGCAAGGATGCGCTTTTCAAAATCGACCCCGGATTCGATACTGCCCAGGACATCGTCGGAGGCACCGAAAACTCCGCTGAACAAGTTGAATTTTTCGGTCAGCAACTCCAGGACGCGGCGGTCAGCCTCGTTGCGCTCATTCAGGAAGTTGATCACCACCACGTCATGTTGTTGGCCGTAACGGTGACAGCGGCCGATACGTTGCTCTACCCGCTGGGGGTTCCAAGGCAGATCATAGTTGATCACCAACGAACAGAATTGAAGATTTACCCCTTCGGCAGCTGCTTCGGTGGCAATCATAATGCTGGCATGGTCTCGGAAATTCTCGATCAGCGCGGTGCGGATATCGATGTCTCTTGATCCGGCGATGCGGCCTGTCCCATGATTGGCGGACAGCCATTTTTCATAAATGGCAGTGGCTTCCCGGCTGTTGTTGGTGCCGCTGAACTGCACGATCTGGCCGGCGTAGCCGTTGGCCTCCAGGAA
>Ga0208863_1002224_pt1 | contig 10366 bp, 8 predicted proteins | sample RifOxyD3_FD_184040 | JGI IMG/M metagenome (GOLD analysis project Ga0208863, IMG submission 184040) | Soil microbial communities from Rifle, Colorado - Rifle Oxygen_injection D3 (SPAdes) | ecosystem: Environmental > Terrestrial > Deep subsurface > Rock core/Sediment | place: Rifle, Colorado...
GCTTATTTTTTTTACAATCTGCGTAAAATTGCGAGGATTTCCAAAACTTTCCAGATATAACAAAATAAGCTGGACAGAAGGGTCATCTTCCCAGTATTGGAGAAGACTGTTCGCTGATATATCTGCTTTATTGCCTATGGATGCAAACATTGAAAAACCAAGGCCCAATTCTTTTGCATATTCCAAAATAACATGTCCCAATGCTCCACTTTGAGATATAAAACCAATATTTCCTCTTATTGGATTATGACTTGCAAAAGTGGCATTCATTCTTACATTTTCATCCGAATTAAATATGCCCATGCAATTAGGCCCTACCATGCGCATTCCGTATTTCCTCACCAGTTCGAGCAGTTGCATTTCAAGTTCCATTCCTGCTTTTCCTGTTTCTCTAAAGCCTGCTGTAATTACAACAAGCCCTTTTACTCCTTTTTGTCCGCATTCATCAACTACTTTTAAAACATATTCCTTGGGAACAATTATAATTGCCATGTCTACAGGGTCAGGAATATCAAAGACAGAGGCATAACATTTAATACTATGAATAACTTTGGCTTTTTGGTTTACCGGGAATACCGGACCGTTAAAATCATAAGCAATAAGGTTATGTAAAGTATGTCTTCCGATTGTCTTTTCTTTTGTGGATGCACCTATTACAGCAATAGATTTTGGTTTGAATACATAATCAAGTAATTGTGGCATTATTGAATCTCTTTCTAAAAATTATATTTTTGTTCCTTACATTATAGCACTGCCCGATATCACTGGACATGCCATGGCATGTCCCTACGTATTAACAGGATATACTATAGTTACAAGTTCTAATTTCATTTCATTTTTTTTACTTTCAAACCAGGAGAGAGTTTTAAGGGCTTTTGTTTCATTTGAAAATACCCCTACGACAGTTGACCCGCTTCCGCTCATGACAGAACATAATGCGCCATGCTTTTTTAATATATTTTTTATTTTTTTTATTATTGGATAAGATAAGCAGACATTTTTTTCCATATCATTGATAAATAATTGTTCAAGTAATTCAAAATTATTATTCATAAGCGAATGAATAATTTTATGAGAAGTTAGATGGGGGGGATTTAGGGAAATTTTAAAACTCTTGTCAAATTCTTCATAAGCCCATTTCGTGGAGATTGAAATACAAGGTTTAACCAGGACAAAAGAAAATGGAAGAGAAAGATTAACAGGCTTTAATTTTTCTCCTTTATTATAAACAAAAGCCAACCCGCCATTTAAACAAAAAGGCACATCTGCTCCTACAGCCAATCCGATTTTTTGAAGTTTTTTTAAAGAATAATCCATTTCAAATAAAAGATTCATTCCATAAATAACACCGGCAGCATCAGCTGAACCTCCTCCCATACCTGAACCTAATGGTATATTTTTGTCTAAATGGATTGTTACGCCTTCTTTTAAATTGCCTGCTTCAATCATTAATATTGCGGCATGAAAAGCAGTGTTGTTAACCCCCCTGTGTCCCCCCTTAATAAGGGGGGAAGATGGAGAGGGGCTTATTAAGGGGGGAAATGGAGAGGGATTCAGGGGAAGGAACAAAGAGTGACTGGGAGGAGATGGGGAAAAACTCAAGTGGTTAGAAGGAGTGAAAAAATTCAATTCATTTACATTTGATGTGATTATTATTTTTTTTTCAGGATTCTTAGTTATTTTTATATAATCATAAAGAGACACAGACTGCATTAAAGAATGGATTTTATGATAATTGTCAGGATATTTATCAACAATTCTAAGTAAAAGATTTATTTTCGCAGGCGCTTTGATTAATAGTTCATTCATTTTTTAGTGTTTTTATTTTCAAACACTTTTAAAAGAACTTTTTTGGCAATAGGAGCAGCAACAGCACCGCCGCCGCCGCCCTGTTCCACGAACACACAGATAGCGACTGTGGGATTTTCAGCAGGAGCATAAGCGACAACCCATGAATGTGGTTTTTTTCTTGGTGGGTCTTCAGCTGTACCTGTTTTGGCAGCAACCCTTATACCACTAATTTGCAGGGCACTTGCCGTACCATAAGCAACAGCTGATTTTAAACCCTGTTTCACTATTTCTATGGTGTTAGGTGAAACAGGTAATTTCCGGGTTTGCTGTGGGGTATAATTTTTTAAAAGTTGACCGTTTGAGTCGATTATAGATTTGACAATAAATGGTTGTATGATGTTACCCTCATTGGCAATAGTGCTTATCATAATTGCTCCCTGTAGAGGAGACATCTGGATAAAACCCTGCCCTATAGAAGCATTGGCTGTATCTCCGGGATACCACTGTTCATTAAAATTTTGTTGTTTCCATGTATCATCAGGAATTGTCCCGGGAAGTTCTCCGGGAAGCTCAATCCCTGTTAAAACGCCTAAATTAAATAGATTTGCATACATTTTAATAGGATAAATACCCATTTCTACGCCTAATTGATAAAAAACCGTATCAATAGAATATGCAAGAGCTTTTTCTATATTAACCCATCCAAAACCTCCTCTGTTCCAATCATAAAAAATTCTATTTCCTACTTTTAAAGACCCTGTGCTATGAAAATAACGGGTTATAGAAAGTTTTTCTTTTTCAATTGCTGCAACAGCGGTAATAATTTTAAAAATAGAACCCGGTGGATATACTGTTAAGGCTCTATTGAGAAAAGGATGATCATTAGATTTTTGAAGAACATTCCATTCTTTTTGAGAAACTTTATCAGAAAAAATATTAGGATTAAAATCAGGTTTACTTACCAATGCGAAAATTTCTCCGGTAAAAGGCTGTATTACTACTATTGCACCTTTTTTCTTATCCAATGCTGATTCTGCAATAGCCTGAATATCACTATCAATTGTTAATTGTAAACTATTTCCCTGCACGGCTTTTTCTGTTTTTAAGGTGGTTATGGGTTTACCTGCCGCATCAACTTCAATATAATCCCCACCGGCCTTTCCACGTAATTCCACGTCAAATTTTTGTTCAAGTCCTGTTTTTCCGATAATATCTCCTACATTATAATTTTTATTATATGTCTGTTTTAATTCCTCCTGTGTAATCTCTCCTGAATAGCCAAGTATATGAGAGGCAAGATTCTCATTAGGGTAAAATCTGATAAAATTTTTAACGACTTCAATTCCCGGTAATGAAGTTTGATTTTCTAAAAGTTTGGAAATAGTTTCTTCATCTGCATTATGCATTAAATAAATAGGATAAGCCGACTTATAACCGAGTTCCAATAATTTAGCCTCTATAGCAACCTTGGAAATTTTCAATATTTCTTCTAATTTTGTTAAAACTTTTTGTACTTCTTCTTTTTCCATTTTCATGGGGTATAGAAGAACTGAATAAGATAACCTGTTTGTTGCCATAATTTTACTTTTACGGTCATATATTATTCCTCTGCTTGCCGGCTTGGGAACGATGCGAATCCTATTTCCTTCACTTCGTTGTTTCCAATAAGGATATTGATAAATTTGCATGTGAGCTAATCTAAAAATTACAATAAAAAAGAGTAAACAACTTAATAAAAAAAATATAATTAAGCGTGTTATAGAGATAATAGAAGTGTTTTCTTCATTTTGCTTAACAATTGATATTTTATCAAGGAGTGAATTCATTGCTTGATTTTTTCATCCTCCTTTAATTTATAATTATACATCGTTTCTATTGATTATATTAAAATATTTATAGTATAATTTAATTTTAATTAATTACATAAACATAATTATGGAAATAAAATCACAAATTGATTTAGACAAATTACAACAACGCTATAATGAAGAAAGAGAAGAAATCTTCAAAATAGCAAGCCAAATATTGGCTGAACTTGAAGTTAAGTTGTTGGATTTTGCTAATATGGCGGCTGAACAGGTATTTAAAAGCAACAAAGATGTATCTAAAAAATTTGATCAGACCATTATGTTTAATTTTAAAAAAGATATTCGCAGAGTTGCACAAGATAAAATAGATTCCATTATTAAAGAGTTAGGAGATGAGAATATATGGTTAGCAGTAACCTATAATCATTCAGACAGAGATTCTTTAACTCATAATACTAAGGTATGGACTATTATTAAAAATTTTGGGGAAAGTTTGTGGGATGTATTTAAAAAATACGGATATGCTCCCATGCCACCCAATCCTACACAGCCAGATATGCCTCCTTATAAAGAAACGGTATTGGAAGATATTACCAAATTTAATAAACCTGACCAGTTAAGGCTTTTATGTATAAAATACTGGTTCCATGTTTCTGAATATTGTAAATTTGGGAACATGATAAAAAAATATATTAAAAAAGAAGAAGACCAGTCATTAGAAGAAATATGGAAATCGATAGAATAGTGAACAGTGATGCGTGAATAGTGATGAGTTACGGAAAAAATAAAATCTCTGCTCACTGTTCACCCATTACCCGTCACTAATTAAGAAAGAAAGGCAGTAATGAGGTGACAGTTTTATTAGAAGGCAACCTTGCTAATATAAGTCTCTTTAACTTATTGCAATTTATAAAATTAGAGTTAAAAACTTGTATTTTAACAATTATAATTAAAGAAATTAATCAGGAAGCAAAAATATATTTTAACGTTGGAAATATTATTCATGCTGAAGTGAATAATTTACAGGGACCTGAGGCAATGTACCGTGTTATATGCTGGTGGAGTATAGGCAAGTTTGAGCTTAAAGAAATACATCCTTCCGAATTACCAACTCCGACAATTCAACAAAACCTTGAATTTATTTTAATAGAGAGTGCAAAGAGAATGGATGAATGTGCAGAATTTCGTAAAGTAGTTCTTTCTCTTACTGCCACTTTAAGTTTTACCGGGGAGGCAATTGAAGTTATAAAAAAAGGTATAGATGAGGAATCTCCTGAATGGATACCGGCTTTTGTGAAAAATCTTCCACGTTCTTTTAGTGTTGCCAGATTTTTTGAGCTTTGCAAATGTGATGAATTGGAATCTTGCAATACCATTAAATATTTACTTGCGACAAGAGCTCTTCAAAGCCATATAATTTCAGTAAAAGATGTTGCCAATACAATATTGGATTCTTTTACACTGATAATAATGGAATTTGTCGGGTTTGACCAGAGTCAGCAAATAGTTAAAGAGGCAGCGGACGAATTACAAATGGTAGACGCAGAACCCGGTTTTGCCCAACTTCTGAATTTAAGTGATAAAATTGAAGAAAAACTTAAACCGTTCGTTGATGATGAAAAATTACAGGAAGCTGTATATCGTTTGAGAGCCAGAATTACAAGCTTAATATAAACAGTTAAATAAAAAATCACTATGCAATGGATAAAAAAAATTGCCATATTATTTATTTTTGTATTCTGTACTTCGTGTGATGAAAGGAATAACTCTTATAATGAATCAGTAATTAACGCTCGAACAAGAGTTGCCATACACGGCAAAATTTTTCAAGATGCCTTTAATGGTCGTACAGGTGCCGCAATAATAATGGATGTGAATAATGGTGAAATACTCGGGCTTTTTAACCAAAAACTAGCGATAGAATCCGAATTTGCCCCGGGTTCTGTTTTAAAATTGATTACTGCCTATGCGGCGACTAAAGAAAGGATTACTGATTTTGACAGAAAAATTGTATGTTCGGGGAATTATTATATTGGCAAAAATGTTATTCATTGCTGGGTAATTAATGGACACGGGGCATTGGATTTAAAAGAAGCAATCGCTTATTCATGTAATATACATTTTTATAATCTTGCCAAAGAATTAGGGGCTCCCAAATTATTGTCTTATTATAAAAAATTTGGTCTAGGCACCAAAACCGGTATAAATTTGCCGGATGAAAAAGCCGGATTCATACCAACGCCTCATTCTTTAAAAGAAACAATTGACCTTGCTGTTGGTGAAGGAATGATACGTGTAACTCCTTTGCAAATAGTAAATTTTATATCATGTATTGCAAATGGAGGGATTTTATATAAACCGTTTATTCAAAGCTCGGAGAGGGAAAAGGGGGAGATAGTAGGAAAACATGTCAACAATAATCTCCCTGATTCCGATAAAAAATATCTTGATTATATTAAACTTGGTATGAGGGAAGCCATTTTAAAAGGTAATGCCCGCCTTGCAAATCAAACGGTTTTGGAAGTAGCAGGTAAAACAGGGAGTGCAACTATTTTGGGGACAAAATACACTCATGGCTGGTTTGCAGGTTTTGCTCCATATAATAATCCACAAATAGCACTGGTAGTATTTGTAAAAGAAGGCAAAGGCTTTACCACAGCGGCAACTATAGCCAAAAAGATTTTTTTAGGGATTATGTAAGTAAAGCAAGGCATAAATAATTAAACACACGTCTAATTTTACTTCCTGCTTTACTTAAAACTTCTTTGTATTAGTATCTTTTTCTATCAAAAGGCCTATCTCCGCCGCCTCTATCTCTGTCTCTGCCCCTGTCCCTGTCCTGATAATCTCCTCTTCTTCCTCTATCTCTGTCATAACCTCCGCCTCCATCCCGGCGATATCCTCCTCTGCCACCACCATTAAATTCCTCATCCAGCCCCTTGCAGGTTAGATATATTTTCCCTATATGGTCTATATCTGTTACTCTTACGTCAATTTCATCTCCCACATTTACTATTTCTTCAACAGTTGCAATATGTCTATTGGCTAATTGGGATATATGAACCATACCTTCCTGCTGCGGGTAAACTTCTACAAAAGCCCCGTAACTTGTCGTTTTGGTTACTTTACCTTTATAAATACGACCTATTTCTACTCTTTGGGTAATACGTTCTATCCATTCTTTTGCTCTTTTACCGCCTTCAGAGTCATTGGTGACAATATGAACTTTGCCATCGTCTTCAATATCAATTTTGACACCTGTTTCTTCTATGATTTTCTTTATGTTTTTACCAGATGGGCCTATAACTTCTCCTATATATTCGGGACTGATTTGCATAAAGATTATTCTTGGTGCATACGGGGATAAATCAGCTCTTGGTTTATCAATTACTTCTTCCATTTTCTTTAATATATGGATTCGTCCTTCTTTTGCCTGTGCCAAAGCGCTTTTTATAATTTCCAATGAAATTCCTTTGGTTTTTATATCCATTTGAAGAGCAGTAATTCCATCATGAGAACCGGCAACTTTAAAATCCATGTCTCCAAGAAAATCTTCCAAGCCCTGTATATCGCTTAAAATCGCAAAATCCTCACCCTCTTTAATTAATCCCATTGCGATACCGCTAATCATAGTTTTAAGGGGAACACCCGCATCCATAAGTGCCAGAGTGCTTCCACAGGTAGATGCCATTGAAGTCGAACCATTTGAGCTTAGTACTTCTGATACGACCCGTATTGTATATGGAAATTCTTCTTCAGACGGTAAAACAACTTCTATTGCTCTCGACGCTAATGCTCCATGTCCGATTTCTCTTCTGCCCGGAGCTCTCATGGGACGGATTTCACCTGTTGAAAATCCCGGAAAATTATAATGATGTAAATAGCGTTTGGTCGATTCTGACTCTACTTCATCCAAACGCTGGGCATCACTTGCAGAACCAAGAGTTGCTATGGACATTACCTGTGTCAGACCTCTTGTAAATAAACCACTTCCATGGGTACGTGGCAAAAATCCGACTTTAGAGGATATAGGTCTGATTTCATTTAATGCCCTGTCATCCACTCTTCGTTTTTCTTGCATAATAATTCTTCGCATTTCTTTTTTTTCTAAGTTGCTTAATACATAAGCAAGGTCGTAAGGGCGTTCCGCATATGCAAGTCTTACAGGATGTTTTTCATCTAATTGTTTTATTTTATCCTCATATTCTTTTACAATTAACCGGCTTTGTTCTTTATATAAAATAATATCTTTTATATTTAATAATTCTTTAATTTTTGGAGATGAATCCTCTAATATGAAGTCTTTTATAGCCTGATTGGGTGCATATAGTTCCCCAATCTTTTTTTGCTTACCCACCATGTCTGTTAGTTCTTTAATTTTATCTGCTATTCTTTGACATTCTTGATAACCCACATCTATAGCTTTTAAAACATCTTCTTCAGGTAAAAGTTTTGCTCCTGCCTCTATCATAAAAATAGCATCTTTACTCCCTGAAATAATCATATCCAGCTGACTATTTTCCTTTTCAACAAAAGAGGGATTAATAATGTATTCTCCATTTATATATCCCATTCTTACAGCACCAATGGGTCCTAAAAATGGTATTTCAGAAATACTCAAAGCCGCTGATGCCCCTATTAATCCAAGTATATCAGGTTGATTAATCTGGTCGGCTGAAAGAACATACGCCACAACTTGAACATCATATCTATACCCGTCAGGAAAAAGCGGGCGAATAGAACGGTCAATAAGGCGACTGGTCAATATTGCGTTTTCAGTTGCTCTTCCTTCTCTTCTTGTAAAACTTCCCGGAATTCGTCCTACAGCATACATTTTTTCTTCATAGTCTACTAAAAGCGGGAAAAAATCTATGCCTTTACGTAAATCGTGGGAAGAAGTTGCATTAACTAATACGACTGTATCTCCACAGGTAACTACTACTGACGCTCCCGCCTGTGTTGCAAGTTCACCTGTTTCAATAGTAATAATACGATCTCTAATTGGAATTTCGATTTTTGTATTCATAAATTTACTCATTTCTATATTTTTCAAGGGGAAAAAGATAATTATTTTAAAATATTAATAATTGAAACTAATATCGGATTTGACTATACTTATTTTTTTAATTTAAGTTTAGTAATAATTTTTCTATAACGGCTGTTATCTTCCTGTAATAAATAATTTAAAAGTTTTCGTCTCTTTCCAACCATTTTAACCAATCCGAGGCGGGAATTAAAATCTTTTTTGTTTCCTTCAAGATGCCTGGTTAATTGGTTAATTCTTGTAGTAAGAACAGCTACCTGTACTTCAGGTGATCCGTTATCTTTGTCATGCACTTGATGTTCTTTGATTATTAGTGTTTTTTCTTCTTTTAGTAAGGACAACTTCTTTACCTCCATATAATCTTTCTATAAACTTTTTAATCTAAAATTTATTTTAACATATATATTTTTTAATGACTATAGATTTGCTCACAAATAGATTAAGTAATGTAACAATTTATCCTCCAATTTGAGACATAATACGGGTATTAAAGAATTTATTATTATGTTGTTTCTGTTTATTTGCAATTGCAATTTTAGCTATGTTCTGTAATTCTTCCGGTGTTGCCCCATTTCTTAAAGGAGTTTTTAAATCTATTTCCTCAATAGCAAAAAGACATGTTTTTAATTTACCGTCAGCAGTTAATCTAAGTCTATTGCACCTATCGCAAAAACAATTGCTGATAGGAGTTATAAAACCAATACTCCCCCTTGCCCCTTTAATTTCAAAATATTCTGCAGGACCATTGCCTTTTATTTTTACAGGCGATAATTCAAAGTATTTCTCAATGTTTTTTTTAGCATCTTGTACCGGAATAAAATTTTCATCAGAATATATTCGTCTTGAACCAAATGGCATAAGTTCAATAAAGCGGATATGCAGAGGCAAATCCAGAGTTAATTTGCAAAAAGAAATGATTTCATCATCATTAATTCCCTTCATAAGAACCGTATTGATTTTTATAGGCTCAAATCCGGTATTTAGAGCCAAATTGATTCCTTTGATGACTTTTTTTAAGTCCCCGCCACATGTAATTTCTTTATATTTTTCTTCCTGTAAACTGTCAAGGCTTATGTTTATACGCTTGAGTCCGCTTTTATACATTTGATTTGCATATTGTTCCAACAAAATCCCATTTGTAGTTAAAGATAAATCTTTTATTTGGGGTATACAAGAGAGCATTTCAATTAATTTGGATGCATTTTTTCTAACTAAAGGCTCCCCTCCTGTTAAACGGATTTTTGTCACACCAAGGGGAATAGCAACAAGTAAAACAATTTGTTTTATTTCATCATAAGTAAGTATTTCTTTATGTTCAATGAATATAAAATTATCTTTAGGTAAGCAGTACTGACACCTTAAATTACATCTGTCAGTAATTGAAATTCGCAAATAGTTAATTTCTCTTTGCCAGGAGTCTTGCATTTAATTAAGTTTTTTTTATGGATTATGTTTTTCAATGTTTATGTCTGGTGCAGGATTTACTTTTCCTCCGATAACATTAAGTAAAACAATTGCTTTACTGATATATTTTACATCATAAAGAGCTGCTGTGCTGTCATAAACCCCTGCGATAAGGATTCTGGTTCCTGTCGGGACTTTGGTTAAAAGATAATTGCCGCTGGAATCTACAGTGACACCCTTATTTAAAATGGTTTCAAGTGTTGAAGGAGTAAATGTACTTGTTGCACCGAAATACTGTAGCCTTGTCAATAACCCTGTC
>Ga0208863_1002226_pt1 | contig 10362 bp, 10 predicted proteins | sample RifOxyD3_FD_184040 | JGI IMG/M metagenome (GOLD analysis project Ga0208863, IMG submission 184040) | Soil microbial communities from Rifle, Colorado - Rifle Oxygen_injection D3 (SPAdes) | ecosystem: Environmental > Terrestrial > Deep subsurface > Rock core/Sediment | place: Rifle, Colorado...
GGCCGGGAATGTTGGTGTTGCCTTGCGTTTGGGCGACTTGCCCGGGCTCGACCCAGCAACGCTGCTCAGGTGTTCCAACCACGGCACGCACCGAGGTCACGTTGGCCTCAAAGAGCCGCTCGTTGTTGCGCCGACGGTAGTCCGGTGCTGCAACAGGCGGCATGGACTGACGGTCGCCCTCAATGCGTGTGTCCCGGTTCAGAGCGCGCACCGACGAAACCCGGTCATTCAGGCCCATCGCCCGCATCGACGGATACTGGCCCGGCCGCAAGACGACACAGCGCCCCCGGAACTTATTTTTGTCACAGACCTCCCACGGACTGCCAAGCACCACCACCGAAGAGGCGCGGTCATTGAACTGGTTGCGGGCCAAGTTGTTGACCAACTTGTCGGTGGTGAAAGATCGACCGGTAAAACCCTCACCTTCGTAAAAGGTGACCTGCGGCGTCACCGAGGCGGGCGCCGTGTTGCGCACTGCCCGCACCGACGACACGCGGTCATTCAAACCCATCGCCCGTAAAGAGGGATATTGGCCAGGTTGCAACACGGCACAACGACCGCCGAACTGGGTGTTTTCGCAAACCTCCCAGCTGTCCCGGACCACCACCACCGACGAGGCGCGGTCATTAAAACCGTAACGCTCAAAATTGCCCACCTGGCTCTCGGTTGTGAAAGATCGGCCTTGGAAGCCGTCCCGTTCAAAAAAGGTAACTTGCGCCATCGCCTGGCTGGCAACCGCCACAGCGGCCAGCGTTAACGCGGTTCTTACATATGCATTCATTGATAGTTTCTCCAGGAAGTTGTAGCCATGTGCCATTTCGCACCGTGCGTGTCATGCCTTGATGGGATGCGAGTGACACCGACCGGACTGTGGCCTGCCACTGCGGCGACGTCTGTACGTTGGCACACCGTGCAACTGGCAGCAAGTCCATGCAAATTGAACGGGGAAAAAATCATTTTTATATGTCTGCAAGCGCACGGATGTCATGCCATGCATGCCTTAAGCTGGCGTCAACGGTATCGAACACCGTCCTGTTTGACACAAATATTTGCGCGGGCTTCAAGTCTGACGCCAGCAAGAAATTCCGAGTGTTGAACACAACGTGAAAATGATTTGGAGTCAAAAATGTCTAAACTTTCCCCCCGCCTCCTGGCTGCGTCACTCATGCTGGCATATGCCAGTATGGCGCCCGCTCAGGCGGCCATAGACGCCGATGCAGCCAAAGCCCTGTTCAAGGACAACGATTGCACCAAATGCCATGCGGTTGACAAAACCAAAAAAGGCCCCTCCTTGAAAAAGATGGCAGCCAGCCAAAAGACAGACGGTCAGGAGAAGGTCATCAAAAACATCACCACCGGTCCCAAAATCCAGTTCGAAGACGGCACCGTGGAAAAACACAAAATCATCGACACCAAGGATCCCAAAGAGTTGAAGAATCTGGCAGATTGGATTCTGTCGCAATAGAACGGGGTTTCAGGGCACGGCTGCCCGGCGTGCAGCAAAACGGCTGCCCTATCTGCTACGCTCCACGCCATGCCAAATCAAGCCACCGCCACAGCCATGCCGCCCGCTGTGATCGTCCTGCTGTTGTCGCTCCTGCTCGGCCTGCAACCTGTCACCACTGACCTCTATTTACCCGCGTTGCCGGTGCTCACCGCCGGCTTTGTCGCGCCGATGCAGCAGGCGCAGTTGACGCTGACAGCGCTGCTGCTGGCCTTTGGTGTGTCGCAACTGGTATGGGGGCCATTGTCCGACCGGTTCGGGCGGCGACCCATTTTGCTGATCGGCCTGAGTGCTTATGTACTGGCGGCCATTGGCAGCACGCTGGCGTCCAGCATGGTCGCCCTGATTATGTGGCGCACCGTGCAAGGTGCCGCCATGGGCGCAGCGGTGATGTGTGCGCGTGCCATCGTGCGCGACCTGTACACCCCGGTGCAGGGCGCGCGCGTCATGAGCAAGGGTTTGAGCGGTCTGGGCGTGATTGCATGTTTAAGTGCCCCCGTTGGCGGGCTGCTGACCGAAGCCTTTAACTGGCGTTTTGCGCTCCTGGCGCTGGCCGTTTTTGGTGCCGTCAGTCTGGCCGTGATCGCCTGGCGCTTTGAAGAAACACTGCAACGAAAAAACCCTGCCGCACTACAAGCCGCCACGCTGCTGACCACCTGGCAAAGCATTGTGCGCCACCCTACTTTTCTGGCTTATTCAGCGCTCTCAGCAGCATCTTATGGCGGCCTGTTCACCTTTTTGGCAAGCTCGTCGTTTGTCTTCATGAATGTGCTGGACCTGACAAAAACGCAGTACAGCTGGCTCATGGCGCTCAACTCGCTGGCCTATATTGGCGGCACCTTTTTGTGCCGCCACTGGCTGCCCCGCTTTGGTGTGCGGCGCACCCTCAAATGGGCCGGCGTGCTATCCCTTGCTGGCGGCACGCTGATGGCCGGTCTCAGCCTGATGGGCGTGCAAAACGTGTGGGCCATCATGCTGCCGCAGTTGCTTTTTGTCATTGGTCACGGCATTCACCAGCCCTGCGGCCAAAGCGGCGCGGTGGGGCCGTTCCCGCACGCGGCCGGCGCGGCATCGGCTGTGAACGGCTTCTTGATGATGCTGGCCGCCTTCGCCATGGGCAGTTGGCTCGGGGGCCACATGGACGGCACCGTGCTGCCACTCACGCTGGGTGTGTGGTTCTGGAGCGCCCTGATCTCGCTGTCAGCCTGGACCCTGGTACAAAAATATGGAGAGCCCAAATAATGGGGGTCAGATTCCAATTAATTTCTCACCTGCCCCGCTACCTGGCGCTGGTCGGCCCCACCGCGTCGGGCAAAACAGCGGCCGCGCTGGCCATTGCACAAGCCTGGCCGGTGGAGATCATCAGTGTCGATTCGGCACTGGTCTACCGCGGCATGGACATTGGCACGGCCAAACCCACAGCAGCCGAGCTGGCTTTGGTTCCGCACCACCTGATCAACATCCGCGACCCGCTGCAGGCCTACAGCGCCGCAGAATTCGTGGCCGACGCCCGGCAGTTGATGACCGACATCACGGCCCGCGGCAGGCTGCCGCTGCTGGTGGGCGGCACCATGCTGTACCTCAAGGCGCTGCGCGACGGGCTCGACGACATGCCACGCGCCGAGCCCGCCATTCGAGAAGCCATTGCCTGGGAAGCGGCGCAAAAAGGCTGGCCCGCCCTGCACGCCGCGCTGGCACAGGTTGACCCGGAAACCGCTGCTCGGCTGGCTCCGGCCGACTCGCAACGCATTTCCAGGGCGCTGGAGGTGTTTCGCCTCAGCGGGCGGCCGCTGTCTTCTTTTCAAACCAGAAATTCCGACTCCCAAAAGGCGCCCATTCATGACCCGGACAGCCTGCTGATCTCACTGGAACCGCTGGATCGCGCCTGGCTGCACCAACGCATCGCCCAACGCTTTGACACCATGCTGGCGGCTGGCTTTCTGGACGAGATGAAGGCCTTGCGGGCGCGGGGTGACCTGCACCCGGACCTGCCATCCATGCGCTGCGTCGGATACCGCCAGGTCTGGGAAGCTTTGGATGGCCTATGGCCCATGAGTGAGCTGCGCGACAAGGGCATTGCCGCCACACGCCAACTCGCCAAGCGCCAGATCACCTGGTTGCGCGCCATGCCACAGCGCCAGGTGGTGACGTGTGATGCGCCGGATGCACTGGAACAAGTGCTGGCATTGGCGGCTCAATTTTTGCGTTGAACATCGGATTGTCATTTTGACGTATAAACTCGTATCAACACTTTCCAGAATTCATCATGACAGCGACGATCATTGCAGAACAAACCGTTCAGGTATGGGGCAACGGCCTGGCGGTGCGCATCACCGCACCTGTTGCCAAAGCAGCCCGTTTTGCACAGGGCTCCCCAATCCGGATCGAAGTGGTCGAAGGCGGTGTGCTGCTGCGTGCGGTGGGTGAGCCCAAACTCACCCTGGCGCAAAAACTCAAGGCCTTTGACCCCGCAGTTCACGGCGGCGACGCCATGACCAGCGGTCGTGTCGGCGCTGAGGTGTTCTGATGCCCGACAGCAAACTTTGGGTGCCTGACCGGCGTGACATGATCTGGATCGACTTCAACCCGCAGATCGGCTCTGAGACGAAAGACGAACACCCGATGTTGGTGCTCTCCCCCAAGGCCTTCAACGAGCGCACCGGCATCGTCATCGGCTTGCCCATGACACATGCGCCGTTTAACGAAACCAACCCCTTTGCTGTCAAATTCACCGGCGCTGGAGGTGAGGTCGGCTACCTGCTGACGCACCTGCCCAAGTCCTTTGATTGGCGCAAGTGCGGTGCCCGCCCCCATCTGTTCAAGCCAGTCAACGTATCGCTATTTGAGTCCGCCTGTGAGTCGCTCAATGGCATTATTTCCATTGCTTGATGCCGGGGCCATAAATCCAATCAGTTGGCCCCTCCATGACCCTGATCATCAAACACCTTGGTAAACGCTACGGTCAAACCCCAGTCTTCAGCCACGTGTCACTGCGCGTGGCACCGGGCGAATTTGTTGCCATTGTGGGTGAGTCGGGGGTGGGCAAGTCCACCCTGCTCAACTGCATGGCGGGGCTGGACAGCTGGGACAGTGGCACCGTGCTGCTGAACGAACAAGATCTGGGCACACTCAGCGACGAGCAACTGGCGCGTCTGCGCCGAGAGAAAACCGGTTTTGTGTTTCAGGCCTTTCACGTACTGCCGCACTTGAGCGTGGCGCAAAACGTGGCCCTGCCGCTGATGCTGCTGGGCCAGCATGACGACGCCCGGGTGCAAGCCATGCTCGATGCCGTGGGCCTGTCTGGTTTGGGCGAGCGCCTGCCGCAACAGCTCAGCGGCGGCCAGTTGCAGCGCGTGGCCATCGCCCGCGCGCTGGTGCACCGCCCGATGCTGCTGTTGGCCGACGAGCCCACCGGCAACCTTGACCCCGGCACCGCCGCCCGTGTCATGGACGCCCTGGTGCAGCAGACCCGCCAGCACGGTGCCGCCATGGTGCTGGTCACACATTCACTGACGGCTGCAGAGCGCGCCGACCGGGTGCTCAGACTCACCCCCGAGGGGCTGGTTTCACATGCAAGTCCTGATTGATTTTTGCGACCCGCATGGTCAGCAGGCCGCGTTGCGCTGCGCTTTCGACCAACCGCAGCAGTCCCTGGTGGCGCACACGCCTCAGCAGATCAAGCCGCTGCTGGAAGCCGTTGATGCCCTGTCCAGACAAGGCTTCTGGTGCGTGGGTTATGTGCGTTATGAGGCCGCGCCAGCGTTTGATGCCGCACTCAAAGTGCATACGTCAGACGGTCCACTGGCCTGGTTCGGCGTCTATGCCAAGGCCCTGCCGTGGCCCGACAAGGCGGCTGATGGCGCCGATAAAAATGACGCCACCCGCGTGTTATGGCAAAGCAGCCTGGACCGGGCGGACTTTGATTCGGCACTAGCGTGCATCCACCAGGCCATTGCGGCGGGCGACCTGTACCAGGTCAACTACACCGCGCCGCTGCACGGCGCGTTTTCAGGTGATGCGCAAACACTGTTCCGGCGCCTGCACCGCGCCCAACCCCGGGGCTACGCGGCATTTATCGACAGCGGGTTTGAGCAGGTGCTGTCGGTCTCACCCGAGCTGTTTTTTGACTGGCAGGACAGCACCCTGCTGACCCGCCCGATGAAAGGCACCGCGCCACGTGGTAACGGCGCAGAAGAAGATGCCGCACTGGCGGCCGCGCTGGTGGCCTCACCCAAGGAACGCGCTGAGAACGTGATGATTGTTGATTTGCTGCGCAACGACGTGTCGCGCGTCGCGCAGCCGCACAGCGTCAAGGTACCGCATCTTTTTTCCGTACAAACGCTGCCCACGGTGTTGCAAATGGTGTCCGACGTGACCGCCACCACCCGACCCGGCACCCGCTTGTGCGACGTCTTTGGCGCGCTGTTTCCCTGTGGCTCGATCACCGGCGCACCCAAGGTACAGGCCATGCGCATGATCGGGGCGCTGGAACCCACGCCGCGCGGCATTTACTGCGGCGCCATCGGTGTGGTGCGCCCCGGTGGCCACGCCACCTTCAATGTGGCAATTCGCACCGTCACGCTACGCGACACCTCGGCCACTTGCGGCATTGGCAGCGGCATCACTGCGGACGCCACGGCAGAGGCAGAGTGGCAGGAGTGGCGTGTCAAACGCGGCTTCCTGGCGCGCGCCAGCGAGTCATTCAAGCTACTGGAAACCCTGCGCCTGGAAGCTGGCGTTTTTCGTCATCTGGATGCGCATTTGGCCCGGCTGCAGCGGGCGGCGGCACACTTTGCCTATCCGTGGGATGAATCCCACATCAAGCAGGTCTTGCATGGTCTGATCACCAGCGAATCAGCCCGGCGAGTACGTCTCTTGCTGGATGACCAAGGCCACGCGCAAGCGCAGGCTTTTGCGCTGGCGCCGTCACCGTCGCCGGTGACGCTGCAACTGGCCAATCGGCCTTTCGAGGAAGCACAGAGCGAGTTCACCCGTTTCAAAACCACGCACCGCGCCCACTACGAGGCTTTTACCCCTACCAATCCGGACGTGTTCGACACCCTGCTCCACAACGACGCCGGCGAGCTAACCGAATGCACCCGTGGCAACATCGCCCTGCTGCTTGATGGCCGCTGGGTGACACCGCCACTGCGCTGCGGGCTGCTGGACGGCATCGGGCGGGAGCTATTTCTCAAAGAAGGCCGCCTGCGTGAAGCCGTGGTGCGGGTAGACGACTTGCCACGGGTGCAGGCGCTGGCTTTCATCAACAGCCTGCGCGGCTGGCTGGATGCCCGGCTGCTCAGATAATTTCAGCGTAGTCCCCCTGAAAAGCCAAAGGAAACACACATGTTTGTCGTCATTTTTCGTGCCAAAGTTCGCCGTACTGACACCGAATACACCCAGGTCGCAGCGCGCATGCGCGAGTTGGCACTGGGTCAGTTCGGCTGCCTTGAGTTCACCGCAGTGACCGAGGGTCAGGACGAAATTGCCCTGTCTTATTGGCCCACAGAAGAAAGTATCCGGGCCTGGAAGTCACACTCAGAGCACCTGCTGGCCCAGCAACTTGGCCGCGAACGCTGGTACGAATCCTACGTGGTGCAAGTGGCTGAAATGACGCGGGAATACCGGTTTACGCTTTGATTTGAATCCCAAAAAAGCACACATTCTCCCCAAGTTGTGATAAGGTATTACTTCATCATTCCAGACTGGAAGTCATCATGACAGCAACAGCCACCCACCCCATGACCATCAAAATTGACCTGGAAACCAAAGCGCGTGTGCAGCGCCTGGCAGCAGCACGTCAAAGAACATCGCACTGGCTGATGCGCGAGGCGATCAGCCAGTATGTTGAACGTGAAGAAAAGCGCGAAACTTTCCGACAAGATGGCCTGCGGGCATGGCACGACTACCAGGCCAACGGCCTACACGTCACAGCAGCAGAAGCTGATGTCTGGCTGGGAAAACTGGAAGACGGACACGATGAAGCGCCGCCCACATGCCACGTTTAACATGGTCACCGCCTGCCCTGCTTGACGTTCAGCGCCTCTATCGCTTTTTGACCAATAAAAATCGCGACGCAGCCAAAAGTGCTATCAATGCCATCAGGCAAGAGGTCAAGGTGCTTTCCTTGCAGCCCGACATTGGGCGCCCTATCGAAGAGATGCCACCAGAATTTCGGGAATGGCTGATTGACTTCGGCAACAGTGGTTATGTCGCCATGTATCACCATGACGCCGATGTTGTCACCATTCTGGCGGTACGACACCAAAAAGAAGCGGGTTACAAAGATTGAACATGGTATGACGGTCAATTGTCAACATTGCTGATTTTTTTGAACAACACCCCACCCCATGCTCGACCTGCTCAAAACCTTCTCCTGGCAAGAGCTCAAACACCATCCATGGCGCAATGCGGCGGCGGTGGTGGCGGTGATGCTGGGCGTGGCGCTGGCGTTCTCAGTCCATTTGATCAACGCCAGCGCACTCGATGAGTTCTCACAGGCGGCACGCTCGGTGGGTGGCCAGCCCGACCTGGAATTGCGCGGCGTGCAGGGCCAATTTGATGAGGCCCTGTTTGCCCGCGTAGCACGATTGCCTGAAGTAGCGCTGGCCTCACCGGTGCTCGAAGTGGGCACCTACGCCATCACCCCTGAAGACAAACGCAGCCTGCAGGTGATCGGTGTGGATGCGCTGGTGGTGGCCTTTGTGGCGCCGGACTTGATGCCGCTGCCCAACCGCCGTAGCGACCAGAACACACCCGACCGCTTCGCGCTCTTTGCGCCGGGGCAGGTGTTTTTGAACCCGGCAGCACTTGCCCTGGCGGGGTCGACGCTGCAATTACAAAGCGGCCTGGAACGGGTCGCGGTCACCGTGGCCGGTAGTGTTCGCGCCAGCGGCCGGGCGCTGGCGGTGATGGACATTGGTGCCGCGCAGGAGCTGTTTGGCAAACAGGGGCAGCTCAGCCGCATCGATGTGCGCCTGAAGGCCGGTGTCAATCGCAACGACTTTGTCCGCAGCTTGGGCCAAGCGCCCGACTGGCCCACCAACCTGACCCTGACGGTACCGGGTGACGCGCAATCACAAATCAGCAAGCTCTCGCGTGCCTACCGTGTCAACCTGACTGTGCTGGCTTTTATTGCCCTGTTCACCGGGGCGTTTTTGGTGTTCTCGGTGCTGTCCTTGAGCGTGGCCAAACGGGCGCAGCAGTTTGCGCTGCTGGGGGTGCTGGGCCTGAGCGGCCGCAAACGGTTGAGCCTGGTGTTGTGGGAGTCGCTTTTTCTGGGCCTGTTGGGCAGTGCCGCCGGTATTGCTCTGGGCACCAGCCTGGCGGCGCTGGCCTTGAGATTGCTGGGTGGCGACCTGGGTGGCGGCTTTTTTGCCGGCACCGCGCCCAAGCTGCAGTTCAGTGGCTGGGCCGCGCTGCTCTACGGCGCCATGGGTGTGGCCGCCGCGCTGGTGGGCGGCTGGTGGCCGGCCCGGGCGGTGCAGGCCCTGCCACCAGCGCAAACTCTGAAAGGGCTGGGCGGCTCGCCCGTCAGCCCACACAGCCATTGGCTCAGCCTGATGCTCATCCTGCTGGGTGCCGCGCTGACCCAGGCGCCGGCCGTTTGGGGCATACCGGTGGCGGCCTACCTGTCAGTGGCCCTGCTGCTGGTGGGCGGTATTACCGCCCTGCCCTGGCTGATTGGCCTGCTGCTGGACCGCGTCGCGCCGCTGGTGGCGCGCCAGACCCTGCCGCTCTTGGCCGTGGCGCGCGCCCGGCACCAGCGCGAAACGGCAGCGGTGGCAGTCAGCGGCGTGGTGGCTGCACTGAGTCTGGCGGTGGCGCTCACCGTGATGGTGGCAAGTTTTCGGGAGTCAGTCACGCAGTGGTTGGACCAGGTACTGCCTGCCGATTTGTACGTGCGCAGCGCCGCCAACCTGGGTGCCAGCGACACGGTGTATTTCAGCCCGGAATATGTCCAGGCAGCGACCGCTTTGAGCGGTGTCAAGCAGTTGCAGGCGCAACGTGTGCTGCCCCTGCTGCTGCAACCCAGCCTGCCGCCGGTGGCGCTGATCGCCCGCGAGTTGTCGGACCCGGCCAAGAGCCTGCCACTGGTGGCCGAGCCACTGCCGGTGCCCGCCGGGCAGATCGGCATTTACGTGAGTGAAGCGGTGGTGGACCTGCACGGCGCCGTGACCGGCCAGACTTTTGCCCCGCTGGACAAGGCGTTCAGAAACCTCACCCCAACCGGAACGGGGGCCGCAACATCGTACTTTGTGGCGGGTGTCTGGCGCGACTACGCCCGCCAAACCGGCGCCATTGCCATTGACAAGGCGGCGTTTGAGCGCCTCACCGGCGACCAGCGCGCCAACGACCTGGCGCTGTGGCTGACCCAAACCTCGGACGCGCCCCAGGTGCAAGCGGCATTACGTGCGCTGGCGGATGACAGCGGTGCTGGCGCGGGTGAGCTGATGGAGTTTGGCACGCCGGGGCAAATCCGCGCCACCTCGCTGCGCATTTTTGACCGCAGTTTTGCGGTGACTTACTGGTTGCAGGCGGTGGCGATAGCGATTGGCTTGTTTGGCGTGGCCGCCAGTTTCAGCGCCCAGGTGCTGGCCCGGCGCAAGGAGTTTGGCCTGCTGGCGCACCTGGGGCTGACGCGGCGGCAAATCCTGACCGTGGTGGCTTTTGAGGGCGCCGCCTGGACACTGCTGGGCGCCTTGGCGGGGCTGGCGCTGGGCCTGGTGGTGTCAAGTGTGCTGGTGCATGTGGTGAACCCGCAAAGTTTTCACTGGACCATGGACCTGATGCTGCCCTGGTTCAAGCTGCTGGGCCTGTGCCTGGCAGTGGTGGCCGCCGGCACGCTGACCGCCTGG
>Ga0208863_1002228_pt1 | contig 10355 bp, 8 predicted proteins | sample RifOxyD3_FD_184040 | JGI IMG/M metagenome (GOLD analysis project Ga0208863, IMG submission 184040) | Soil microbial communities from Rifle, Colorado - Rifle Oxygen_injection D3 (SPAdes) | ecosystem: Environmental > Terrestrial > Deep subsurface > Rock core/Sediment | place: Rifle, Colorado...
ATTTCGTTTATTAAATATTTTTTATAATTTCGCAGCCTGTTTCAGGAGAAATGGCAGAGCGGTCGAATGCGGCGGTCTTGAAAACCGTTGTCCGAGCAATTGGACCGGGGGTTCGAATCCCTCTTTCTCCGCTTTTAGAAAATGTAAAAAAGGTAAAACGCCGAAAACACAAGAGTTTCCGGCGTTTTTCTTTTATGCCTAAAGCAAAAAAAAAGACAGAATTATGACGACTTCCGGTGGCTTAATCGGTGGACTTAAAATTTAACTTCCCAAGTCTATTACCCTGTTACATTATTCGCTGAATTACAGCGTTTTGCCTTGCGTTGATTTGTTTAAAAATAAGCTTTCATTAATGAGAGAGTTTTATCCAAAATGAGCAGGATAAAACAGATTTGAAAAAATCAAAATACTCACTGAAAACACAGACTTAGGATTTTTTTTCATCCCGGAATTTTAAATGTTGCTAATATACAAAAGACTTTGCAATATGTGAGAAAATATTTTTTTATCTTGTTGCAGGTTGTGAGTCTTGCAACCTGAAACATGCAACTTATCAATTTTATTTATTTTCTTAAAAAACACTTGTATCGAAAATTTATTTTTATTTTTGAAGTTTTTATGGTCATGTATTAAGTTCATTTCTGTAAGAAGGAAGGATGTCTAAATTTGATAAATTAGAATCATGAAAATAAAATTTTTAGGAGCAGCGCGAGAAGTAACCGGAAGCAAACATCTTATAACAACAGATGATGGAACAACTATTTTGCTTGATTGCGGATTGTATCAGGGAAAAGGCTTGCAGACAGATGAACTGAATCGTAATTTAGGTTTTAATCCTAAAGATATTGATTACCTGATATTGTCACATGCGCATATTGATCATTCAGGTTTAGTTCCGTATATAGTTAAAAATGGATTTGAAGGAATGATTATCTGCACACATGCAACCCGCGATCTTTGTGCAATATTGTTGTCTGACAGTGCCCGCATTCATGAACACGATGCCCACACGTTTAATAAAAAGCGAAGAAGAGAAGGGCTGCCCACTATTGAGCCTATTTACAGAATTGAAGATGCTGAAAAAAGTCTTGGATATTTTGTTAGTATCGGTTATAACAACAAATTCAAAATAAATAAAAATGTAAGTCTTATTTTTACTGAAACAGGCCATATTCTTGGAGGAGCAGCTGTTAATCTTACTTTTACAGAAGGCACTGAAACCAAGCGAATTTGTTACACGGGCGATGTCGGAAGGCATCATAATTTAATATTGAAAGAACCTCAACCTTTTCCTCAGTGTGATTATCTGATTACAGAATCTACTTATGGCGACAGGCTTCATGATAATAAAGATGATTCCCAGAAACGCTTACTTGAGGTTGTTGTTGAAACCTGCGTGAAAAAAAGAGGAAAATTGATTATTCCTTCTTTCAGTGTTGGTCGTACTCAGGAAATAGTTTACTCCTTGAACCTACTCTGGAACAAAGGATGGTTGCCTAAAGTAAAAGTTTTTGTTGACAGTCCTCTTTCTATAAATGCAACGAACATAATGCGTATGCATCCCGAGAGTTTCAATAATGCAATGCTTGAGCAAATGGAAAATGATCCCGATCCTTTTGGATTTAATACATTGACCTACGTTCGTTCAGAAGATGATTCAAAAAAATTGAATAATCACGATGAACCCTGCATTATTATCTCTGCCTCTGGTATGATGGAAGCCGGACGTGTGAAGCATCATCTGGCAAATAGTATCAGTAGTAAAAAAAACACAATACTCGTTGTAGGATATTGTGCTCCTTCTACTCTTGGCGCAAAAATTAAACGCGGTGATTCTGAAGTTTCCATTTTTGGTATTCGTTACAAAGTAAAGGCAGATGTTCGGATACTTGAATCTTACAGCGCTCACGGCGATTTTAATGAAATGATTTTTTATTTGAGTTGCCAGAATAAAAAAGAATTAAAAAAAATATTTCTTGTTCACGGAGAATATGAAACACAGTTGAACTACAAGACAACACTTGAGTTTAACCGATTTTATAATATTGAAATTCCGGAACAGGGACAGGAATTTGAGTTGTAGGTGTAAGGGAAGCAATCCTGTGAGGTATTTCGGGAATGCAGGTGCGGAGGCTATCCTCACAGGTTTGTGTGAGTTGGGATTTTAAAACGAAATGAAATAAATAATGATAAAGGGGAAAAAAATAGCAGTGGTTTTACCTGCTTACAATGCTGAAAAAACATTAGAGCAAACGTATAATGAGATTCCTTTTGACATCGTGGATGAAGTAATTCTGGTTGATGATTGCAGCAAAGATAATACAGCACAGAAAGGAAAGGAATTGGGAATAAAACATATCATACGCCATGAAAAAAATAAGGGCTATGGAGGAAATCAGAAAACCTGTTATAATAAAGCTCTCGAATTGAATGCCGATATTGTGGTAATGCTGCATCCCGATTATCAGTATACGCCTAAATTAATACACTCCATGTGTTACCTTCTTGCAAATGATGTGTATCAGGTTGTTCTTGGATCAAGAATTTTAGGAAAAGGCGCTTTAAAAGGAGGAATGCCGCTTTATAAATATTTCTTTAATCGTTTTCTTACTTTATTTCAGAATATTTTTATGAATCAGAAGTTGTCGGAATACCACACCGGCTATCGTACTTTTTCAAAAGAAGTGTTGCTAAATATTGATTATATGACAAATTCTGATGATTTTGTTTTTGATAATCAAATGCTCGCTCAAATCTGTTTTGCCGGTTATGAAATAGCTGAAATTACTTGCCCTACCAAATATTTTGAAGAAGCTTCTTCTATTAATTTCAGCCGCAGTACTAAATATGGACTTGGAGTACTTGGAACTTCCCTGAAATATTTTTTTCAAAAATCAGGATTGGCAAAATACCGGATTTTTAGAAAACCTGTGTGAAAAAGCACATTTCGACTTCGCTCAATGTGCAAAAGAGTTAAGGGAAAAATACTTTTATGAAAATTCAATCATTGTTTTGAGATTTTTATTACCTGATAAAAATCATAAACAAGTCTGACCTTTATTATATTCGTTTTGTTGTCACGTTTTCTGTTATCAATTAATTTTACGTCATCAACAAAAAAAACATGAAACGCTATATATTCATTCCAATATTATTCATTTTCTCTCTGCTTGTAAATGGACAGACGGGAACAATCAAAGGACGTGTTTTTAATGCTGTAAATAACGAACCGCTACCTTTTGTAAATATTGTTATAACAGGAACAACAATCGGCTCCACAAGCGACTATGATGGTAATTTTATTTTTGCGGGCATTAAACCGGGCTTTTATAAACTGACGGTCAGTTCTGTGGGATTCGAGAAAAAAATGACTGAAGAAATTCAGGTAATCAATGCCAAAGCGACGTCAATTGATGTACCATTAAATGAATTAACCATTAAACTGAACTTAGTTGATGTAACAGCATCCCGTTTTTTAAAAAAAGAAGAAAGTTTAGTTTCAATAAGAACAATTGGCGTTTCTGAAATTGAAAACAATCCTGGTGCAAACAGAGACATTTCAAAGGTAATTCAGAGTTTTCCGGGAGTAGCAACCACGCCCGCCAACAGAAACGATGTAATTGTACGTGGAGGAGGATCAAATGAAAGTCGTTTTTATCTTGACGATGTTGAAATTCCCAATATCAATCATTTTACTACACAAGGAGCATCGGGAGGTTCAAATGGAATTCTTAATGCAGATTTTATTCGTGAAGTGAATTTTTATTCCGGTGGTTTTCCTGCGGCAAAAGGAAATGCAATAAGCGCTGTTTTTAATTTTAAGCAGATTGATGGAAATAAAGATAAACTGAAATTCCGCGGTACGCTTGGTGCTTCGGAAATCTCCCTTACAGCAGATGGGCCGCTTACAGATAATACAACTTTTATTTTATCGGCAAGAAGATCCTATCTGAATTTTCTTTTTAAAGTGCTGGGTCTGCCTTTTCTTCCCACATTCAACGATTATCAGTTGAAAACCCGCACCCGTTTTAATGAGAAAAATGAGTTGACGGTAATTAGTGTGGGTGCGCTTGATAACTCAAAGTTAGACCTTGACATAAAAAATCCGGATGAAAATCAACGTTATATTTTAAATTTTCTTCCTGAATATTATCAATGGAGTTATACTATTGGCGCGGTTTATAAACATTTTTTCAAGAAAGGCTACCACACTTTTGTTGCAAGCAGAAATATGCTCAATAACTCTTCATTAAAATATAAAAACAACATTGAAGAAGATTCTTTGAAAACCCTTGATTATTCATCGGATGAAATAGAAAATAAATTCAGATATGAAAATACAATTCGTTTTGATAATGGCTATAAGATTAATACGGGTGCCAGTTTTGAATTTGCAAAATATACAAACAATACATTTCAAAAATATTATATACCTGCAACAGGTGAGGGAATAATAAGATACAATTCATTACTTGAAATGTTTAAATGGGGTATTTTTGCTCAAATCAGCAAATCGTATTTTGAAGATCGTTTTACAGCTTCGATAGGAGTACGAACAGATGCTGCCAGTTATTCTTCCTCTACGTCTAACATGCTTGATCAGCTTTCTCCAAGAATTTCGTTGTTGTATTTATTAAGTGAAAAGTTTAGTATTATTGCAAATACAGGGAGGTATTATCAGCTTCCAGCCTATACTACGCTTGGTTTCAGGGATGAAAATGGATTATTGATTAATAAACAAAATAACATTAAATATATTTCTTCCGATCATTTTATTTCCGGTATAGAATACAGACCCAAAGATGATTCCAAAATTACAGTAGAAGGGTTTTACAAACTTTATAATCAATATCCGTTTTCTATTTCAGACTCTATAAGTCTTTCCAATCGCAGTGCGGATTTTGGTGCTGTAGGAAATGAAGCCGTTGTTTCCATATCCGAGGGGAGAGCCTATGGTGCTGAATTTTTGTGTCAGTACCGATTTCCAAAAGATTTAAATCTCGTGTTATCCTATACTTTTGTAAGAAGTGAATTCAAAGATAAAATGGGCGAATATGTACCTTCTTCCTGGGATAGCAGACATTTATTTATTCTTACAGCAAGTAAAAAATTCAAAAAGGACTGGAGTGTCGGCTTGAAATGGCGGTTTGCCGGAGGTCTTCCTTATACACCTTATGATTTTGAAAAGTCTGAATTAATTGCTGCCTGGGACTTGCTTGGCAGACCATATCTTGATTTTAGCAATGTAAATTCATTAAGATTTAAGCCTTTTCACCAGTTAGATTTGCGAATTGACAAAACCTGGTTTATGAAGACGAATACACTTAAATTATATTTTGATATTCAGAATGCATATAATTTCAAATCAGAGGAGCAGGATAGAATTACGAATAAGGACGTGAATGGCGTTCCGCAAATTAATCCAAGCGATCCGACAAAATATTTATTACGTGCTTTAGAAAATAATGGAAGCGGTACTGTACTTCCAACAATTGGTATTATATTTGACTTTTAATCTTAAATGATTTACGTATGAGAAAATTTTTAATTGCAGTTATTTTATTTGATATATTGAATACATTTACTTATTCGCAGAAAAATGAAAATATTGAAACTGTAAATACAAATTCTTTAGCTTCAGGTGCTACAATTTCTATGGAATTTGTAAAAGGAAAATCACATAACAAACCTTCTTTTGCAATATGGGTGGAAACAAACGATGGGAAATATATTCAAACATTATTTCTTACGAATTCTGTAAATAAAGGAAACTATAAATATGGTAAAAATATTCAGGGAAAATGGCACGCATCTTTCAAAGATTATCCTGCTTCATTGCCTTACTGGATGCATAAAAGTGAAAAAGCAGACAATAAAAAGAAAGTTCTTGAAGCAGATGCTGTAACAGGAGCAACTAAAAAGCCCGATTATCACATACCAGCCCTTGTTCCTGATGCATATTCAGGAGCGACTCCAAAATCATCATTTATATTAAATACAAAAACAGATGATAAGCAAAATCGTAAATTCCGAATTTTTTTAGAAGTTAATCAGACCTGGGATTGGAATGATTATTGGCACAATGCTAAATATCCGGATGAACCTGATTATAAATCGTCGTGTCAGCCTGCTTTAATTTATGCTGTAGATGTAGACCTTGATAATTTATTGGAATCATATATTCTTAATCCAATCGGGCACAGTCATTTTTCAGGAAAAGACGGGAATTTGTATACAGACCTTAGCTCTCTTACTACAGCAATACAAATTTTTGATAAAATAATTGTACGGATTAAGACGTAATGCCCGACCACTCTTAAAGAAGGTTCATGCAGAACTTGATTTCAGACAATGCTTCAAATTTTTAAATTTTAATTTTTAAATTCGTAATTATTCACTAACGATTCCATAAACAGTATCTCTCTCTATAGCTTCCTTTCCAGCATTTTTTACCATGTTTTTTATTTCTTCGATACTTAACGTCGGTTTCGTTTCTTCTGCGCCCGCCATCGTATATATTTTTGTCGTGTCTTCAATTGTGCCGTCAATATCATCAACTCCAAAAGTCAGTGCGATTTCTGTTGCTTCTTTTCCCAGCATGGGCCAGTATGCTTTTATATGCTGAAAGTTATCAAGAAAAATTCGTGTAACAGCAATGTTTTTGAGATCTTCAGTAAGAGTTACTTCTTTCAGGTGGGATAATTCATTGTTTTTGTTTCTATATTTTAAGGGGATGAAAGCCTGAAAACCCTTTGTGTTATCTTGTAAATTTCTTAATTGTAAAAGATGATCAATTCGTTGTTCGTATGTTTCAATATGTCCGTATAGCATGGTTGCATTAGAGGGAATACCAGCTAAATGTGCTGTTTTATGAACTTCAAGCCATTGTTCTGCGCTTGCTTTTTCATCGCAGATTTTTGAACGGATTTTTTTGTCAAAAATTTCAGCTCCTCCTCCGGGTATAGAATCCAGACCGTTTTTTTTAAGTATTACCAAACCATCATAAAGAGAAATTTTTGCTTTTTCAATCATATAGAATAGCTCTACAGCCGTAAAAGCCTTAATGAATAATTTTGGGAAATTGCTTTTAATTTGTTTTAGCAAATCAGCATAGTAGTACAAATTACGATCAGGATGAACGCCTCCGACAATGTGAATTTCGGTAATATTATTTTTATAATGTTGTGAAATAATATTAAGGATTTCCTGTATGGAATAGTCCCAAAAACCGGGTTCTCCGGGGTTTTTTCTGTAAGAACAAAATTTGCATTTATTTACACAATAATTTGTTGGCTCAATATGAATATTTTTATTGTAATAAATATTCTTGCCGTTTTTTTCCGAATTAATCCAATTTGCCAGCATGCCAAGAAAGCCGATTTCTCCCTGCTCATAAAGCAATAAGCCTTCCTCTTTTGATATTCTTATCCCGGCAAGAATTTTTTCTGTTATGATTCCAATTGCATCAGAAAGCAATGTATTTTTTATGATTGTATGTATTTCTTCTTTTGTCATTCTTATTTCAATAAATCATGGACTGTTGACCATTGTTTATTTGATGTTGATCACCTGCCAGCCTGCCTTTGTCGGCAGATTTACCTAGTGTAAACAGGCAGGCCGAAGCATGCAGGCTGGTTGATTATTTGATGTTGATCATTGTTTATTTTAAACGAATAAATATTCTATATTCAACAACTTTTCAATCTTAGTGAATCTTAGTGAATCTTAGTGTCCTTAGTGGCTTAGTGGTAAAATATAATATTCAACATTCAACAACGGAAACGATGTTTCTTTATAATTTTGCATAACCTTTGCCGCTTACAAACACTTCTTATTTCAGCATTAAATTATCCAATGATGCAATTTCAGGCTTCACAGCATCGGGCATAGAAATTTTCGATTGAACAGCATTGAGATCTTTTAATCCACATCCTGTAAGTAAAACAATATTTTTTGAATTTTCATCAATTTTTCCAGAACTCATATAATTCAACATTCCTGCAAAAGCTGTTGCAGCAGCGGGTTCTGAAAATATTCCTGTATTTTTGCTTAACAAAACAGATGCATTGATTATTTCATCGTCTGAAACGGTAATGCATTTTCCATTGTATTCTTTGATGAATTTTTTTGCCATGTAAAAATTTCTGGGAATATCTACAGAAATAGAATCAGCAATTGTAGATGATGGTTTTGAAAGAAATACATCCGAATTTATATTCCGTGAAATATTATCACTACCTTCAGCTTGTACGGCAATAATTTCAGGCATTTTATCAATGACACCTAAAAGAAGCAAGTCTTCAAATCCTTTATATACTCCTGAAATAATTACGCCATCACCAACAGGAATAAAGATTCTGTCAGGAGTTTTTTGTTCCAGATTTTCAAACAACTCAAATGAAACTGTTTTTTTTCCTTCAATGGTAAAAGGGTTGAAAGCAGTGTTTCTATTATACCAGCCAAATTTTTTAGTAGCTGCAATGCTCAGATCAAAAGCATTATCATAAGTCCCATCAACAGGCACAATGTTCGCTCCATACATGAGTATCTGAGTAAGCTTTGCTTTTGGGGCTTTGGCAGGTACAAAAATAATTGCTTTCTGATTTTGGGCAGCACAAATTCCTGCCAGAGAAGAGCCTGCATTACCGGTTGAAGCAGCAACAATCGTGTTAATTCTATTTTCTTTCGCAAATGCAGATACAAGATTTGAAGCTCTGTCTTTAAAAGAAAAAGTAGGATTTTGAGATTCATCTTTTAAGTACAGTTGAAAAGGTAATTCATCGCCTTCCAGTTTATTTATTTTATAAAAAGGTGTGTTCCCAACTTTGAGATAAGGGAAAGAATCCAACGAATGCACGGGTAAAATATCTAAAAAATTATTTTTACTCAGAGATGAAAAAATTCCGGAAGGATATTTTTCTTTTAATTTGTTGTAATCATATAGCGTTTTAAGCACCCCTTTAGGAGGCATTTCCGGTTTGTTTTCTTTTTCGCATTTCGGGCAAAGATAAATAACTTCATCGGTATGATATTCCTTCCCGCAGTCAGTACATTGATAATAATATTTAAGCATACATTGATATTTTAATATTGTAAAAGTATAAAATTCCTTATAAAAGAATAAAATTATTTGTAGAACCTGATTCCCGTGGTTTATTTTTATTTATTTCAAAGATTGCATAAATTATCTTAGCTTATCCCTAAAGGGGTTACGGTCAAAAAAAACCTTCGCTACGTGCTGATTTTTCATTATATAGCAGCACTTAATAATGAGTCTACTCCGAAAACCCCATAGATTAAAAATGCCACTAAAACTCAAAACCCCACAAAACATTAATAATTAATAATATGTTTTTTGTGAAATTTCGTGCTCCAGCCTGTATTACTGCCTGCCCGCAAGGTAGGACTAGCAGGTTCGTAGCGAAATGATACTTTTCGGAGCGGATTCAATAAAACTATTTGGGATAATCGCTACAGCAAAGAACGTTCATAATTCCACACTGCCTCTTTTCCTGAAATTTCCGGAAGATAAATTCCATCTTGCTTGTCATGCCGGACATATTTTACGAGAAAGTCCACTTTGCTTTTTCTTTCTACACGCCAAACAGCTCCTTCCACTTTATCAACAGCACCGTGACCGGAAGTTTCAATTTGTTTAAGTACCCAGTTTATTCCTACAGGTTGCCCGATATGTATAAGCCGTGGCACGATAAATTCAAAAGGTAGCACACGCAACAGAAAATCATGATAACACAACCGCTCGTATTTTTTCATAAGGTCGAACACAACAAAGGGTTCGTGAAGTAAAACATATCTTGTACTATGCGCTTGCATCAGCCATTCACCCACGAGCCTTTCACCTTCATTCAGCAATGCTTCAAACCGGGTTTTATTTTTTTCAACCCAATTTTTAAAATAATGATGTTGCTCAAAGGGAGATGTTTCGGCAAGATATCCTGCACGCGATAGCGCAACAATTTTTCCTGAAACTTTTGCTACGGAACAATTCGATCCATCAAGTTTTTCCTGTACTATTACAAGGTCAAATTTGTCGCGTGTTTTTTCTGTTGCAATTTTTTCCTGACCCGGTTCGCAATGATGATCGCCTTCTCCGAGTCTTGAACCTGATAAGTGCGGAATGCTTCCGTAGGCTTTATGTCCTAATGGTTTTATACTCATGAATTATGCTTTGAAAGTGCTACCAATTCCCTAAGTTCTTTATTGTTCAAATCGCCAAGCCATGTTTCGCCACTTGCAACAGTAATGTTGGCGAGATGTTTTTTAGATTGAATCATATCGTCAATGCGTTCTTCGAGTGTTCCCTGATTGATGAGGCGATGCACCAACACATTTTT
>Ga0208863_1002231_pt1 | contig 10351 bp, 7 predicted proteins | sample RifOxyD3_FD_184040 | JGI IMG/M metagenome (GOLD analysis project Ga0208863, IMG submission 184040) | Soil microbial communities from Rifle, Colorado - Rifle Oxygen_injection D3 (SPAdes) | ecosystem: Environmental > Terrestrial > Deep subsurface > Rock core/Sediment | place: Rifle, Colorado...
ATCTCGGCACCCGCCACATCGACGAAACTGATCCCGCCACCGAGGATCATCACCGTCTTCTGGCGCGGGTTGTTTTCGTCTATCTGCATCAGGCCGCTGCGCACATAATCCACCGCGCCGAAAAAGATCGAGCCGTTGATGCGCACAATGCGGAACTGCGGGCATTCAGGATGCCCGTGCGCATCGACAAAGTGATACGAACCCTCTTCAGGTGCGGGTACGGAAGGTTCGATGGACGGACGCGAAACGCGATACAGATACAGCACCAGCGAAAGCAGGATGCCGAAAAAGATACCTTTCTCCAGATCAATCATGGTGCCTACCAGGGTGACGAACAACGTAACCGTCTCGGCACGGCTGGTGCGGACGATAGCGAAAATATGATGAAAATCAATCAATCCCCAGGCGACCAGAAATAATATCCCCGCCATCGCGGCGGTCGGCAGATAAGAAGCCAGCGGGGCGACCAGCAACAAAATGAGTATCAGAAAAACAGATGCATACACTGTCGCCAGCGGGGTCTGCGCCCCCGCCTCATAGTTCACGCCGCTGCGGTTGAACGAACCGCAGGATGCGTAGCTGGAAAAGAAGCTGCCCACCAGATTCGACAAACCCTGCCCGATAAATTCCTGATTACCGTCTATGCCCTGCTCGGATTTGACTGCGATGGAGCGTGCTATGGATACCGCCTCTGTCAAGGCCAGCATGGTGACTACCAGCGCCGGGAACAGCACTTTGCGTATCGTTTCGTAGGAAAAATCAGGCGCAAAAAAAGGCGGCAAATGTGAAGGCAAGGCGCCCACGGTCTTGATCTGCGTGACGGCCTCGCCAAATTCCATATTAACCAGATAAGCGGCCACGCTACCCACCACCATCGCCACGATCATGTAAGGTAATTTCGGCGCATAGCGCTTGGACAGAATACCTACCGCCAGCGTGAGCGCACCGATGAACGTAACGTAAGGATTGATATTACCAAACTGCACGACAAGTTGCTCAAGCACCACATGGAACGGCGCACCGCGCACAATATCGATGCCGAAAAAACTCTTCACCTGACTGGCCGCAATGAGAACCGCCGCACCAGCCGTGAAGCCGATAACCACGGTATGCGAAATGAAATTGACCAGCACGCCCATGCGCGCCAGCCCCAGAATCAACTGAAACAGCCCGGTCAAAAAGGTCAGTGTCAGCACCATACTGATGAACTGCGGCGAACCGGGTTCAGCCAGCGGGCTGATGGCGGCAAATACCGCGATGGAAATGGCCGTTGTCGGGCCGGAAACCAGATGCCAGCTCGAACCGAACAAGGCGGCAATGATGGCCGGCACCATCGCCGCATACAGTCCGTATTCCGGCGGCATCCCGGCGATGGTGGCGAAGGCCACGCCCTGTGGCAATACAATCAGTGCGCCGGTGAGTCCGGCAATCAGATCTGCACGGTTGCTGTTGCGATCAACCAGATGCCGCCATTGCATGAACGGCAACAGGCGATACAACCAATATTTTCGTGAGCGTCGTATCATGAAAATTGTATGTTCAACCTACGGTCTGGTAATACAGGTTCTGCGGATGATTGGCCTGTGCGAAGAAGAACCAGCGTTCAGCCAGCAGCCCGATGTACTGTAGTATAAACGCAATAGCCAGCAATGCCGGGGTAAACAACCCCAATGCCAGCAGAGCCAGCGGCACAACGAAAGCCAGCAGCAGAAAAGCGGGCTTGATGGTGCGCAGGAAGGCCGGGCTCTTGCCGTGAAAAAACTCGCGGGTGTTGAACGAGCCGCCCATGAAGCCCATAGAGCGCTGCGTGATACGCGGATGCTTGACACCAATGGCAGTCTGGATCGTCGATTTAGGTTTGAGACGCGCATTGCGCACCAACGATGCGAAGCGGCCGACGAAGGCCAGCAGCGTAATGATGAACGCCCAACCGGCAAAGAAACCGGCTTCGGTCGGCGCAGTCATGGCCGCATAAAATGCAGCCAGCGTGAAGCCGGACGCGCCACCCATCAGGGTGTAATTGATCACCGTGAGCGGCGAGTGCCACTCGCGCAAGAAACGCAGACAGGCGTAAATCATGCCGGTGCAGACAAACAGCACGAAAGCCAGCAGGGTCGCAATCACCCCGATCACCACACTCAGATCAATCATCAGACCGCTGGGCAAGGTCACCACTTCCGGCCGTATGCCGGTCAGATGCAATGCGGCGTAAAGCAGTGCCATACCCATGAATGCGGGCAGGGCGATGACTTCGCGCGACAGCCATGAAGTACGCCATTGCGTGGCTGAGCGCCAGGCGCGTTCCGGCCGCCCGAGGTGGAAGAAGGAGGCGATCAGGCCACCCGACAGCAACAGCAGAACCAGCACGCTGCCATAGCCGTAGAAGGCGTCGGACTGCATAGTCAGCAGGCCGAACAGTGCATAGGATTGATGGGTGAACAGGGCGAGGAACAGGCCTTGCCCTGCACCGATCAGCGTAGTCAGAAAAATCACAGAGAATGCAGGTTTCATCGTTTGTTTACCAGGCAGAAACATCTTCCATTGAAGACTCACCTTTGCCCGGCTTGGGCAATTGGCGGTCTACTTTAAGCGGATTATCCGCGCGTTCCAACTCATCCTGATGAATCTTGATGTGGGTTTTGCGGCGCGGCAGATAATGATTGGCAGGATGCGTGCCCCACTCCGGCATCAGCGCATAACCGCCCTCCTCGCGGATCGCCTTAGACACCACCGATTCGGGATCGTGGATGTCGCCGAACAGACGTGCGCTGGTCGGACAGGCTTTCACGCAGGACGGTTTGCGATCATTCTCCGGCATGGACATGTCGTAGATGCGATCCACGCACAAGGTGCATTTCTTCATCACCTGCTGCTTCTCGTCGATCTCACGCGCACCATAGGGACACGCCCAGGTGCAATATTTGCAACCGATGCACTTGTCGTAATCCACCAGCACAATGCCGTCTTCCTTGCGCTTGTATGATGCGCCGGTCGGGCAAACCGGCACGCAGGGCGGGTCTTCGCAATGCAAACAGGATTTGGGGAAATGCAGCGTCTCGCTATTCGGAAATTCGCCGATTTCATAGGTCTGCACGCGGTTGAAAAACGTGCCGGTCGGGTCAGCGCCGTAGGGGTTTTCATCGTACAAGGGCCCGGCCGAGCCGGAGGTATTCCATTCCTTGCAACTGGTCACGCAGGCATGACAACCGACGCAGACATTGAGGTCGATGACCAGGGCGAGCTGAGTCATAGCGATCCTTTCAATACTATAGATAGTGTCATTTCACACCGCCTTTCTTCTTGCTGCCGCCGAAATAGGACAACCAGCTCGGATGTTCCTTCATGCCGGGATATTTCTTCAGCGGTTGGAATTGCGGGGAAGTGTGCTCGGGCTCACCTTCCTCCGCCTTATAGATGCGCACCCGCACGTCATACCACGCAGCCTGTCCGGTAATCGGGTCGGAATTAGAAAAACGCGTTCCGTCCGCATTGGCCGGCAACTCTTCGGAGATGACATGATTGAGCAGGAATCCCAGTTGTGATTCGTTGGCATCGGGAGCCAGATTCCAGGCTCCGGCGGCCTTGCCGATCGCGTTCCAGGTCCACACCGTACCCGGCTCGACAGCCTCACTATAGCGCGCCATGCAACGTACTTTGCCCCATTTCGACTCAGCCCACATCCAGTCGCCGTCGGCGATGCCCGCGTCATGCGCAGTGCGTGAATTGACGTAGAGAAAGTTGTGCGCATGAATCTGGCGCAGCCAGGCATTTTGCGAATCCCATGAGTGATACATCGCCATCGGGCGTTGCGTCAGCGCGGACAGCGGATATTTCTGCTTGTCGTTACTCTGCACCTCCAGCGGCTCGTAGTAAAACGGCAGCGGATCAAAATAGGTCTCGATGCGTTTCGCCAGATGCGCGGGCGGTTGACGCGTGATGCTCTTGCCCTGTGCGGCCAGACGGAACTTCTGCAACACCTCGGAATACAAATGAATCAGGATGGGCTCGGCATAGCGCGTGATACCGTTGCGCTGCGACCACTCCAGATATCCCTGGTTCCAGTTGCGCATGAACTGATAGGAACGCGGCAACACCTCGTGGTGCACGCAGTCGTTCTTGGCGTACATTTCCCACTGGTTGGGGTTCGGCTCACCCTTCATACTCTTTTCGCCACCCTTGCCGCGCCAGCCGGACAGGAATCCGATACCGGAACCCGGTGCAGTCTCCCAGTTGACGATGAAATCGGGATAGTCGCGATATTTGCGCTCACCTGCCGGCGTAACAAAAGCAGGCAGATTCAAACGCGTACCCAGCTCGATTAGCACCTCCTGGAAGGGCTTGCATTCGCCCGTCGGCGGCAGCACGGGAATACGCACCGCATCCACCGGCCCGTCAAATTCCGAGATCGGCCTATCGAGCATGGACATGACATCGTGGCGTTCGAGATAGGTGGTATCCGGCAGAATCAGATCGGCAAATGCGGTGGTCTCCGAATGGAAAGCATCGCAAACCACGATGAACGGAATCTTGTGTTCCCCATTTTCTTCCTTGTCGGTGAGCATCTTGCGCACCTCGGACGTGTTCATGCTCGAATTCCAGGCCATATTCGCCATGAACAGCAACAGCGTATCTATCTTGTAGGGATCGCCGCGCCAGGCGTTGGTAATCACGTTATGCATCAAACCGTGCACCGACAGCGGATATTCCCATGAGAAGGCCTTGTCGATACGCACCGGGGTGCCATCCGGGTTGACGAACAAATCGTCCGGATCGGCCGGCCAGCCCAGAGGCATGCCGTCCAGCGGCGTGCTCGGCTTGACCGCCAGCGGCGTATTCGGCGTGCGTGCGCAAGGTGGAATGGGGCGCGGGAACGGCGCTTTATGACGGAAGCCACCGGGTCGATCTATCGTGCCCAGCAAAGTCATCAGAATGGACAGCGCGCGTATCGTCTGGAAGCCATTGGAGTGCGCCGCCAGCCCACGCATCGCATGGAAAGAAACCGGATTACCGGTAACCGTGTCGTGCTCCTTGCCCCAGGAATCCGTCCAGGCTATGGGCAGCTCGATCTTCTGGTCACGCGCGGTAATGCCCATTTCATGCGCCAGACGCTTGATGGTGTCAGCAGGGATGCCGGTGATTTGCTCAGCCCATTCCGGGGTGTAATCCTTCACCCTGTCCTGCAACAACTGGAATGCAGGCTTGACTAGGGTGTCATCCGGCATTTTGAACTCGCCCAGCAGATAGGGATCCGCGCCATCCAGATGCGTCACCACAGGCTTGTCGGTGTTGCGATCCCACCACAGCTTGTTCTGCGGGTCGTAGCAACCCTCTTCTTCAGGCACTTCGGTACGCACAAACATGCCGAACTCATCATGTTCAGCATCCAGATTAACCAATTGTCCGGAGTTGGTGTAACGCACCAGGAACTCGCGGTCATACAGTCCGAGTGCGATGATTTCGTGAATAATCGCCAGCAATAAGGCACCGTCGGTGCCGGGACGTATCGGCACCCACTCGTCGGCAATGGCCGAATAACCGGTGCGCACCGGATTGATGGAAATAAAGCGTCCGCCTTCACGCTTGAATTTCGACAACGCGACTTTCAAGGGATTGGAGTGATGATCTTCCGCCGTGCCTATCATGATGAACAACTTGGAGCGTTCCAGGTCGGGTCCGCCGAATTCCCAGAACGAGCCGCCTATGGTGTAGATCATGCCGGCCGCCATATTGACGGAGCAGAAACCGCCGTGCGCCGCGTAGTTGGGCGTACCGAACTGACGCGCAAACATGCCGGTCAGCGCCTGCATCTGATCGCGCCCGGTGAACAGCGCGAATTTCTTCGGATCAGTTGCACGTATCTTGCCCAGACGCTCGGCGAGGACAGAGAAGGTTTCTTCCCAGCTGATTTCCTCGAACTCACCCGCGCCGCGTTCGGAACCCGCTTTGCGGCGCAGCGGCTTGGTCAGCCGTGCAGGCGAATATTGCTTCATGATGCCGGACGATCCCTTGGCACAAATCACGCCGTTGTTCAGCGGATGGTTGGGGTTGCCGTCGATGTAGCGAACCTCACCATTGCGCAGATGCACGCGGATGCCGCAGCGGCAGGCGCACATATAGCATGTGGTATTTTTCACTTCGAGCTTGGCATTTTCGACCGGGGCTGCAAACGGGTCGTGCAAAGGTGAAATCGTGCTGGATGAATCTCCGGGATGATGAGTTTTCATGCAAAGTTCCGCTGGTAAGCGCCCCACTGGTAATAAACGCTTGATTATAACTATCCTGGGAATCAGTCGGGCATTGAATTTAGTAATTATTCAATTTATTGATTTTCAACAACTTATTAACTTGTCTTAATAAAATGTACATCAATAAAACAATGAGCAAGGAACAAAATCCGACATCTTCCAGACGAGAAAAAAGCCTTTTTAAAGGCCGCCAAGTATGCGCAATAGAGGGCAACTTTAGCCATAGCCGTGATGAGCTATGGCATATAACCCGTAAGGGGTATCGTGATTTAACCGTAATAGCCTTAGCATTGCGCAGCGGTTGAGTCGAGCATATTACATTCCGGCAGTCAAACAACAATTGATGAATAGGAGTCATGAATGGCATTGGTTAAACCGCACGGCGGCGGCGAGTTAAATCCCCTTTTACTAAAAGGGAAAGCACTCGCAGACGAACTGGAACGTGCACGGGCACTACCGCAAATAACGGTGAGTTCGCGCGAAAAAGGTGATTTGGTGATGCTGGGCATAGGCGGCTTCACCCCGCTTGACGGCTTTATGTCCTACACTGACTGGCAAGGTGTATGTGCCGGTATGAAAATGGCCAATGGCCTGTTCTGGCCCATCCCCATCACACTCTCCATAGACAATACCCTCGCTTCAACCCTACATACCGGTAGCGATATCGCGTTGCTTGACCCGGACGATGGCAGCCTGCTGGCAACCATGCGCATCACCGAAAAATACACCATCGATAAAGAGCACGAGTGCGCGATGGTGTTTAGCACCATAGACCCGGAACATCCCGGCGTAAAGATGGTGATGGAACAAGGCGAAGTCAATCTTGCCGGTCCGGTCAAATTGCTCTCACAGGGCGGATTCGATAAAAAGTACGGCTCGCTTTTCATGTCACCGCAGCAGACGCGCGAAACCTTCGAGGCCATGGGTTGGAGCAAGGTGGCCGCATTTCAGACTCGCAACCCGATGCACCGCTCGCACGAGTATCTGGCCAAGATAGCGATTGAAATTTGCGATGGTGTGCTGATCCATTCTTTGCTCGGCAATCTGAAACCCGGCGACATTCCCGCCGACGTGCGCACCGAAGCCATAGCCACGCTTACCGAAAATTATTTTGTCAGCCAGACCGTGGTACAGGCCGGTTATCCGCTGGACATGCGTTATGCGGGGCCGCGCGAAGCGTTGCTGCACGCGCTGTTCCGCCAGAACTACGGTTGTTCACACCTGATCGTCGGCCGCGACCATGCCGGAGTCGGCAACTATTACGGCCCGTTCGACGCTCACCACATCTTCGACAAGATACCCAAGGACGCGCTGGAGACCCAGGCGCTCAAGATAGACTGGACATTCTGGTGTTACAAGTGCGGTGGCATGGCCTCCGCACGTACCTGCCCGCACGAGGGAAGCGACCGTCTGCTGCTGTCCGGCACCAAGTTGCGCAAGATGCTCTCGGAAAATTCCGAAGTGCCGGCCGAGTTCAGCCGCCCTGAAGTACTGGAAGTGCTGCGCGCCTACTATGCCGGACTGGCTGACGATGAAAAAGTGGAAGTCAAACTCAGCGGGCACTCGGGACGCTAGAAAACACCCCATTCCCTTAGATCGTGGTTGTATAGCCGCTGAAACGGCAACAACCCCGCAAACGGGGGTGGACTGGGAGCTGTTCATTTGTCCCCATGGTTGCCAATTTTTATTTAAATGATTCAGTGAAGTAATGGTGGTAGGTTCGTAGGGTCAAGAGTTTTGTGAATGATGATTTTTAATCTTGCGTTTAAATTTTTAAGGAGAACCTAATGTTCATGAGCAACCCCTTTGCCGAACTTTCGGCATCAATTCCAACCGTTGTCATGCAGGGGTATATCATCCTGATGGTCCTGCTGGTCATGGGCGGGACGATACTCGACATGCTGCACAAGAAAAGCGCGACGTACTTTTTCGAGAATGCGAAAAAAGCGAAGAAAAATGCAGTACGGTCAGTCAGTGGCGGAGAGAAAGCTGCGATTGCAGCTTCGGTGCTGGTGAACGAAGTTTTGACGTCTGGCGAATTCAGCAATCCAAGACGCAGGCTTTCCCATCTGCTGACTATGTACGGGTTTATCATTTTCGCCGCCACGACAGCGATCATGATCTTCTCGCCAGAGTCCACTTCCCCCCTGCTGCCACAGCTATGGCACATCGGCGCACTGATGCTGGCCGTTGGCGGATACTGGTTCTGGATTTTTATCCGCGTAGATGTGTCTGCGGAAGGACTTCCATGGTTCCGTTTCGAGCGTGCAGACTTATTCATCGTCTCGCTGCTGGCCACCTCGACTTTCGCATTGATCTGGTCGTTCACCGGCGGTGGATTGGGCATCCCCTTCACCTTGTTCATCCTGTCCAGCACCGTTCTGTTCGGCGGCGTCTATTGGTCCAAGTTTGCCCACATGTTCTTCAAGCCTGCTGCGGCCCATCAGAAAAAGATCACTCGGGCCGATGGCTCCCGCGAGAACCTGCCGCCTGACTACGATCTGACAGATCCTGAAGTACAGCGCAAATTCCCGGACATTCCCACGTATATGGGCAAGAATCCGCCGAAGATGGGGCTTTGCATCAAGGCTGAACGAGCAAACCACTACTGATTCGACCAATTATCTATAAAGAAAGAGGAATAACATGCCAACCTTTGTATATATGACGCGTTGTGACGGTTGCGGAGAGTGTGTTGACATCTGCCCATCCGACATCATGCACATCGACAAGAAGCTGCGCCGTGCCTACAACATCGAACCCAACATGTGCTGGGAGTGCTACTCCTGTGTAAAAGCCTGCCCTCATCATGCCATTGACGTGCGGGGTTATGCCGACTTTGCACCACTCGGACACAGTGTTCGCGTGATCCGTGACGAAGATAAAGGTACCATCGCGTGGCGCATCAAGTTCCGCAACGGCAAGAAGGATATGGAACTGCTGGCCCCGATCACGACCAAGCCCTGCTCCGAGCAAGGAGATGCGTGACAGCCAGCTGTTGTTCAACGAGCCGAAGTATATCCGCATGGATGAAGGTGGTCTGCACACACTGGAATCGAATGGCCTGGAAATCAAAGAGGGAGTGCAATACTAATGAGTTACCAGACAATCATTGAAGACAATATCGACATTCTGGTTGCAGGTGCGGGCCTTGGCGGCACCGGTGCGGCATTTGAAGCAAGATATTGGGGACAGAACAAAAAAATCGTCATAGCCGAAAAGGCGAACATCATGCGCTCCGGTGCGGTAGCCCAGGGTCTGTATGCGATCAACTGCTATATGGGCACACGCTTTGGCGAGAACAATCCCGAAGATCATGTGCGCTATGCACGTATCGACCTGATGGGTATGGTGCGCGAAGATCTGGCTTTTGACATGGCGCGCCACGTGGACTCCACCGTGCACAACTTCGAAGAGTGGGGTCTGCCCATTATGCGCAACGAGAAGAAGGGTTCATATCTGCGTGAAGGGCGTTGGCAGATCATGATCCACGGCGAATCCTACAAGCCTATCGTTGCCGAGGCCGCCAAGAAGTCGGCCGACAAGGTTTTCAACCGCGTCTGTCTGACCCACCTGCTGATGGACGAATCCAAGAAGAACCGCGTCGCGGGCGCTGTGGGCTTCAATGTCCGCACGGGCAACTACCACGTATTCAAATCCAAGACTGTTGTCTGTGGTGCCGGTGGCGCTTCCAACATCTTCAAGCCGCGTTCCGTCGGCGAAGGTGCGGGCCGTGTCTGGTACGCCCCATGGTCATCGGGTTCTGCCTATGGCCTGATGATTGAAGCAGGCGCGAAGATGACGCAGATGGAAAATCGTATCGTGCTGGCCCGATTCAAAGATGGTTACGGCCCTGTCGGCGCCTACTTCCTGCACCTCAAGACCTACACGCAGAATGCCTATGGTGAAGAGTACGAATCCAAGTGGTTCCCTGCACTTCAGGAAATGGTCGGCAAGGAGTATCTGGATCCGGAAGTCTCGCACCGCACGCATCGTCCTATTCCGACCTGCTTGCGTAACCACGCGATCATCAACGAAGTGAACGCTGGTCGCGGCCCTATCCACATGGTCACTATGGAAGCCTTCCAGGACCCTCACCTTGAAGA
>Ga0208863_1002232_pt1 | contig 10346 bp, 6 predicted proteins | sample RifOxyD3_FD_184040 | JGI IMG/M metagenome (GOLD analysis project Ga0208863, IMG submission 184040) | Soil microbial communities from Rifle, Colorado - Rifle Oxygen_injection D3 (SPAdes) | ecosystem: Environmental > Terrestrial > Deep subsurface > Rock core/Sediment | place: Rifle, Colorado...
GGCAGATGAAACACTTCATCCGCTAGCGGCATCCTCTCTTTACAATGCAGTACATTTTCATTGTGCCATTTTTTCTACATTTTCACGAGGCCACTGACATTCATTTCTTCAACCCGATCAACGGCTCCTGCAGTTAAGTTCCGGCCAAAGCATCATGACAACCATTGATGGGATTCCGTTTGTGATTACATCGGAATCCCTGTTGGATCCCGATAACGATCGGCAGATAACCTTAATGCTGGCAAGCCCGATGAATGATGATTTCCTGCTTTCTTCACAGGGTTCATTTATGACCCAGAATGCCATTGCTCTCATTGCTGAACCTGATTTTCGGGTGCTTGCGAGCAGTGATCCCAAAGGCGTACCGATCGGCTCCTTGCTCGATGATCTTAATGAGCGCTATCTTGTTACCGGGAAGTCATTTTTTGATAATGGTGCTTCAGATCTATTCATCCACTTTACGAACCTTATCTCCAAGGAAGAGTATGACCGTTTAACCAAGGCAATAATCACTCTGGAGCGGCAGCAACGCGCAATTGCCGGCGCAATAAGCCTTTTTGCCTTTGCCATTCTTATGTTCATTACCACAAGAAGCATTAAAAAAGTTACGCAACGAATCATGGATTACTCCCTCAGTCTCCTTGGTCATGCGCCGACAATCAAACGGAAAGGGGATGAACTCCTTATCCTGTCTAAAAATTTCGATTATCTCATGACGGAAATTGTTCATTCACGGGAAGCCTTGATCCAGGAAAAAAATCTCCTTACAGCGGCCCATCATGATCTTGAACAAAAAAACAATCTGATTGAAGAAAACAGGGACAAACTTGAAAAAGGCGTACGCTGATCTGCAAGCGGCCCAAGCCCAGATCCTGCAGCGCGAGAAAATGGCCTCCCTGGGCCAGCTTGCGGCTGGTGTCGCTCATGAGATAAACAACCCTATCGGCTTTATCATGAGCAACTTGAACTCCCTCAGCAAATATATCCAGCGGTTACGGGAGTTCATCGCCATCCAAACCGAATTCATCATCGCGCTCAATCCGATTACCGGCCTTGCTGAGCTTAACGACACGAGAAAACGACTTAAGATCGATTACCTCCTTGAAGATGCAACGGCTCTGCTCAAAGAGTCGCTGGATGGCGCTGACCGGGTGAAAGTAATTGTGCAAAATCTCAAAAGCTTCACAAGACTTGATGAGACGGAAATAGTTGCCGCCGACCTCAACGAATGTCTGAGAAGCACTTTGTATATCCTCAATAATGAGCTGAAATTCAAGGCGACCATCAACAAAGAATTCGGCGACATCCCTCTCACCCGCTGCAATCCGGCGGAACTTAACCAGGCGTTCATGAATATCCTCATGAACGCCGTGCAGGCCATTGATCAGGAAGGAACTATAACCGTCAAGACCTGGCATGATGGCAGTTATATTTCGATAGCCATCTCTGATACCGGCGGCGGAATTCCGGATGATAAAATCAGCAAAATTTTTGATCCGTTTTTTACAACCAGGGATGTTGGTAAAGGGACTGGTCTGGAACTAAGCATTGTCTATGATATTATCAAAAAACATCAAGGGCAGATATCGGTACAAAGCGAAATTGGGAAAGGGTCAACTTTTCTAATTAAAATCCCCATCTTACTGAATTAATTCAACTAAAAGACTAAATTCACGTACCATGGCATACTACGCACTTTATATATATAAGCGGTTCTTTCGTCTTTTTCTCTACATCAATCCTCAAATTCGTCATGAATTTTCTCAAAAATCGGCCTGATTGCCCTGAACGCCTCCAGAACATACGGGTCAAAGTGACATGGCATGGAGCGTCCGTCTCCCTCGGAGATGATCGCATATGTTTTATCCGCGTCAAAAGGCGGTTTGTAATGCCGTTCGCTACGCAGAGCGTCATACTGGTCGGCAAGCATGGTTATCCGGCCGGAAAGCGGTATGGCCTCACCGGCCAACCCTTGCGGATATCCACTGCCGTCCCAGCGCTCGTGGTGAGAACCGGCCAGTTCCATACCCATCCGCACAAATTCATTGGAATACTTCTCTAAAACCGCGGCCAGCGCATTCGCCCCAAAAGTTGTATGTTTCTTCATGATTTCAAACTCTTCATTGGTGAGCTTCCCGGGCTTGAGCAGAATGCTGTCGGGTATGGCAACCTTGCCGATATCATGCATGGGGCTGGCGTGGAAGAGATTATCGATAAACACATTATCGATAATTGCCTCATAACAGGCGCCCGGTTCGGCAAGTTTTGCAGCCAGCGCCTGACTGTAACGCTGGACCCGCAGTATATGATTGCCGGTCTCCTCATCACGATACTCGGCCAGTTTTGAAAGCGCCAAAATGGTTGCCAGTTGTGCTTCGGATATCTCTTTAACCTGGTCATCAACCATCAGTCGCAAGTGATGGTTGTGCCGTTCCAGATCAACCTGCAACGCCCGCAGCTTAAGATGGGTGGATATTCTGGCCTCAACCTCTTCTATCTGAAACGGCTTGGTCAGATAGTCTACTCCGCCGACAGAGAACGCCTTGACCTTATCCATTGTTTCGGTGAGGGCGCTGACAAAAATCACCGGGATGTTATGCAGACTCTCATGCGCCTTCAGGCGCTCGCAGACTTCATAGCCGTTCATTTCCGGCATGTTGATATCGAGCAGGATCAGATCTGGGGGGGAGGCGATTGCGGCCTGCAAGGCCAGTTTGCCGCTTGCCACCGGCCTGACCTTGTAGTTCCGCTCCTTAAGCATATCCGACAGGATCTGCAGGTTTGCCGGGATGTCATCAACAATGAGGATACTCGGGGCGACGACTCGGGGATTTAGTGGCTTCATGGTCTTGTTTCTCCTTACATTTCACCCCTCCTCCCTGACGTCGGGGGAGATACGAGCGAAAAATGGGCGAAAAATCTTTCGCCCCTACATTTCTACCACCGGAATACTGACGGTAAAGGTGGTTCCTTTGCCGGTCTCACTGATCAGTTCGAGCTTGCCACCGTGCTTGCTTATGATGTCCTGGCAGATTGAAAGCCCTAAGCCGGTACCCTTGCCGACTTCTTTGGTTGTAAAGAAAGGCTCGAAGATCCGTTGTCTGATATCCTCCGGTATGCCGCAACCGGTGTCGCTGATAGCAACCAAAATCAAGTTGTTCTCCTGCCGGGAGCGCACGGTGATTTCGCCCTGTTTATCAATCGCATGGGCGGCGTTGATGAGCAGGTTTATGAAAACCTGGCCGAGTTTCTGGACATTACAGAGGGTACGAGATAGTTCGCCGTATTCACAGCTGACGACCGCTTTGTACTTCAGTTCGTTATGAACAATACCCAGGGCGCTTTTCAGGCATTGATTGATATCGGCCAATGCCTGCTCGGCAGTGTCCGTCCTTGCAAAACCTTTTAAGTCCTGAACAATTTTTTTGATTCGCTCCGCCCCTTCAATCGACTCATCAAGCAGTTGCGGAAAGTCTTGCAGGATATGGTCGATTTTCAGTTTGGCACGCCGAGAGGATAAATGCTCCAAAATCTTGGGGGCGTGTTCGCCGGCTTTTATCACTTCGTCCTGCGCGGAGATGAATTCAGTCAACCGTTCGCAGTACTTCTTGAGTGATCCGAAGTTGCTGGAAATAAATCCAACCGGGTTATTGATCTCGTGGGCGATGCCCGCCATCAGCAGGCCGATGGTCGCCATTTTTTCCTGTTGCAGCATCTGATCTTGGGTTGATTTCAGCTCAGCATAGGCTGTTTCAAGTTCAGCGGTACGTTCCTTGACCTGCTGTTCCAGGAGTTCATTGTGGTTTTTGAGAAAATCCCTATACTCCTTCACCCGCAACAGGTTGCGCGTCCTGACGATGAGTTCGGTATGATCGACGGGCTTGCTGATAAAATCATCAGCGCCCGCCTCAAGACCTTGCAGCTTGGATTCCTTGTCGCTGAGGGCCGTTACCATGATGATCGGGATGTGCCGGGTCATCGGGTCCGCTTTAAGTTTTGCACAGACCTCGAAACCATCCATCACCGGCATCATGACATCCAACAATATCAGGTCCGGCGGCTTTGTTGTTGCAGCCTGCATGGCCAATATGCCATCGGATACCGGCCGCACCTTCCAGCCTTGTTCCCTGAGTATGTCACACAGCATTCGCAGATTGTTCGGATTGTCATCAACTATGAGGATATCGGGTGAGGTTTCTCCGGCAGTCGTGTTCTTCTTCATTTGAAATCTCCTTCTGGGAGCAGATCGAGCAGGGCCTGGTTTTCAAATTCCTGGGCCAGCCTGCGCAGCCCCTCGGCTATGGCCGCATCATGCGTCGCCAGCAAGTCAATTGCCGCCAACGCCCTGTACATGTCCGCCTCAATAATCGCCGCACGGATCTCACGGAGCAGATCGGCCGGCATGGCAGCGAGGGATTCCCTCGTCACTACTGCCGTCTCTACTTTCTCTTGCGGCAGTGCTTCCGGACTCTTTTGGTCACACTCCCTTTTCTGCGTCACAAAAGACGTCTCCGTCTCCTCCAGAACGATGTTACAACGGAAGATACTCCCAACTCCCACGGTGCTCTGCACAGTGATATCTCCCCCCATCATACGGGCATATTCCCGACTGATGGCCAGCCCGAGTCCGGTGCCGCTTCGGGTGTGCCTGTCGGTCGTTACCTGCTCGAACGGTTGAAAAAGCATGGGCAAGTCATTCGGGGAAATCCCCGGGCCGGTATCTTCAACCTCCATTACCAGGCAAAACCGGCGATTTTCTCTTAATTCCGTATCTGTCCGCAGGATGACGCCACCTTTGTCGGTAAATTTAACCGCATTTCCAAGTAAGTTTCTCAGTATCATTCGCAGCTTCCCCTCGTCACCCATCACGTAGTGCGGAAGTTTATTGCTCAACTCCATCGAGAAAGAGAGCTGCTTACCGGCGCTGCGCATCCTGAACATCGCCGCCATTTCATTAAACAGGGCATGGAGGTCAAATTCGTCACGGTCCATGAAAGTACGCTCGGCCTGGATTCTGGACATATCCAGCACGTCGTTGAGCAGCGCCATCAAGTGCTCGCCGCTTTGGTTGATCGTAACAAGCTGCTCTTGGCGCTGCGGGGTAACGTTCGGGTCGCGCAGCATGATCTGGCTGAAACCGAGGATGGCGTTCATCGGGGTGCGGATCTCATGGCTCATGTTGGCTAGAAATTCGGCCTTGGCCTTAGCCGTTTTTTCCGCCGCCAGCCGTGCGACCTCGGACGCCATAAGTTTCCGCCGTTCCGTGACGTCCCTGAACGCTCCAAGAATTCTCCGTTTCCCGTCAAGGATGATGGAAGACGTATTTATATCGGCATAATAAACAGTCCCATCCTTTCTTTTAACAGTGATATCCTCAGCAACGTTAATTTCTCCTCTCACTTGTTTTTCGAACTGCTGGATGACGTGCGGCAGTTCCTCATTCGGGTGGATATCCACGATACCGAGCCCCAAGAGTTCATCTTGATCGTAACCCAGCATGCGACAGATCGCCGGGTTGCACAAAATAAATTTCCTATCCTCGATACTGACCACAATCATGCCGTCAGTGTTGGTCTCGAAGATGGCCCTGAATCTCTGCTCCGATTCTTTAAGAGCCTCCTCCGCCTGTTTGCGCTCGGCTATTTCATTAGTAAGCTCCCGCGTTCTTTCTTTGACTATTTCTTCAAGCTGCTCGTTGAGGGTCTGCAGCTGCTTCTGCGCCTTGAGGTGCTGCATGTTATGCCAGATGGCGCTCTCATAGGTGGAGATGAGAAAGCCTAAGGTCTGGGCTCGTTCAGCATGGACTTCGTATCGTTTGGCGCCATATTCAAACGAAATGCACTTCAGATCGGGGTGGTTACTGAACTGGAGCGGATTGAGCAACAGCGATTGAACCTTGGCCATGAACAGATCTTCGCCGACCGTTTTTGTCATATAGGCATCGGCGCCGGATTCGAAGCCGCGGATGATCTCTTCCGGTTCATACAGTTGCGTCAACATCACAACCGGGATATCCTTGAGGGCCTGCGTGTCTTTTATCGCCCGGCACATCAGGTAACCGTCCATCACCGGCATCACGACGTCACTGAGGATGAGCGCCGGCTTGAGGGTTTGCGCCAAGGCCAGCCCCTCTGCGCCATTGTGGGCGATACGGACGGAGTATCCTGCCCGCGTCAGCCTGTGCTCAAGCGCCGCTGCCTGGACAAGGCTGTCTTCGACGACCAGGATCAATTTTCCGCTTTCATGTTCTTCGGGCATGAGGTGATTCCCTCCGGTGGGTTGCTGAAAAATTTTTCTCATTCAGGAAGCAGATTGAGCAGGGCCTGGTTTTCGAATCCCTGTGCCAACTTCCGCAGCCCCGCGGCTATGTTCGCATCATGCGCCGCCAGCCGGTCAATTGCCGCCAGCGCCCTGTACATGTCCGCCTCAATAATCGCCGCCCGGATCTCGCGGAGCAAATCGGCAGGCATGGCCATGAGGGATTCCCGTGTCACCACAGCCGTCTTTACTTTTTCATTGGTTTGCGCCCCAAGGCTTATCTGGTCATATAGATACTCCACCTGCAACAGTGCCTTAATTTTCTCGAACAGCTCGTTTTCGCGGAACGGCTTGCCCACAAAGTCATCCGCCCCAACAGCCAGCATCTCCGCCTTGCTCTCCGTCAAGGCGCTGGCCGTCACACTGATGATCTTGACATCATTGCCCTGCTGGTCGGCCCTGATGCAGCCGATTGCCTCGTAACCATCCATCACCGGCATATGGGTATCCATCAGAATCAGGTGTGGTTGCCAGGCGTAAAACACCTGCAAAGCCTCTTCGCCATTGCCGACGGCACGGATCTCAAACCCGACTAATTGAAGCAATTGCACCAGTAGTTCGCGGTTATCCTCCTTGTCGTCGGCCACCAGGATGCGGAATGGCCCCTGGCCGGGCCGCAGCCCCACGACGCGGCGGTTATCGCCTTGCCGGGCAATGGCGGTAGAGTCATCCGTCTCCTCCAGAACGATATCGAAACGGAAGATGCTGCCGATGCCCACCGTACTGGCCACGGCTATTTCTCCTCCCATCATGCGCACGTATTCCCGGCTGATAGCCAGCCCGAGCCCCGTGCCCCCCTTGGTCCGCATGCCGATCGTTGTCTGCTCAAAGGGTTTGAACAGCCTGTGCAACTCCTCTGAAGGGATCCCGGGGCCGCTATCTTCAACCTCTACAACCAGGCAAAAACTGCATGCTTCCCCCCTGTCCATGCGGACCCGGAGCATGATGCCCCCTTTGGTGGTGAATTTGACCGCATTGCTCAGGAGGTTGATCACAATCTGTTGCAACTTTCCCTCATCGCCGTTCACGTAATGCGGAACATCTTTGGCTACTTCCACGGAGAAGGAGAGTTGCTTGCTCTCCGTGCGCATCCGGAACATCGCCTCGACATAGCAGAACAGGGCCTGGAGATCAAAGATATACCGGTTCAGCGTTATGCGACCGGCCTCGATCTTCGACATCTCCAGAATATCGTTGATCAACGCCAGCAGGTGCTCGCCGCTCCGGTTTATCGTCTCCAATTGCTGTTGCAGCCGCGGTGTAAGGTTCGGGTCGCGCTTCATCAGCTGGCTGAAGCCGAGGATGGCGTTCATCGGGGTGCGGATCTCATGGCTCATGTTGGCTAGAAATTCAGACTTGGTCTTAGTCGCTTTCTCCGCTGCCAGCCGTGCGATCTCGGACTCCTGAAGTTTCCTCCGTTCCGTGATGTCCCTGAACGCTCCAAGAATATGGGGCTTCCCGGCCAGGGTGAGGTGAGATGTATTGATATCCGCGTAAAAGACGCTCCCGTCCTTTCTTTTGACAGGCATATCTTCAGCAAGCGATATTTCCCCCTTTAACTGTTTTTCAAACTGTGCAAGGACATACGACAACTCCTCATGCGGATGTATGTCCATGACGCCGAGTTTTTTGAGCTCTTCCTCCTCATACCCAAGCATCCTGCAGATCGCCGGGTTGCACAAAAAGATCATTTTACTTTCGATATCAAGTGCAATCAATCCGTCCGAGTTGGCGTCAAAGATGTGCCTGAATCGCAGCTCCGATTCTCGCAGATCATCCTCTGCCCGTTTTTGTTCGGTGATATCGCGGGCGATATGGACTGATCCGCATAATTGCCCATCCGGGGAATAGATAGGCAATACGGAAATTACATAGAAGCCTTTCCACTGTTCGATATATGTCTTGGTCGAATGTGGTTGGCTGTCTGCCAGCAATTTAACATACGGGCAGAACTCAGGTGGTTCGGTGGTGTGATGCACAACCTCGTAACAAACAAGTCCAGGCAATTCCGGCAGTAATAGACCTAGTTTGTCAGCCATGGCCCTGTTGCCCCTGACGATTCTGAAATCGGTATCCAAAATCGCGATGGGATCGGTGATGGCGTCAAACGTGCGCTCCCACTCATCCTTTCCATGGCGTATCACCTCCTCGACTCGCTTTTGTTCGGTGATATCCGTAACGATTCCATCGCAGGCAATGAGGTTCCCCTCCCGGTTATAGTGCGGCACAGGTGTGTTCTGCAGCCAACGGATCCGCCCATCCTTGTGGTTAATCCGGTGTGCAATGGTAAAGGGCGTCTGACCTGCCAACACGGAATTGGCCTGTTCAATGACTTTCGGCCGATCTTCTTCATGTACCATGCGAAGCCAGAGGAAGGGGTCGGCAGCGTACTCCTCGGGGGTATACCCGGTCACCGCCAGGCAGCCGGAACCATGCGAAGTGGTGGTCGGCCTGCCATTCTCCACCAGCGTCGTGTAAACATAGTCAGTCACCGATTCGAGCAGGAGCCTATACCGCCCCTCGCTCTCTTGCAGTGCGGCGGTTCTTGATTGCACCGTTTGTTCGAGTCGTTCGTTGAACGTCTTTAATTCCTTCTGGGTCCTAATCAATTCACCATTCTTTTGGATGGCGGTCTCGTATGTGGAGAGCAGGAGGTTGAGAATCTGGAGGCGATCCGACTTAATTAAATATTTTTTGCCGTTGAGAATTAACTCGACGCCGACATGGGTCTGTTCGCTATCCTTAAGATTTTTGTTCGCGATAATGTACTGGATACGCGAAAGGATATTTTTCTCATTGTATGGTTTTGTAATAAAATTATCAGCCCCACACTCCAGGCCTTTAACAACATCTTGCGGGTCTGAAAGAGAGGTGAGCAGGATTACCGGGAGATCTTTTAACCTGTCGTCGCGCTTAATCTCCCGGCAAAGCTTATAGCCATCCATCTTGGGCATGACGATATCGCTGATGACCATGGTCGGTTCGCGCTCCCTGATCATAGTGAGGGCCTCGATACCGTTACCGGCCACTGATACGGCGAAGTTGTGCTGTTCCAGGGTGTATTTCAACTCTTCGGCCTGGGTCGGGCTGTCTTCCACGATCAGGATTTCCACTCTATTGTTTTTTAGATTGTTAGTTTTCATGATCAATTCCTTTTACCCACCAGTCGCTTCAGTACATCAATGATGGAATCGGGCGGCAATATATAGGTCGCCGCATTGAGATGATCCGCCTCACCGGGCATGCCGTAGACGATTGAACTCTCCTCATCCTGGGCTATGGTCACGGCGCCGCGCTCCTTCATCTGCCGTAACTCTTCGGCGCCGTCCCTCCCCATGCCGGTAAGAAGAATCCCTGCCGCATTTTTGCCATAAACCTCGGCAACCGAGCGAAAGAGCTGGGAAACCGAGGGACAATGACTTTTGCTGCTGTCGCCTTTTCTGAGCATTATCCTGCCATCCTTTTCTACCAGCATATCGAATCCATCCGGGGCGACATAGGCGCAGCCGGGATGGAGTAGCTCACCATGCCCCGCCAGCTTGACCGGGATGCCCGCGGATTGCGCCAGCCAATCGACAAATCCGGTGGTAAATCCCGGGGCCATGTGCTGAACAATCAAGACAGGGACGGGGAAATCCCGGGCCAGAGAGTTCAGGATACGTTGAATAACGACCGGCCCGCCCGTGGAAGCGCCGATCGCCACCAGCCATATTTCAGAGGCTGCCCGCCTGATCTCCTTCTCCTGCAGCGCAGGGGATTTCTCTTCGCTTGCAGAGCGGGGCCACCGGCGGATGACCCGCACTCCGGACATTGCCCTGATGTTTTGGAGCAACTCCTTGACGTTTTTCTCATGATCCGGATGCCCTATGCCGGCCGGTCGGGCCACGAAGGCGACGGCGCCCGCCTCGACGGCGCGGAATGTCATCGATACTTCCCGAGGATCAACGCTACCCGAGACGATGATGATCGGCACCGGGGTTGTTTCCATGATGTGGCGGGTAGCCTCAAAACCATCCATTTTCGGCATG
>Ga0208863_1002233_pt1 | contig 10340 bp, 9 predicted proteins | sample RifOxyD3_FD_184040 | JGI IMG/M metagenome (GOLD analysis project Ga0208863, IMG submission 184040) | Soil microbial communities from Rifle, Colorado - Rifle Oxygen_injection D3 (SPAdes) | ecosystem: Environmental > Terrestrial > Deep subsurface > Rock core/Sediment | place: Rifle, Colorado...
GGCTCGCCTTTTCCACCGCCCAGCCGATGGGTAGGTTGGGAACAGCGTCGAGATAGCCCTGGGCCTTGCTCAAGGAGACCTGGGAGCAGGTTTCTTTTGCAGTATCCGTGGCGGCTTGGGACAGGCAGTCCTTGATGGCCTGATCCTGGACGGCTTGGGTGGCGGCTACGACCAAAGACTCACGCAGCACCGGGTTCTTCCACAGGGCGTCGGCAAGCGCCAGGGTGTCCACGTTGGCTGCGACAGCGAACACAAACGCCAAAATCAAGCCAATCACTTGGATGCGCTTGCGATACCAGCCGGAAACCCGCTCCATAGTCTGATTGAACCATCCCTCGATTCCTTTCTCAATGGCGTCTGCTCCGGTCCCAGATTGGCTAATCACCAGAGTGAGAGCTTGCTTGATCTGACCCTCGGGAAGTTTGCTGATGATCGATTTGGCTTGATTGAAAACGTTTGCAGAGGTGGACTCCACTTTCGTTTCTTGAGGGCTGTGAAAGTTACGTAATGTATCGACCAGGGCCGTGGCGAACACGCGCGGCTCAAGATAGGACGGGCGGTTTTTGCGCGACAGGGGGCGGATGAGCGGGTGGTCATAGAAGTCGTCCACCAGAGACATTTGCTGATTATTGGGTTTGTATTTGTCCTGGAAATTATCCGCGTTGGCGATGCGGACCATGTCCGAAAAAAGGTGAGAAAGCCCATCGCGAAGATTCTTGCCTCTCAAGCTGAACCAGCGGGAGATAACCTCCTGCGCCGCCGAGACCATCAGCCCCATGATCAGAAAAATGAAGATCAGACCGATGGTGACGTCGAGAATGGCTGAACCCAGCATGGCGATCCCCCGATTTGCACACGCAATACGACTCTGCGCAGCCTATCCAATCGCTCTTGGGGAGTCTACAACTATAATGGCGTGTGCTCGGGGTTACCCCAGGAAGAACATCTTCTCCCGCTGAAACAGCCGCACGGCGCGGAGGAAGATCAGGGCGGACAAGGCTGTGGTGGTCAAAGCGGACAAGGCCGCGTGGCTGGGCTCCAGGGTTCCGTGGGCAACCAGATCGTTGAACAGAAGCAATTGCCCGAGCACGGGGATGGCGGAGGTGATCAAGGTCGGCTCAATTGGGGCGAAGACCAGCAGCATCCCCGGCAGGGCGGGGACCAAGGGCAGCAAACCGAGGTAGATTTGCGCTTCCTTCATGGAACGGGTGACCACCGCTACGGCCATCTGCAAGGTCACGGCGATGAGCATGAGGGGCAGGGCGACCAAGAAGATGCGGGCGAAGACCATGGCCTCGGGGGGCGGGACCAAGTGGGTGGCGCTGGCGGAGGCCATGTTCATGAACAGCCAGAATCCCGCCAGATTGGCGAGCACGGTGACGGCGGTAAAGATCAAAGCGGCGAGGGCTTTGGACAGAAGCAGTGCCCAGCGCTCCACTGGGGCGATCAGCAAGGGCTCAAGTGAGCCGCGCTCCCGCTCGCCCACCGTGGTGTCGATGGCCAGATAGACGCCCCCGAGAAAGACCATGAAGATGATCAAGGGCGGCATCAGGTTGTAAAAGAACACGGCGATGTTGCTCTGATGGGCCACACTGATCCGCTCAATGGTCACCGGTGCCGCTGCGTGTTCCGGCAATCCCGCGGCATGGGCGATGCGCTTGGCGGCTTCCCGATTGTAGATGGCGATGACGTCGGCCACCCGTGCTGAAACCTTGACGTTGCCGACCCGGGAAAGGTTAAGCAACAGCTTGACGGTAAACGACTCCTGGCCTTTGGCCTCGGGGGGGAAGATGACCACGATGGGCACCCGGCCCCGGGTCACCGCTTGTTCGGGATCGGCAGGAGCGGTGACCAGCTTGAGATTGTTGTCGCTCATGAACTGGGCCAGCGCGGGAGCGTTGTCCGCCCCCACCACCGGGACGTAGACGATCTCGCTCTTGTCGATGCCGCGCACGGTCATCCCGGCGAAGTACAGCCCCCCGCTGAGCAACAAGGGGGCAAGCAGGGGATAGAGCAGGGCCAGCATCAGACTGCGCCGGTCGCGCAGGTGGTCGGTCAACTCCTTGCCCAGCACAATATAGATGCGCCGCCATGGGGTCATGACCCGCCTCCTCCGGCTTGGCTTTGGCCGATGAGGCGGATGAACACCTCTTCTAAGTCAGCGCTGTCGGTTTGCTCCCGCAGCTCATCCGGGGTGCCCTCGGCAATGACCCGGCCCTCGGCGATGATCACCAAGCGGTCGCAGAGGACTGAGACTTCGGACATGATATGGCTGGAGATGAGAATGCAATGTCCCGCGTCGCGCATCTCGTGAATCAGGGCGCGCACCGCCCGGCTGCTCACCACGTCTAGGCCGTTGGACGGCTCATCCAGGATCAGGTTGCGGGGGCGGTGGACCAGGGCGCGGCCCAGCGCCACCTTCAATTCCTGCCCTCGGGAATAGCCCTTGGCGCGGCGGTCGGCAAAGCTCGTCATGTCCAGGCGCTGGATCAGCTCGCTAATGCGGGCTTCCAACTCCGGCCCATCCAAGCCTTGCAGACGGCCATGATAGCGGATGTGCTCCCGTGCGGTCAGTCGGGGATAGAGCCCCCGCACGTCGGGCAATACGCCGAGGCGGCGACGGGTTTCCAGCACCCCTTCAGCCACGGTGATGCCATCAATGACGACCTCCCCCGCGTCGGGCCTGAGCAAGCCGTAGGCCATGCGAAAGGCGGTGGTCTTGCCCGCCCCGTTGGGGCCGATCAAGCCGGTAATGGCCCCGTTTGGCGCGGTCAGGTTCACCCCGTCCACCGCCTTGAGCCCGCCAAACGCCTTATGTAAAGAGCGCATCTCGATCATACCGCCAGTTTACGGCGGATGGGGCGGGAAGGGAATGCGGTATAGAGCATGATGCCTTTAATCCGCATCATGCACAGCCACCAATCGTGTCCCCGGCGGTTAGGAGCGTGTGGTTTCCAGTTCCAACTTAAGCTTTTCCATCAACGCCTTGTCGGAAAGTCGTTTTTGCTCCACCACGCCAAACCAGCCCAGGCCATCGTACTGTTCGTAGCCGATGGTCCTGGCGAAGGCGACGATGCGGTCGTCTTGGGTGGTGTAGACTCCCTTGGTCTGTCGTTTGCGGTCCAGTTGGTAAAGCGAATTGATGTCCTCCATGCCGCCGGAGGACGCGATGACCCGATGGTCCCGGTCCAGCAGAAGCACGCGGGTTCGGGCCCATTCCTCTTCGGAGAAGGTTGGCTCGTCGCGGACAATGATGCGGGATTGCTCCCCCCAGGCAAACATAACGCCGAGGACGCCGATGGGGTGGCCGTGCAACTCCCCGCCGCTCCGCACGGCTGCGGAGTAGACGGCAACAGGTTCTCCGTTGTGCAGGGGATCGGCGTGAATGTCGTCAACTACGTAGGCGTCTCCGCTTGTCGTTGCCATGGCGTCACGGAACCACCGTTTGGTGGATACATCGGCACCGGTCACCCGGGAGAACTGGTCGGGCTTGGAACAGGCGATGACCACGCCGCGCTCGTCGGTCAGAACCAGATTAAGATAGACCGTATAGAACCGGTTGATCACGCCCAGACGCTCGACAGCGCGGCTGGGGTCGTGCCCTTCCAGGCAGCGCCAGAACGCTTCGTCGGTGGCCCACCAGCGCACGTCGGCGGTGCGCTCAAACAAATTGCGGACAATCAACTGCACCAGTGTTTGGGCCATGTCCACGAGGCGTGCGCCTTCCAACTCCTCGACAAGGGTGTTGGTCACGTTCATGCCATAGCCGATGCGGGCGAGCATTTCCTTCTGGAACTTCTCCGAGTTCTGAGCGGCGGCAACGGCCAAGTTCTTGACCTCTGAGGCCACCACCGCAAATCCTTTGCCAGCGTTCCCCGCCCGCGCGGCTTCGATGGTGGCGTTGAGCGCCAACAGTTGGGTCTGCTTGGCGATCCCCTCGCTGACCCCTGCGAATCCCTGAATGTCTTGCTGAATGGTGGCCATGATCGGCTTCATGCGGCGCGGCATGCGTGTTCCCCCTTGTTCTGCTTGTGCGGCGTGCGCACGCGGGAATTGAAGCAAATTTCACGCCATGTCGCCCTCGCCACCAATAGACGGGGACTTGACCGGTTTTCCGAAGGAAACCCGGCCATAAAGCCTCAATCGTGTCCGTGGCGTTAGTGGCAAAAATGGGGAGGGAATGCTCTAAAAAGTATTGTGTCCCTTTTTTGTCGGAGAGTGCCCCGCTGGGGGGGATTTATGTCGTGGAAGCGACAATTCTGGACGGGGACATGACCGGCTTTCCGTAGGAAACCCGGCCAGAAAGCCTCAATCATGTCCCCGGCGTTAGTGGCAAAAATGGAGAGGGAATGCTCTAATAAGCATTATCTCCCTTTTTTTGTACTCGCACAGACATAGGGCCAGACGATTTTCGCTCCCGTGGGGAAGACCTCTCCATCGGGGAACATAACCGCGACCGGGATCTCTTTCTCCGCCTCGGGGAGAGCTTTTAAGCTGGCGCTGTCTAGGGGAAGTTTTCCGCGAAACAGCGCGTTGGGGTCCATCCATTGACCCTCCACCGGCACTACGACGCTGTCCTTGGAAATCACAAAGTGCTCGCTGGGGCTGAAATAGGCGGCGAAGTGGATGGCGGGACGGCGGTTGGTGCTTTGCGCAGTGGACTTCCGGCCCCGACCCGAGTTGCCGGTAGGCCCTAAGACCTGGCCCTGTTTGACCCGCTCGCCCAGCTTCAAGGCGGGCAATTCTTCGAAGTGGGAGTATTGGGTGTAGGTCCACACAGGGAGGCCGCTGTCCTGGGGACTGTGGCGCAGAATGACTTCGCGGCCCCGGTAGCCGTCCACGCCATCGAACACCCCGACCACCTCGCCATCGGCGGCGGCGATGATCGGAGTCCCGAACGGTGCGGGCATGTCGATGCCGCCGTGATATTGCTCTTTGCCGCGCTTCCAGGTGTAGGAAATGGCCCACTTCTCGTCGATTCCCCGGCACTTGGCGTGATCGGGAAAGCGGGGGCGTAGGCCTGTCTCGAACAGCCCTTTGTCGATGGCCTGTTGAATTTCGCACGCCTTGCCCCGCCCGATGGCGCACAAGGTGTCGCGATCTGGATGGGGCGCGTCTTGAGCTAACGCGGATGGGCTGGCGAGCAGGAGAAGAGCAAGGACGAAGAACTTAAGGTTCATGTCGGTCTCCCCATACGCCAAAGAAGGCAGAAATTTTACCCCAGTTATGACCGCAACGCCAGTGTGGCGCAGCTACCCCTGTCGCTAACACACGAAGCTGGTAAGACAAGGTGCACTGAAAGTTCTCAATGCAGAATCAAACGGCATTAGAGTCTGTCTGATTTAAACTGATCCATAACCTGCATGACGAAGATACGCAGCGCATTCCTGCGGGGCGAATGCATCCAGGAGTTTCCCGACACGCTTCCATATGGCCTCGATGGCCCGTTCATCTGCCTTGCGGACCATGGTCTTAAGCTTGGCGAACATCATCTCGATGGGGTTGAGATCGGGGCTGTAGGGCGGCAGAAAGAGCAGATGGGCGCCGACCTTGCGGAGGGCTTGGCGTGCGGGTTTTGCTTTGTGGCTTCCCAGGTTATCGAGGATGATCCCATCACCGGGGGCGAGCGTCGGAGCCAGGGATTGCTCCACCCAGGCGGTGAAGGCCGCGCCATTGATGGGTCCATTCCCAGCCAGCAGTTTGAATCACATTCGCAGAAAGTTGGGAATCCCTAATTCGATTCCGCTTAAACCTGACCGACTCTAGCGTTCAGGTAGGCCCCGTCCATGGCCGGGATAATGCGAGAGGACGTGGAGAAAACCTGCTATCATTTAACTTAGAGCATTTTCGTTCGCAGAGGCGTACAAAAATTGCGCTTGTCGATTGTTGTAAAGACAAACACGTCGTCACAAACGATCCCGTTCGTTCGGAATTTGCTCTAGGCCGCAAAGGGAGCCCTGGCACGTTATGAATCCGACCCACAAACGACCACTAAAGCCGCTCGTCGTTGGTCCCGCCAGGGGCGGGTATGGACTGGCGATCCAAATCCTCATGCATCTGTCCCAGACACTCCCCGACAAGGGTGGGTTAAAAGAAAAGGTCCTCCAGATTATGGTTGAGCGGGTGGGCGGCTTCGTTACCCACAGTCTGAGCCAAGTCTTCGCCCGTCACGACAACCTGAACAACTTGATCATCAACGGTAATTTTGCGGATTTCGACGGCGGACCAAAATGGCTCAGCGATGCGCCCCACGACCACGCCATCATCCGCAAGTACATCGGAGCCCTAGGACAAGGGGATTTCACCCTGCTCGTCAAGACACCGCGGGAAGTCCTGGACCAATTCCAGGTGGTCCACTCCCACATATGTCCCGAGGTTTGGCGCCGCCACCCCTTCTATGCGGATCACACTAAGTTCCATACGGTGCGCAACCCGGTGGGCATTCTCAATTCTGCATGTTTTTCCTTCAATGCCCTGACCAGCGAGTACATTCAGCGGTGCTATCCATCCGAGCGTCAGCACGATGACCAGATGCGGGTGGACATCGGCTATTACAAGCTTACCGATCTGACCTTTTTTCAAGGCCTAGTTGACTTTCAGAAAAACGCTTGGGATGTCTTCGTGGAGGAGCGCGAGGGCTACCATATCGTCCGCTGGGAGGACATTCTAGAGCGCCCGAGGGAAACCATTATGATGATGGCGAGGGCGTGCAATCTTGTAATTCCTGGATCATTCGCCGATGAAATATGGGCCAGAATCGGCTATAAGAACCTAACCGGCAAACACCATCACAATTACCGCGCCGCAGGCTCCAGGGTGGGGGGCTGGAAGTCCTGGCTGGTCAATGAGCACTTGGAGATGATCCGCGACGCCGGTTTCGCCCCCCATATGGAGGCCTTTGGCTACACGGCCTTTGAATGGCTGGATTCGTCAGCCTACACACCCTTCCAAAAAAGAGTGGCCAACGCCATTGTAAAGGGGGCCGTGATCGATGAGGTGGAAGACAGAGTGCTTTTCGATTTCGCCTTCAACAAAAGCAATATTAATTCAGAGGCCTTCGACTTCCGTTCTTACCCCTGGCGGGAGAATACGCGGGTTGAGCGCAGTTGTTTCAAGAATGAGGCGCTTGAGATGGCAATGGGCGAGGCCGCCGAGGAGGCCACAGCCAAAATCAACGCGCTGATCCGCGCTATCCTCAAAGGCGACTATTACCACCGTGCCTCGGCGACTGATAGCCTAAAAGCTTTGAGCGCCGCATTCTCCAAGTCTTTTGACGTCATCTATAGAGTCATGTTCGAGCAAGCCCTTCTAGAGTGCCAAGCGGCTCTGGACACCTATTTCACCCCGGCGCACCTTGTCTATGATCCAAAGCGCCAAGCCGTGGGGTTCGCCGATGCCTGAGTTGCGCTTCATTGATCCTGCTCCGGTTTTCTTCCGGGCAGCCGTCACCCAGTTGTTGAACGAGGGGGCGCGGCGCTTCCTCTTCACCCCTGCAACCCCAGCCGCCTTGACACTCGCCCGGCGTCTGCTGGAGGACGCCCCCGACGCAGTGGCGTGGGGAGACCACCCGGAGCTTACCCCCCCACCAATGGGGGAAGCCGCAGACGCAGTGATCCTTTTTGCCGACGACGGCTCGGACCTGGACACCCTCCTCCATGGATTTCTGGATATGGAGCGGGGGGTGCTAGTCGCCCCAGTCACTAACCACTTCCGGGACCGAAGGTGCGTCTTCCCCATCTCCCCCCCTAAGGCGGGAACCCACCTCCTGCTGGGGTTGCTGGAGACCCTGGGCTTTTCCTATGGCGGTGTACGCCCAGACTTTCCTGATGCGAAGCATTGGTACTACTTGGAATACTCCAACGCCCACACCATAGCGCGGGATTTCTTTGTGGACAGTGTGCGACGTAGCCCCAATGGCATGCGGGACCACCCCTTCGTCAACAATCCCTCGGTGATGATCTACCGCCATCCCTGGGACATCCTTGTGTCCGAGGCCAACTACTACCACAAGGACGGTAAGACCGCATTTTACGGTTATCTTCAGGGCCTGACTTTCGAGGAACGCCTGTTGCGCCTGATCGACGATCCCTGGCTTTTGGGTACGGCGCGGGACCGTTTAGCGGGATTCGTTGCCTGGCTTGATTTCCCCAGCGTCATCCCGATTGCCTTCGAGGATCTTGTCGGTCCTCAGGGCGGGGGGGAGAGCTTTCGCCAACGGCGCAACATCTGGGCGTTGATGCTCAAGCTCCATGTGCCAGGCGACCCTGAGGTGGTGCAAGCCAGTGTGTTCAACCCCAAGAGTCCTACCTTCAACACCGGGCGCCTTGGACGCCATCGGGATATCCTGACCGAACGGGCCTGGGAGGCCTTACGCAAGCTGCCTCAGGATGTCCTTGACGCCTTCGGCTATGTTGAGGACACCCCCTTCCCCAGGCGCTCGGAGGAATTCCTCACCCGGGTCCCCCGCTATGCGCAAACTCAATTTGCCAAGGAGCCCGTGATCATGGCGGAAGATTTCTGCGGCCACCAAATCATCAAGGCCTACGGCTCCTTCCATGCCGCCGCCCTCGACGGAACAGAGGGAACGGTGAGCGACAAGGACTTGGACGTCCTCAAAATCCGCCTCGCTACGCGGACGGCCCCTAAATGAACCATAAGCTCAAGTAAATCCTGGGAAATCTTAGTATAACCGAACTCATAGAAAATGATTAAAATTAGGGATGATATGCGCACTAGAGTCTGTCTGATTTAAACTGATCCATAACCTGCATGACGAAGATACGCAGCGCATTCCTGCGGGGCGAATGCATCCAGGAGTTTCCCGACACGCTTCCATGTGGCCTCTATGGTCCGTTCATCTGCCTTGCGGACCATGGTCTTAAGCTTGGCGAACATCATCTCGATGGGGTTGAGATCGGGGCTGTAGGGCGGCAGAACGAGCAGATGGGTGCCGACCTTGCGGAGGGCTTGGCGTGCGGGTTTTGCTTTGTGGCTTCCCAGGTTATCGAGGATGATCCCATCGCCGGGGGCGAGCGTCGGAGCCAGGGATTGCTCCACCCAGGCGGTGAAGGCTGCACCATTGATGGGCCCATTCCCAGCCAGCCGTTTGAAACACATTCGCAGAAAGTTGGGAATCCCTAATTCGATTCCGCTTAAACCTGACCGACTCTAGGGCATCATGCCCCCTAATAATGCGGGGGTTTGACGTTGGCGGCGGGGGCGTCGAGGCGGCTGGCGTGGTCGGCGGCTTGCTCGTGCAGCTTGATCACCGTGCGGTTTAAGCGGTCAATCTGATCCCACTGCTTGGTCAATTCCCCCGACAGCTCGTCCAGCATAGCTTGCTGGTGTGCTGTGAGGCTTTCCAGGGTAAGCACCCGGCTTGCCAGATCGTCATCGCCCGCCATGAGACCTACCCCCGCAACTCTCCGCCCGTGGCTTTTTCCACCGCCTCGATGATGCGCTTGGACACGGCGTCAATCTCGGCGTCGGTCAAGGTGCGGTCCATGGGCTGGAGGGTCACGGCGACGGCTAGGCTCTTGCGGCCGGAGCCGAGGTTCTCGCCTTCGTAGAGGTCGAACACGGACACCTCGGTGATCAAGGCGCGGTCCACACCCCTAATCGCCCGTCCCAGATTTTCGGCGGGAACGTGGGAGCTGACCACGAAGGCGAAGTCCCGGCTCACCGCCTGGAAGGACGAGGCCTTGAGCATGGGGCGCGCAGCCCCAGCCTTGACCTTGGACGGCGGCAGAGCATCCAAAAAGACCTCAAAGCCGCACAATGGCCCCTTGACGTCCATGGCCTTGAGCACGGAGGGATGAATCTCGCCAAACCACGCCAGGGGGGTCGGTCCTAAATGCAGCGCCCCGGAGCGGCCCGGATGGTACCACGCCGGAGCGTCGGTGGTCACCCGCAGGCCGTCGATGGAAACCCCCGCCGCAGCGAGGACGGCGATGGCGTCGGCCTTGGCGTCGAAGGCGTCTACCGGGCGCGGCTTGACGTTCCAATGGCGCGGGCCAGTGCGGCCAACCCGAAGGCCCGCCGCCGCTCGTTGTTGCTCGCCAGGGTTTTCCCCGTGGAATTGGGGTCCGACCTCGAACAGGCCGAAGTCGGCTTGACCCCGGTCGCTGTTGCGCCCGGCGGCGGCGATCAGATTGGGCAGCAGGGAGGGACGCATGGCGTCCAGGTCCGCGCTGATGGGGTTGGCCAGCGCCAGCGGCGGAATACCGGGGTCTACCAAGGTTTGGATTTTGGGGTCAACGAAACTGTAGGTGATGACTTCCTGGTAGTCACGATCCATCAGCGCGGCACGCAGGCGCGGTTCGGACACGCCAGATTCCACC
>Ga0208863_1002235_pt1 | contig 10338 bp, 9 predicted proteins | sample RifOxyD3_FD_184040 | JGI IMG/M metagenome (GOLD analysis project Ga0208863, IMG submission 184040) | Soil microbial communities from Rifle, Colorado - Rifle Oxygen_injection D3 (SPAdes) | ecosystem: Environmental > Terrestrial > Deep subsurface > Rock core/Sediment | place: Rifle, Colorado...
GGAAGAGTATATTGGGCAGCGGGAAGCGCGTGACAGCGCGGCGCTGATCAAGACAATTCTGAATACCGTTGTCGATGGTATTGTAACGCTTCACGCAGGCACGGGTGCCATAGAAACGGTAAATCCCGCAGCAGAGCGCATGTTCGATTATACGCTCGACGAATTAATCGGAAAAAACTTCAGCCTACTGATTCCCGAACTGAATCAGGGGCAGCAAGATGAAGCCTTCGAGACGTTCAGTGAGGACGATGCGCACAGCGTCATAGGCATTGGACGCGAGGTCGTCGGCAGACGTAAGGACGGAAGTGTTTTCCCATTAGAAATTGCCGTCAGCGAAATGTGGCTAAACGAGCAACGGCACTTTACCGGCGTGTTGCGAAATATTTCGGAAAGAAGGCTCGTCGAGGCCGAGCAGAAAAAGCTCGATCAGCGCTTGCATGACCTGCAATTCTATACTCGATCGCTCATTGAATCGAGTATCGACGCCCTTATGACGACTGATCCTGCGGGGATGATTACGGACGTCAATATGCAAATGGAATCTTTGACGGGATGCACCCGTGATGAGTTGATAGGAACGCCCTTCAAAAACTATTTCACGGACCCAAGCTTAGCTGAAGCGGGAGTCAATCGTGTGCTGGTTGAAAAGAAAGTTACAAACTACGAGCTTACAGCAAAGTCGCGGGACGGACGGGAAACCGATGTCTCGTATAATGCGACGACGTTCTATGATCGCGACCGAATTCTACAAGGTGTGTTTGCGGCGGCGCGCGACATAACAGAGCGCAAGCGCCTTGACCTCGAATTGCAGAAAAAGAACCTTGAGCTTGAGAGCGCAACAGGGCTAGCCGAAAAGGCCAATCTGGCGAAGTCGGAATTCTTGTCGAGCATGAGTCACGAGTTGCGAAGCCCGCTTAACGCCATCCTTGGCTTTGCGCAGCTGATGGAATCCGATCCACAGCCACCAACAGACCCTCAGAAAGAGAGCATCGCTCAGATCCTACAGGCTGGCTGGCATTTGTTGAATCTGATCAACGAAATTCTTGATTTGGCTAAAATTGAATCACGTCAGGTTCCCATGTCAAAGGAGCCGGTGTCACTGGCTGACGTGCTCACTGAATGTCAAAGTATGATCGAGCCGCAAGCGCAGCAGCGCGGCATTAAAATGACATTTCCTCACTTCGAAACCCCTTGCTTCGTTACGGCGGATCGCACACGCGTAAAACAGGTCGTTATCAATCTGCTGGCCAATGCGATTAAGTACAATGTTCGGCAGGGGCTGCTCACCGTCACGTGCGATGAAGTCGAAAAAAATCGCATTCGCGTCAGCATTGCCGATACGGGCGCTGGAATGACTCAGTCTCAGATGGAGCAGTTGTTTCAGGCCTTCAATCGTCTTGGCCAGGAGGCTGGGGGCGAGGAAGGAACGGGCATAGGCCTTGTCGTTGCCAAGAAACTTGTTGAGCTTATGGGGGGCGTTATTGGCGTAGAAAGCACGGTAGGTGTTGGAAGTGTATTTTGGTTTGAACTTCCGTCCTCCGCCGCTCCTCTCGTTATATTTCCAGAAGACAGCTCAGCCGTTCCGCTGAAGTTTGTTCTGCGTGGGTCATCGCAACGCACAGTGTTGTATGTTGAAGACAACCCCGCAAATCTGAAGCTTGTTCAGCAGATTGTGGCGCGTCACCCGGAATTGAGCCTTCTGACGGCGATTGACGGAAATATTGGCGTGTCCTTGGCCCGCTCCGCCCTTCCAGAAGTGATTTTAATGGATATTAACTTGCCTGGAATTAGTGGCGTTCAAGCGCTGGAGATTTTGAAGGCCGATCCCCTAACGGCCCACATTCCCATTATTGCCATTAGCGCCAATGCCATGCCTCGCGACGTTAAGCGTGGCATGGAGGCCGGGTTCTTCCGCTATCTCACAAAACCCATAAAACTGAACGAGTTCATGGATGCTCTGGATGCAGCTCTGGAGTTTGTGCAGAGCGGCAACAAGCTGGAAAGATAGAGATATGGCAAGTTCAGAAGCTATCCTCAGCGCCAAAATCCTGATTGTCGATGATCTCGAAGCCAACATATTGCTCCTGACCAGAATGCTGGTTTCGGCTGGTTATACGTCGGTTTCGTCAACCAGCAATCCTCGCGAAGTCTGCGACCTATACAGCAAGCACCGCTATGCCCTGATCCTGCTTGACCTTCAGATGCCGGAAATGGACGGCTTTGAGGTCATGGAAAAATTAAGGATAGCCGAGCCGGAGGGGTACCTTCCCATTCTTGTTATTACCGCTCAGCCAGAGAATAAGCTGCGGGCTTTGCGGGCAGGTGCAAAGGACTTTATTAGCAAACCGTTTGAGTTGGCTGAAGTCTTGGCACGCGTTCGAAACATGCTGGATGTTCGTCTGTTGCATGATGAAGCCATAAAGCATGGCCAGGACTTGGAGCTGAAGATTCAGGAAGTAAACGCAAGCCATGAAGTGATCAGCCGGAAGAATGAAGAGGTCATGCATCTCTATGAGAAAGTTGTGGCCGAACAGAAGCGATCAACAGAGCTCAGCCTTCAGCCTGGAGCCATGGTGGGCGTTGAGAAGGAAGAGCGTATCGCAACGAAATGGGTTCGCAGTCTTTGGCTTCGTCATCCCTGGCTGCAGCTCAATCTTCTAACCGCTTTCGCCGCAGGTGCCGTGGTCAGTATTTTCCAAGGCACCATTGATCGGCTTTTAATTCTTACGATTTTCCTTCCTGTATTGGCGGGGCAATCGGGTAATACCGGCAGTCAGGCGCTGGCAATCGCGCTACGTGGCTTTACGCTAGGTGATATGAAGCCGGGCAGGGAACTTGTTCTGGTAAGAAAAGAGGCCCTGCTTGGCCTGTTGAACGGGGCGCTGGTGGGATTTGTCGCGGCAATTGGCATGTATATTGTCGCTAAAGTGCAGGATTTTCCCAATGCCTTTATGCTCGCTGTCGTCATTCAACTTGCCATGATTGGCAGCTGCGCCATCAGCGGCGTCTGTGGCGCTGTCGTCCCGCTCGTACTTAGACGGTTCGGTGCCGATCCCGTCACCGCCTCAACGATTTTTCTTACGACCGCTACGGATATCGCGAGCATGGGAATGCTCTTGGGACTGGCAACGCTTTTTGTGTAGTAAGCGTCGAGTCGATGGCTGACCGCCAGAGACATAAGAGGAACGGAATACAGTATGTTAAACCCATCTGATGTTCTGAATGGAAACATTCTTGTTGTCGATGATCTTTCGGCAAATGTTCAGTTGCTTACGCGCATGCTGACCACGGCGGGATATTTGCGCGTATCGTCAACAATGAACCCAACGGAGGTCTGCGCGCTCCATTCAGTGAATCGCTATGATCTAATTCTTCTTGATCTTCAGATGCCGGAAATGGATGGGTTCCAGGTTATCGAGATGCTCAAGCAGGCAGAGCCTGGGGGATATCTGCCGGTGATCGTTATCACAGCTCAGCCCGACCATAAGCTTAAGGCGCTCCAAGCTGGGGCAAAAGACTTCGTCAGCAAGCCATTCGATCTGGCCGAGGTGCTGGCGCGCGTTCGAAACATGCTGGAGGTTCGGCTTCTGTACACAGAACTGCATAAATTTAGCGATGAGCTGGAGCAGCGCGTCAAGGATAGGACGTTAGATTTACGAGAAAGTTATCTGGAAACTATTTTCACAATGACAAGAGCCGCCGAGCATAAGGACGAAGATACCGGAGCGCATGTTCAACGCATAAGTTATTACAGCCGCGATCTTGCAGGTATGCTGGGCATGGGTGAGGATTTCATCAATAACATTTTCTTCGCTAGCCCCATGCACGATATCGGCAAAATCGGCATACCAGATCATATTTTGCTAAAGCCGGGCGGGCATACACCGGCAGAAAATGAAATTATGAGAACACATGCCGCAATGGGCACCAAAATCCTTGGCAACAGCAAGTCGGTGTATTTGAAAATGGGGGCCGAGATTGCGCTTAACCATCATGAAAGATGGGATGGAGGAGGGTATCCAAGTCGGAAATTGGGCGAGGAAATTCCCTTATCGGCCCGCATCGTAAATATCTGCGATATCTACGACGCGCTGAGAAGCAAACGATCTTACAAGCCGGCATTTGATCATTTAAAGACCATGGAAATTCTGACCCACGGTGACGGTCGAACCCAGCCCGAGCATTTCGATCCCGCCATATTTGAAAAATTCATCCAAAACCATGCACATTTTTGCGACATTTTCGATAAGAATTCAGGCCCCCTCCCGACGGAGGGCGGCCTTGTTGCCTGATTTTCTCGCAACCAGTAAGGGAAAATCCAAAACCCAAGTTTTGTTGCGCCATGCGTCTCCTTCGTTGCAGTCCGCAACATTGCGTTACACTTTTCAACAAGCGAGACATGCGGCTGTGACATCTTGTGGTTATGGTGTATAAGAACTTTCTTATTCAACAATCGTGGAGCGCTCTCATGCCCTGGAAACAGATTTTTACCACCTCTGCCCTAACCGCCGTGTTCGTGATCGTCTTTACCGCCGCTCTGGCGCTCATTGCCTGCACCGTCGGGGGCTTTGGCCCTGGGTACGGCCACGGCAAGTTTGGGCATCATGGGGGTGGGTACGCCATGGGCGGCTACCATGGCGGTGGCGACTGTGGGGCCGGACATGCCCAGGTGATGACCGGCATGGTCGCCCAGACCCAAGACATGCTGGCCCTGACCGATGCGCAGAAAGCCCCCTGGGACGCTCTGAGCCAAGCCGTGACCGGCGCGGCTGCGTCCATGAGCGAAAGCTGCAAGGCCGCCGGAGGCGATCAAGCCACCGCTTCTGCGCCGCAAGCCCTCGACCGCTATCAGGCCATGGTAGAAGCCCGCGCCAGCGCTTTGAAGACCATCCGCCCGGCCTTCGACGCCGCCTATGCGGTGCTGACCGATGAGCAGAAGGCGACCCTCGACGGCTTCATGAGCAACCACGGCTCCGGCATGGGTATGGGGCAAGGTATGGGTGCCGGAATGGGCTCTGGTATGATGGGTAAAGGGTGGTAATTTTCACCGTGTTACCGGATCAAGATCGGGGAATTAAACTTCCCCGGTCTTGATTTTTGGCTGGGGCAGGTTGAGCCGGATGTGTAGCTCGCGCAACTGCTCGGGCTTGACCTCGGACGGGGCGTTCATCAACAGGTCTTGAGCTTGCTGGTTGAACGGGAACAAGATGATCTCGCGGATATTGGGCTCATCGGCCAACAGCATGACGATGCGATCCACCCCCGGCGCGATGCCGCCATGCGGCGGGGCCCCGAACTTGAACGCCTTGAGCATGCCGCCGAATTCTTTTTCCACCGTATCCTGGTCGTAGCCCGCGATTTCAAACGCCTTGTACATGATGTCAGGGCGATGGTTGCGGATAGCGCCAGAGGACAGCTCAACCCCGTTGCAGACGATATCGTACTGCCACGCCAGAATGTTGAGCGGGTCTTCGTTCTGCAAGGCTTCCAGCCCGCCCTGAGGCATGGAGAACGGGTTGTGGCTAAACTCGATCTTGCCGGTATCTTCGTTCTGCTCGTACATGGGAAAGTCCACGGTCCAGCAGAACTTGAACACGTCGCGTTCCAGAAGACCCAATTCCTCGCAGACGCGGGTACGGACCAGCCCGGCGAAGGTGGCGGCTTTCTTGTGCTTGTCGCAGGCAAAGAACACCGCATCGCCGTTCTTTAGTCCGGCGGTTTCCTTGATACGGGCCACTCGGTCGGGTTCCAGGTTCTTGGCGATGGGGCCCTTGGGCTCCCCGTCCTCGCCGAACACGACGTAGCCCAGGCCACCGGCACCGTTCTCCCGCGCCCAGTCGTTGAGCTTGTCGTACCAGGAGCGGGGCTGAGCCGCTGCACCCGGCGCGGGGATGGCGCGCACCACGGCACCCTGGTCCACCAGCTTGGAAAACAGGCCGAAGCCGCCACCCTTGAAGGCCTCGGTGACATCGGTGATGACTATGGGGTTGCGCAGGTCGGGCTTGTCGGAGCCGTACTTCATCATGGCTTCGGCGTAAGGAATGCGCGGGAAGGGTCCGGGGGTGACCTTGCGGCCTGTGCCGAATTCCTCGAACACGCCGCGCACCACCGGCTCGATGGCGGCAAACACGTCCTCCTGGGTGACGAAGCTCATCTCCAGGTCGAGCTGGTAGAACTCGCCGGGCGAGCGGTCGGCGCGGGCGTCTTCATCGCGGAAGCAGGGCGCGATCTGAAAATATCGGTCGAACCCGGCCACCATCAGAAGCTGCTTGAACTGCTGCGGGGCCTGGGGCAGGGCGTAGAACTTGCCGGGATGCAGGCGCGACGGCACCAGGAAGTCCCTGGCCCCTTCCGGTGAGGAGGCGGTGAGAATGGGGGTCTGCATCTCCAAGAAGCCCTGGGCGGTCATGCGATTGCGCAAGGAGGCGATGACCTTGGAGCGCAGCACCATGTTGGCGTGCACCTTCTCGCGGCGCAGATCAAGGAAGCGGTAGCGCAGACGGGTGTCCTCGCCCGGCTCCTCGGCCCCAGCAATCTGCATGGGCAGCACATCGGCGGAGGACAGCACGGAAACCTCATCGGCCACCACTTCGATCTCGCCGGTGGAAAGCTTGGCGTTGATCGTTTCTTCGGAGCGGCGCACCACATGGCCGGTGACGCACAGCACGCTTTCGGGCCGGGCTTTTTCGAACACGACGAAAATGGCGGCGGAAATATCCACCACCACCTGGGTCAGGCCGTAGTGGTCGCGCAAGTCAATGAACACCAGGTTGCCATGGTCGCGCTTGGAATGCACCCAGCCGGAGATTCGAACGGTTTCGCCTTGATGGCCGATCCGCAGATCGCCGCAAGTGTGGGTACGGTAGGGATGCATGGCCGGTCCTTGGCTTTATGAGAAGGGGGAAGAATAGGGCGCAAAACACCGCGAATGGGCCGTTTTGTCAAGTGATAGTACCTGTTTCTCCCATTCGGTCAAACGCAGGACCGAATGATCTCGCCCTTAACGCTTCATGTCCCTGTAGAAGTTCTCGTGCGCTCCCAAAGCCAAGAGCTTAAGCGTGTCGTCGTCCGGCTGCGTATAAGCCAGTAGGCAGAGTTGATTGACGAGGTGGAACTTGAAGACCCGGACGCCAGAAAGATCGCCAACTTTCGCAGCGCCGAGAAGCGGGTTCTCGGCAATCTGGCGCACCGCGTTATCAAGATCGGCCTTCTGGTTTTTGTGAAGCCGTTTGACGGCGCGGGAAAAGGTCGGGGCGACGATGATCCGCATCAGCCGAAACGGTACTCTTCCGTCGCCTCTTCCTGCCGGGCGAGCAGAATGTCGCGGATCATCGCAAAGGGCAGGTCCGGGTTTTCCTCGGCAACCTTGCCGATTTGCGACCAATATTCGATCTGTTTGGGGACGGACCGGTGCTGAACATGGCCATGGAGACGGGCCTGTTCGACCAGGGTTTCCGAGAGTTTGACGTTGACGGCCATCGCTGCCTCACTTGTTGACGTGGCTTCAATATAGCCCATTAGGGACCAAAAAGGAACCCATGCTGCGGGGAGCCGTTCATCCTCTGTGTGCGCCTCTTGCCTCCCGTCTTGCCTCAGCTTAGCGAAGCGTATATGAAGGCCCCATGATGCTGATTGAAACTACCGACGCGCTGGCCGCGTTCTGCGACAAGCTGGCTTTCGCCGAATACATCACCGTGGACACGGAATTCATGCGGGAAAAAACCTTCTGGCCTAAGCTGTGCTTGGTCCAGGTGGCCGGTCCCGATGAGGCTTTTTGCATCGACCCCTTGGCCGAGGGCATCGACCTTTCCCCGTTGTACGCCGTTCTGGAAAATCCCAAGGTGCTCAAGGTGTTTCACGCCGCACGCCAGGATCTGGAAATCTTTTTGTGCAAGACCGGGCGCATTCCAGCACCTCTGTTCGACACCCAGGTAGCGGCCATGGTGTGCGGCTTTGGCGATTCGGTGGGCTATGAGACGTTAGCGGCCAAGCTGGCCGGGGCCCGCATTGACAAGTCCCAGCGCTTCACCGACTGGTCCCATCGCCCCTTAAGCGACAAGCAGGTGCACTACGCCCTGGCCGACGTGACCCACTTGCGCACCGCGTATGAACAGCTCAAGGGCAAGTTGGAAAAGAGCGGACGCTCCCATTGGCTGGAAGAGGAAATGACCATCCTGACCAGCCCGGACACCTACCGCACCCACCCTGAGGAGTCGTGGAAGCGGCTCAAGCATCGCTCCAAGAGTCGCCGGTTTCTCGGCATCTTGAAGGAGGTTGCGGCGTGGCGGGAGAGCGAGGCTCAGACCAAGGACGTGCCCCGCCAGCGGGTCATACGCGACGAGGCGATCTTGGAGATTGCCGCCCTGGCCCCCAAGTCGATTGAGGAATTGGGCCGCTCGCGCACCTTCCCCAAGGGCGCGGCCAATGGGCGCTACGGCCAGGAGATTATCGAAGCCGTCAAGCGCGGCAAGGCCATCCCCGAAGACCAGTGCCCGCCCTTGCCCGACCACAACCACATGCCCCCCGGTCTAGGGCCGGTTGTGGACCTCTTGCGGGTGTTGCTCAAGGTCAAGTGCGAGGCCCAAGACGTGGCCCAGCGTCTGGTGGCCAGTGGTGATGATCTGGATAGGATCGCCGCCGACGATCAGGCCGATGTGCCCGCCCTGCACGGCTGGCGCAAGGACATCTTCGGCGAGGACGCCCTGAAACTCAAACACGGCCAACTGGCCCTGACGTACCTGCCCGAGCAGAAGCAAATCCACATCGTGCGGCATTTTAATGGGAATTAACCATGGGTATTAAAGACGAACTTCTTGCCCGCGCTGAGTCCAAGTGCGAGCTGTGCGGCGCAACCGATCCTCTGGAGGTTTTCCCCGTGCCTCCCGCTACGCAAGCCGACAGCGCCGAGCGCTGTGTTCTGCTTTGCCCCGTCTGCCGTGCGCAAGCGGTACCCGGCGCGGATATGGACGCGCACCACTGGCGGGCCTTGAATGAAACCATGTGGACCCCGGTCGCGGCGGTTCAGGTCATGGCGTGGCGTTTGCTCACCCGCTTGAGCGGGGCGGAAGCCTGGGCGCGGGATTTGCTGGATACCTTGTACCTCGACGATGAAGCCCTGGCTTGGGCCAAGGCGGGCGAAGAGGGCACGAGCGCGGCGGGGGACGAATCCCCCCAGCACCGCGACTGCCATGGTGTGGTTCTGGCTTCGGGAGATACGGTCACCCTGATCAAGGATTTGAACGTCAAGGGGGCCAACTTCACCGCCAAGCGCGGCACGGCGGTGCGGGGCATCTCTCTGGTCCTTGATACCCCTACCCAGATCGAAGGCCGCATCAACGGCCAGCAAATCGTCATCCTGACCGAGTTCGTGAAGAAGAGTTAGGCCGCCCTAGGGTTGACTTGCGACTCGATGGCCGCGCCTTTCTGATCGCGGGCCGAGTCCAGGTCATAGCTTGCTTGCATCCCGATCCAGAATTCAGCCGAAGTTCCAAAATAGCGAGCGAGCCGCAACGCCGTATCCGGGGTCACGGCGCGTTTTCCATGAACGATCTCGCTCACCCGGATTTGCGGCACATGAATCGCCTTGGCCAGTGCGTATTGGCTCAGGCCCATAGGCTTAAGAAAGTCTTCCCGCAGCACTTCGCCGGGATGGGTTGGGGCAAAATCGGCCATGGTTTGAGACTCCTTAGTGATAATCGACGATCTCAACGTCAAGAGCGTTGCCTGCGTGCCAGCGGAAACAAACCCGCCATTGGTCGTTGACCCGAATGCTGTGCCATCCTTCAATCCACCTGGAACACCAGGGCCTTGAGGTACGCGGATTCGGGCAGGTGGGGGTGGACCGGGTGGTCGGGGGCGGCTCCGGCTTGGCGGATTAAGCGGCCGGTGCGCCCGGCCTTTTCCATACCGATGGCGCATTCCTGCAAAAATTCGGCGGCCCCGGCGTTGTGGGAGCACGAGGTCAGGAACAAGAACCCGCCCGGCTCCACCAGCGGCGCGGCCAGGGTTGCCAGCTTGCGGTAGCCCTTCAGCCCCGCCTTGAGGTCTTTCTTGGACTTGACGAAGGCCGGGGGATCGCAGGAGACCACGCCGAACCGCTCGCCCGCCGCGTCCCGCTTTTCCAACTCGCGGAAGGCGTCGTTGCGGATGAAGGCGCAGCGCTCCTCCACCCCGTTGAGCTGGGCCGCCTGGCGCGCCAGATCAAGCGCACTTTCGGAGCTGTCAACAATCACCGCCCCAGCGGCCCCTGCCGCCACAGCGGATAGCCCCAACCCGCCCGCGTAAGAGTAAACGTCCAGCACCCGTGCTCCCTTGGCGAGGCCAGCGACGAAGGCGCGG
>Ga0208863_1002237_pt1 | contig 10325 bp, 9 predicted proteins | sample RifOxyD3_FD_184040 | JGI IMG/M metagenome (GOLD analysis project Ga0208863, IMG submission 184040) | Soil microbial communities from Rifle, Colorado - Rifle Oxygen_injection D3 (SPAdes) | ecosystem: Environmental > Terrestrial > Deep subsurface > Rock core/Sediment | place: Rifle, Colorado...
TCTTTCTGAAACAGAACTTCGCATGATGGTCGATGAGCGAACAAATCGTTGGATTAAGATTCGTTCTCTGAAAGAATTAGACAAGACCAAGCTCTTTATCAGAGATATCAAGTGACGTACACGTTTCAAGAGGGAGGGGTATATCGCCACTGACGAAGAGCTCAAAGAGTTCAATGAGAAACAGAATAGGTGGCGTGAAAGCATTATAAACAAAAAGCCTATAGTACCAGAGATCTTCCATATCAAGAAGAATGGGCTCGATGTGCTTATTAAGGATGGAGTCACTGTCTATAAGTGCAAGGATGGAACGATCTACAAGATCGATCACCGTATGCGACTACTTCACCAGAAGAACTACAAACGACTGGAACTTATCGTCCAAGAGTGTGCGGAAGCGGGACTTCATGTCGATTGGATTGCTAAAATATTCTGTATTGGTTCAATTTGGAAGCGAAGAGTAGTATATATCGCAAAGAAACTTGGATACAATATCTCCACCACTCCAAGATCCCAGTTCAAGACTGCCGAGACTCTCCGAGTGCTCGATGAGGATGGTATGTTCATAGTGGAGAAACCAAATCCATACAGGGTAGAAAATCAGTCAAAAAGTGCTGACGGAATGGTGAAGAAATAACAAAAAAGGAGCGAATCGCTCCTTTTTTGTTAAGGATACCCCCTGTTGCTTTACTCTTCAAACTTCTCCACAAAATCCTTTAGTTTCCCGAGGATTTTTTCATAGAATGACTTTCTTTCAGCAAGTCTTACTGGTGCGGTTCTTGTTTTTACGATATCTTCAATGATAGGATTCTTGCCTGTATAGAGATAATGTGAAAGAATTTCTGCGAACTGCTCTTTATTGACTCATTCTTCTTCACAAAGCCTTATGAAATACTCATTCTTTTGAATTTGCATAAATTTCTCGAATTCTGATGCAATATCATCACCGTTCTTGATTCCACCTAGATTCTCCTCGATAAATTTCTCAATGAGCTCCCTTTTGCTTCGGAGTACCGGATCGGATTGGACGATATCCATGATAGTTTTTTTCTGCTTCGATTTCCCTTCTCCACTTGCCCCGTATAAGTTCGCAAGTAAGGCAAGAATATAGTCAATATTTATCTCGTCTCTTCGTATAAGTTCAAGTTCGAAATCCACATCCTCGAGAATGGAAACCTTTTCTTTCGAACTCTCCTGCTTTACCTTCTCATATATATCGAGATATTTACTTTTGTAGTCTTCGAAGGTCTGTTCATCTATAAGGAGAGACTTGGGATCAAAATCCGAGAATGTCATGAGTGTATTCTTAATCCGGAGAAGTTCACGGAAGAGTTGCACAAATTTAAGTTGTTCTTCTTCGGAAACAATATCATCCACAAACTCTACCCGTGGGGCAAGTTTGAGAAAATTCCTAAGTGTTTCATTGAACCGCTTTATGTACTCCTCTAATGGCTCAAGGAGAACCACATCAATAGCCTCTTTATTTGAAAATAGTGTAATTGCCTCATCGGTATTCTTCTTTAAATTCCTAAAGCAAACAATATTTCCAGCTGACTTCTTTTCATCGAGGATACGATTGGTACGAGAAAAAGCTTGGATAAGTCCATGGTAGCGGAGATTTTTATCGACATAGAGCGTATTGAGAGTCTTACTATCAAATCCCGTGAGAAACATATTCACCACGAGGAGGATATCGATCTGCCTTTCTTTTACTTTTTTCGCGATATCGTTGTAGTAATTATAGAACGAGGTCGAATCCTTGGTGGAAAATGCTGTCCCGTACATAGCATTATAATCCCCGATGAATTCCTCAAGTTTATCGCGAGAATAAGCATTTACTTCATTCGTAGGGATTTCGAGCTCTATATCATCAATTATCCCATTCGCATCCTTATCGTCTTCATTCGCTCCGTAAGAAAATATTGTTGCGATCCGTAGATTGTGGAGTCATGCCTTTTTCCTATCTCGAAAAAGCTCATAGTACTTTATGAGTGTATCGACATTTGATATACAGAACATACCGGTGAAGTACTGATTATGTGTTTTCGTAGCATGGTGTGCGAGAACATAATCAGTAATCTTCCCAAGACGTTTTGGGTCTTCTAGGAGCTCTTTTCGGTTGATATCTTCCACCTCGATATCAAGAGCGGTATTCGCCCCAGTCTTTTGTTTATATTTTCCAACATACTCAATGGAAAATCTGAGGACATTCTCGTCACGGATTGCATCAGTAATGACGTATTTATGAAGACAATCTCCGAAAAGATCTTTGGTTGTCCTCCCGTCACTATTGTTCTCTGCAAGTATCGGAGTTCCGGTAAATCCGAACATCTGCTTATTCGTGAAAAACTTCACGATACGTTTGTGTGTATCTCAGAACTGGCTTCGGTGACACTCATCGAAAATAAAGACAATCTTCTTGTCTTTTATTACCTGCAATTCTGCGAGGTATTTTTCTTTTGATATCGCAGTATTGAGTTTTTGAATAGTGGTGATAATAAGCTTCGGCTCTCCGAGAATTTGTTTCACGAGAGAAGAAGTATTATCCGTGCCGTCTACACTTCCTTTTGAGAATGCATTAAACTCTTTAGAAGTCTGATAGTCGAGATCTTTCCTGTCCACGACAAAGATCACCTTCTCCACTTCAGGCATCCTCATGAGTATCTGACTTGCTTTGAATGAAGTGAGTGTTTTTCAGCTCCCCGTCGTGTGCCAGATATAGCCGTTTCGATCTGTATCTTTCACTTGTTTGATGATCGCTTCCGTCGCATAATACTGGTATGGTCGCAGGATCATGAGATTTTTATCCGTCTCATTAAGCACCGTATATCGCGTAATCATCTTTGCGAGATGACATGGCTCGAGAAATATATCCGCGAAATCTTCGAGTTTCTTGATATTTTTATTCTCCGGATCCGCCCAGAAAAATGTTTGTTTGAATGACTGTTTTCGGTTGTTTGCATAGTACTTTGTATTCACTCCATTCGATATGACGAATATCTGAATGTATTGAAATAGTCAAAGTCCACTTCCGTATGAGTGTTTCTCATATCGGTGCGTCTGATTAAAGGCCTCTTTGAGTTCCATTCCTCGTCGCTTGAGCTCTATTTGTACGAGTGGAAGACCATTGATAAGAAGAGTGACATCATACCGATTCTCGTATGCACCCTCGATAGTGATCTGATTTGTCACCTGAAATTCGTTTTGACACCAAAAATCCATATCAATGAATCGTATCCACTCAACACTCCCATCGTCTCGTATGAGTTGCATCTTATTCCTGAGAGTTTTTGCTCGCTCAAACACATTTCACTTATTGAGATGATTTACAATCTTATCAAACTCTTTGTCGGTGAAAACCATCTGATTATGGATCTCAAGTTGCTTCTTGAGATTCGCAACAAGATCTTTCTCGTCTTTAATGGTAACACGAGAATAATCCAGCTCCGTGAGATGGGCGATAAGATTGTTTTCGAGAGTTTGTTCGGATTGGTGAACCATATATTAAGTAGTTACAAAATTATCGTATCTATCCATGTACGCGGGGAGGTCTTGTTCAAATAGAGCTCGACTATAAGATACTCACTCGATGGGATTTTCCTCATCTAGGAATTGATTTAATTCTATAAATTTCTCATCGTAGTAATCGGTTAGTTCTTCTAATTCCCAAGAATCTATTGCAAAGTATATACCGAGAAAATATTGACATAGATTATCAGTCATTTGCATAATGAAGATTGCGTCTTGCGTTGTGCTTATTTTTTCTTTGGGGGATGCCCTTCAATGTGATATATCTCAAGTTTCATTTCTATAATTTCAAAAAATTCTCATTAATTCAAAAAGCTTATCAGCAAATTCATCAGGAAAAATAGTATAAGTACGCAATATTCTTAACATCATTCAAGATGCATCTGGAAATTTTAAGTTTTTATATTTTTTCTCGGAAAAATCATCTCACTCGTCTTTTTTAATTATTGTTTTTGCGATACTTTCCATGAATGATTTACATGCCTCAATAGCAATATCCGGATGACTTTCGAGGTTTTCAGCAATCTTCAAAAAATGAGTATCAAGGTGGTATTGAAACTCCGGATTTTTTTCAAGATTATTTTCGATAATCGCCTTTGATTGCTTCATAAATTTGAGTTAAACAAACATCTGTTGTAAAAGTCATTTTTTCCACTTCTCAGTTTGCTTAATTTCAGAAGTTATGACTTCTATTTTCTTATCAATCTCAGAAAGAAATGAAGCGATTTTTTGTTGTTCAGGGAGAGTTGGAATCTCTGTAAGCATTTCAGCAAAAACTGAAATCCAATGTCTTCAATGCCCACCTATCTTAAATTGTATTTGCTGTAATAACTCAAATAAGAATTTAATATCGTTTCATTCGGTTGCATGAAGTATTTTCATTGCAGAAGATTTGGTTTTGAACGGAAAGTCAACAAATTGGGAAGCTGTAGTAAAGTCGTCAAAGATTATCACAGGAAGTCATTTTTGAAATATTCAATCAGTTTCATCCGTATATCATAAAATGAATGTTTTCCCGGCGGTCAAAACAGGGGTGTTGTAACTATCATTGTACTCTTTGTTTTTTACAAGATAGTTTGTTGGTTGCTCATAATTTAGCAGATCACCTAGTTTCCTCTCCTCCCATTTCCCAAAATCCTTCTCATCTTCATTTTTAAATTGTATCTCTCTTGAAAAAATTTTTTGCACGACTCATTTTTTATACTCTTCGAGAAGAGTTTTTTTGGCCTTAAATTTTTCTATTTTTTCATCGACCGTCGAGAGAAATGATGCGATTTTTTGTTGCTCTAGTGCCGTAGGAACGGTTAAGATAGAGTTTTCAAGTAATTTTTGTCATAAAGTTTTATTCCTTCCCGCTCATCCAGGAGAAGCTAATTCTAATATTCTTTTTCCTTTCTTTGTAAGAAAATATCTTAGTAAATATGCTAAATTAGCCTCTTTAATTAAAGGCCTATACATAGGAAATCGATGTGATCAAATCATTCCTAATTCTGCTCTTGTTGTTATGGAAATTGCTTGTTCCCATGCAAAAACAATGTTTAAAACTAGAGTATTTTCTTCTATCCAGAAGACTCTTTTATTTCACAAGTCCTTCCCATTTACTGGCTCTTTATGGAAGATGCCTTTTCAATGAGATCTAATTCAGATCTCCTGATAGGTCGCTAGAGAATCTACTTCAACGGGCAATCAAGCTCGTTCGGTTAAATTTCAGAATGTCACATCTTTCCATTCATCATGAAACTCTTGAAATCTGAGTTTCGGAACTTTTGTCAGATGTTTGGACTTAATAGTCATATCTATTGAATTGAAATATTAATGACTTGCTTATATTCTTTTTTCATCTTCTGCCAGAATCATATCGCGTAGATTGAAGGTTCAACGGTTATATCAAATATGTGGTAATGCGTGCAAAGCTCTTTTATTCACCTTCTTCCCAGTCACTTTTCCAATGAAATCATCTTGTCTATAAAAATATCCTCCCCTTTCTTAATCTTAAAGAAAATCTTGTTTGATCCACCTATTGATCATTTTACAAACACCTCGTCTTCTTTTGGTTGTTCAATCTCAAATATAACTCCATTGTATAGAAACATGTGCTTGTATATTCCCAATCTTATAAGTAGCCTCAATACAGTATAGTATGCCCTTCAGAACCAATTATTATGAGGATGAAAGTCTTTGAAGGGAGTAATTTCCATTAATCATTTTTTATAATTCTCATCCTTCGAGCCGTAAAAAACATCCAGAATATTTCGAGCATCTTGAATACTGATATTTTTTTCCTTGAATGTTATTTTGGAAGTCTGCATGATTTTATTGGTTCTAAAACTTAAAATGGGCCCTTAATACCTAATTCTTTACAAAACACCGAAATCCTCGCGTCCACATCTCCCATGCTTTTATCGAGTAGTTGAATTTGCTCTGCTATGTTATCGATGTCTACCATCTTTTCTTCTTCAAAGGTATCGACATAGTGAGATATATTCAGATTATAGTCGTTTTCTCGGACATCCGAGAGTGGTGCTATATGGGAATATTTTTCTATTGCTTCGCGATTTCTGTATGTGGAGATAATTTTTTCGATATCTTCTTCACGGAGCTTATTTTGATTCTTCACTTTCTCAAACCCCTCACTTGCATCGATAAAGATGATATCATTCGGATTTTCCCGGCACTTCTTGTACACCATAATACAGGCGGGAATACTCGTTCCATAGAAGAGGTTGGCCGGGAGTCCAATAACTGCATCGAGATAGTTACGATCATCGATAAGGTATTTTCGGATCCTTTGCTCTGCTCCACCACGAAAGAGTGCTCCGTGCGGGAGAATAACCGCCATCGTCCCATTGTCGTCAAGCTGATAGATCATATGTTGCACGAAAGCAAAATCTGCCTTTGAGCTCGGCGCAAGTTCTCCGTATTGAGAAAAACGATCATCACTCATCTTGAGACTATCTGCTTTCCATTGAGCGGAAAACGGAGGATTTGCCACTATGGCTTCAAATTTTTTCCCAAGATGTTGTGGATGATCAAGGGTATCTTCTTGTTTGATATTAAAGTTACTATAGGGCACTCCATGAAGAAGGAGGTTCATACGAGCAAGATTGTAGGTTGTATGATTCATTTCTTGTCCATAAAAATCTGTCACATCTCCACTCACCTCACGAGCTACGCGAAGAAGGAGTGAACCAGACCCACACGTTGGATCATAGACAGATTTAAGTCGAGTTTTTCCCGTGGTTACGATTTTCGCAAGGACTCTCGAAACCTCTTGTGGGGTGTAGAATTCCCCAGCCTTTTTCCCTGCGGCACTGGCAAACTGTCCGATCAAATATTCGTAAGCATCACCAAGAATATCTATATGAGCATCTTGGAGTTGGAAATCTATCTGATCAAGATGGTAGAGGACTTTCGCAATGAGTTCGTTTTTTTGATCTTCAGTTTTTCCAAGCTTTTGAGATCAAAGATCAATATCAGAAAAGAGTCCATTAAAGTCATCTTCGCTCGCTGTACCCATTGTCGAGTTTTGGATATTGGCAAGAACTTTCGAGAGATCAGAGAGTATAAAATTACTCGATTCACCTTCTGAACGAGAGCTTCATTTTTTCGCGAGATGCGAAAAGAGTTCCGTTGGCCTGAGAAAATATCCGATATCTGGAACGGAGTTTTCCTTTATAAGCGCAAGCACTTCCTTTCCTTCTGGAGAGTTCTCATCGATTTTTGTATAGTCCTTTATTTCTTCGTTTTCGAGAAGCTTGTTTGCCTCGAAAAGCATCTTTTCAGAAAGATACTTATAAAAGATGAATCCCAGCATATAGCGTCGGAATTCATCGGCATCCATTTTTCCTCTGAGAGCATCGGCAATATTCCAGAGTTGTTGTTGAAGTTTCTTTTTTTGCTCTTCGGACATAGTGGATCGATAAGTATTTAAATCATAAAAAAGCAAAGACTTGTGTTCTCCTCTGCTAAACAATCGCTCAGATTTTCAATATATTTTTCCCTACTGCAAGGCTTTCTTATGGCTTGCATTCTATATAAAAAGTGATTTTTTCCAAATAAAAAGAGATTACATAGGTTATTTAAGCATTAAAGACTGATACTAGCTTCCCAAAAAGTTTGTATCAGCTTTTTCGAACATTGTTTTAATTACCCTCCTTTCTTTTATGTTTCTTGAAGAAAATATCCCTTACTGCCTCGGTAAATTCTTTCTTGATACGGAAGTTCTCCTCTTCGGTATTATCCGAGAAAAAATAATTGAATTTTCTTTTTTTCAGCTTTTTAGGCATATCTTTAGTATAAATTAGCTGATACTAACTTTCAAATATCGCGATACTAACTTTTTAAAACGGTAGTATCAGCTTTTTTCAAGCATTGTTTAATTCCCTAATTTTCCTTCCTTCATCATAGCATCGAATATTTTCTTCATGCCTTCGGTTGCCTCTTTCTTTTGTTTGTCATATGAAGTGAACACATTGCTATCTGGGAACTTCTGGAGTCCAGTTTGGAGATATTTATCGGTTACTTCCATGAATTTATCTGCCACCTCCCCAGTACCATAATCTGAAACATTGAGGCTCATTCTCATTTCTACTATATTCTCCAATGTCTTCTGGTTCGTATTATCGAGATCCCATTTTTTTTCATAGATATCAAGTATCTGTTTATCAAAGCTATTCATACCTCCTCGTGTAATTGCAGACAATTTATAACTATCGGCTAGCATATTATAGAGTTCTATTTTCTTTTGTTTATCAGATGTTCCGGCAATAGCTTTTTCTAGATATTCTACAGCACTATAGTATTGCATGTTTTTATATGCCTCTCTTCCGCGTGTTTCATTGGATTTATAGAATATAAATATGGAAACTAGAACAATGACAATAAGGATAATTCCAACTTTTTTTAAAATGAGGCCTGTTTTCATATATGGATTTGATTATGAAAAATAAAGATAAATGAGGGATTTACTATTTTTTAAGAGATTTTGGAATCTGTATCTTGTAATGAGTATGTTCATTCCAACCAACCACCACCGTATGTCCCGCATTCATTTTCTTTTGGAAGTCCTCTATCCATGCCACTTCATCGGCTATGAACTTCTTAAGCTTCGGTTCATCGTACTCGGCGTATACTGAAATATAACGAGTTATGCTATCAAGTGCTTTCTCATCTGGCACTTTTCATTGAAGAACAAGCTTTGTTTTTTTGACTGCTTCATTCACTATTAATTGGAATGTTTTAGTATCGCCATTCGATAGAGCATAGGCATTCAGTATGAATTGCATACTATATCGGCTTAAATCCTGAAATAATAGTGATTTATTGTCTGATTGCAGGATTGCTTTCGTGATAGAGTCCGTGCTAATATTCTTTCCTACCCAGTCGGCATATGTATTTATCTCATCGGAGATTTCTTTTGAGAACTCTGGAGTTTTGGAATCTGGCAAATATGAAGTGAGGATGTTTTGAATCTGCACGAGTTGTCCTTTTATCTTTGGGTTCTTTGTTATAGTCAAAGCCTTTTGAACTTTATCTATAATCTTAGATATCTTTGATTGAAAAATGGCTTCATTTCCGCTGTCCTGTTGCTTCAACCGCTGGACATAGCCTGCTATTTGCTGATCCAATAGACTGCTTCATGCAGTGGTTGCCATGGTACTTCCAGAGGAAGTGACACCATTGGCAAAAGCTCAATGAGAAGCAAATAGAAGAGATGCTCCTAAAATACTAAGAAATATGGTTTTTTGCATAAAAAAAATGGTAAAAAAATAATTTTTACCACAATAAGCATTTTGTTCGGTTACTCTGGCGAACAACAAAGGGGCATTTTACGCTCCAAGTGTTATTCGCCAGAATATCACATTTTCTTTTCAGAAAAGGGGTCGAGACATAAAATGCCCCTGATTGTTCTGAAGAGAAAATGTACAAATATGATATTCTGGCACGAACAATATATACATATTTCTATATAAAGCAAGTTTTTTATTCAAACTGTTTCTTCGCATTATCATTTGCTTTTTTAGTTTTTATTCATATTATCGGATGTATCCTATATTTAAACAACATAATTTATGTGAAGACCAAAGAAACAAACACTATGAGATCGGATTCGAGAAGTACGCGAAAAACGAAAACTTACTCAGGATCAAGTTGCAAAGCTCGCAAAAATTCCGAATATCTCAATGTCTAAGACGGAAACTGGATTAGTGAAAAATCCATGAATCGTCACTGTTACAAAAATTGCCCGTGCTCTTGAAACAAGTATAGATAGTCTCGTGGAAGGTCTCTTTATCGAAAAGAAAGACAAAGACGAGAAATAATCATTTTATCCCCTCACCTCTCTATCCATGCTAAAGGGTGCGATATACTGCCGAGTCTCCACCGAAGACCAAGAAACAAACGGAATGAGTCTCCCCTATCAACAGGAGGCTTGTTTGAAGTTCGCTTGAGCGAATAGCTTGAATGTCCCGAAAGAGCTCATTTTCATCGAGCAATACTCGGGAGGATTCTTGGAACGTCCAGAGCTCGATAAACTTCGTCTTTTTGCCTCAAAGAAACTCTTGGATTTCGTTATATTCGCGAAACGTGACCGTGTGGCACGAGATCAGTACGTTTTTCAAAAAATTATGAAGGATTTTTCGGATGCAGGGGTTCAAGTATTCTATGCAGAGGAGAAACTCACGGGAGATATCGCAATGGATGACTTTATGGGATCAACGATTATCGGATTTGCTTCTTGGGAAAAGGAACAAATACGAAAAAGATGTCATGCCTGAAAGATACAACACGCACGTCAAAAC
>Ga0208863_1002238_pt1 | contig 10322 bp, 13 predicted proteins | sample RifOxyD3_FD_184040 | JGI IMG/M metagenome (GOLD analysis project Ga0208863, IMG submission 184040) | Soil microbial communities from Rifle, Colorado - Rifle Oxygen_injection D3 (SPAdes) | ecosystem: Environmental > Terrestrial > Deep subsurface > Rock core/Sediment | place: Rifle, Colorado...
TTTGCACGTCTTTTAGCTTCACCCATTTGGTGACTCTCCCTGATAGCCTAAACCTCAATAGCTGCGTACTTTAGCGACTGGTTTTACAGTGTCAACTGCCGGAAGTAGGTTCAAAGACTGAGCCGCAAGCGTGGAAAGTGTCGGCAGTAAAAGCGCGACCCCACCCGACACAGGCCGCCGCTAGTGATAGCCGGCGATTTTCTTTTGGTTTGGGGGTGGTATTGAAAAAGCGTGGTGACACACTGGTGACATGACACACAATGCAGCGTAAATAAAAAAGGCCTGCATCGCTGCAAGCCTTATTCTATATGGTGCCGCTTGTCGGATTCGAACTGACGACCTACCGCTTACAAGGCGGTTGCTCTACCAACTGAGCTAAAGCGGCTTGTTGAAACTGGACACCAATGACTCTTGGTGGGTCGGGCGAGATTCGAACTCGCGACCAACGGATTAAAAGTCCGCTGCTCTACCGGCTGAGCTACCGACCCCTGCAAAGGAGCGCGAATTATACGTATTTCGCACGCTCTGTCAATGCAGAATTACAAACTTGATGCATAAAATAAGCGGTGCGCACTTTTATTCACTTCAACACAGTGTTTTTGAGCGAGCGCAGCCCATGAGTATCCGTCAACTAATTGACGTAGCGTGTTGGATCAACCACACCTGCAGCAGCAAACCCGGCACGGCGCAAACGGCAAGAATCGCATAAGCCGCACGCACGGCCTTGCTCATCCGCCTGGTAACAGGAAACCGTCATCGCATAGTCCACTCCCAGCAAATTCCCCAGTTGTATGATCTCCGCCTTGGACAAGTGCAGCAACGGCGCGTGCAAGGTAAGCGGATGACCCTCCACTGCGGCCTGAGTGGCAAGATTGGCCATGCGTTCAAACGCTTCAATATAGGCCGGGCGACAATCGGGATAGCCTGAATAATCCACCGCATTCACACCGATAAAAATATCCTGTGCGTGCAGCACCTCGGCCCAGGCCAGCGCCAGTGAGAGCATGATGGTATTGCGTGCCGGAACGTAAGTCAGCGGGATGCCTGCCGATTCATGTTGCGGCACAGCAATATTGTTGTCCGTCAAAGCCGAACCGCCAAAACCGGTAAGATCGATGCTTACCACCCGGTGTTCACACGCCCCCAGCGCGTCAGAAACGCGCTGAGATGCGGCCAGCTCGGAATGATGGCGCTGCCCGTAATCCACGCTGAGTGCATAGCAGTCATAGCCCCGGGCACGCGCCATCGCCAGCACCGTTGCCGAGTCCAGCCCGCCCGACAAAAGTACGACGGCGTTCTTCATCAGTGGCCTGCTGCGTTGTTCCATAGCATCTTATGCAACTGCATCTGAAAACGCACCGGCAGGCGATCACGCAATATCCATTCCGCCAGTTGCGTAGGATTTAGCGCACCCTGTGCAGGTGAAAACAGCACTTCGCATTTGTCGGCCAATCGATGTTGCGACAGAATTTGTCTGGCCCAGAGATAATCATTTTCATCACACAGGACGAATTTTATTTCGTCGCGCGGCGTCAGCAAGGCCAGATTTTCCCAGCGATTTTTTTCAACTTCGCCGGAGGCTGGCGTTTTGATGTCCAGCACCCGCATGACCCGCGCATCCACTGCGCCTATATCCAGCGCACCGCCTGTTTCCAGCGACACCTGATATCCGGCATCGCATAAGTCACGGAGCAGCGGCAGGCAGTTTTTTTGCGCCAGCGGTTCACCGCCCGTGACGGTGACATAGCGAGGCGTGTATTGCGCGACTTGTTTCAGGATATCGGAGAGGGTGTGGCTTTGTCCGCCGGTAAAGGCGTAAGCGGTATCGCAATAGCTGCAACGCAAGGGGCATCCGGTCAGGCGGATAAACACCGTAGGCAAGCCCGTGCGACGAGTCTCGCCTTGCAGGGAAAAAAATATTTCAGTAATGCGCAGTTGCGCGTCTGGCTCAGACATAGGTGACTACCTGGTCTCAGCGATCAGTTTTTTCGCTTTGGCAGCCGCCGCACTATCGGGATAATCGGCGATCAGTTGTTTGAGCGTGGCCGTGGCTCTGGCAACCGCTTTCAATTCATACTGACAACCGGCGATAGCAAACAGCACATCCGGCGCTTTGGTCGTATTGGGTTCAGCCTTGAGCAAACTGCGATAAGTCACCAGCGCTTCCTTGTAATCTTTAAGCGCAAACTGAGCGCTGCCCAGCCAGTAACGCGCATTTGAGGCATGCACCGAACCCGGGTACTTTTCAAGGAACGCTTGCAAGGTTTTAGCGGAATCAGCGTATTGACCAGCTTTTGACAGCGCATAAGCCGTTTCAATGGCCCTGTTCTCCGCCGCCGGATCATCAGGGTCAATCGCCGCTGCTGCCTCCACTACCGGCGCCACGACATCAACCGGTTTTGCTGCTTCGGCCTCTATGGCTTCGAAATGACGCAGACGCGCATCCAGATCCACATAAAAATCCTTTTCGCGCTTTTCGGCTTCCTGCAAGCCGTGCGCCACTTCTTCATTCTGCCCGCGCAATTTGCGGAGCTCGCCGTTCAATACGTCGATCTGCCCTTGCAGATCGAATATTGATTTGGTCTGTTGTTTGTCCTGCTCTTCCAGTTTAAGCACGCGCGCCTCAACCTGCTGGATTTGCTTGCGCGCATCGTCGTCCGAAAACAACCCCGCCTGCGCGGGAACGGCAAAACACAAACCCAGAAAAGTCAAGACGCGCAGCTTCAACATAGTCTTACTTTGCGTAGTTCAGATCGGTACGGCGATTTTGTGACCATGAAGATTCTTCATGACCGATCGCTTTTGGTTTTTCTTCGCCATAACTAACGCTGTCCAACTGACCTGCTTTCGCGCCACCCAATTCCAGCATCTTCATCACGCCATCCGCACGACGCTGACCCAGTGCCAGGTTATATTCGTTGCTGCCGCGCTCATCGCAATTGCCTTCCAGACGCACGTTACGCGCCGCATTCTTGCCCAGATACTCGGCATGAGCCTGTACCAGCGGCTTGTCGGCATCCTGCACCGCAGCCACATCAAACGGGTAATACACACTACGGCCTGCGAGAATACCGGTCGGATCATTCAGCGGATCAACAGCAGTTTTCGCAGCTACAGCCGAGGCCGTTGCCGGTGCGGTGGCTGCAGCAGAAGCCGCAGGAGCCGCTGGCGCGACAGCTGTCTCGTGCGGTTTCTGGCTGGCACAAGCGGCGAGTAAGTTCACCAACACAATACTGATAACAAGTTTTTTCATAGCCATTTACCTCATTTGATTAGTTTAAAGATGTGGCCCCCACACAGGTTCGCGCGCATCTCCGCTTTGCGTAAACATGTGCTGTTTGACACGACCGTCGCTGGACACGGTCGCCAATATACCACGACCTCGCGCCTCGCTGGCAAACAGGATAAGGCGGCCGTTGGGTGCAAAGCTGGGTTTTTTCTCCCATCCTCCCTCTGTGAGCGCCTCCATCTGTCCGGTCTGAAAATCCTGCATGGAAATATAAAACCGTCCACCGCTCAAATGTGTGAACACAAAAGATTTACCATCGGGACTGTGACGCGGTGAGTAGCTGCTGCCTGCAGCGAAGGTCAAACGCTGCGCCGCACCCCCTGCAACCGGCATGCGATAAACCTGTGCACTACCCCCACGGTCCGAGGTAAACAGAAAATATTGTCCGTCGGGTGAAAAATTGGGCTCGGTATCAATTGCACCGCTGAATGTGATGCGGCGTATGTCGCTGCCATCGGGACGCATCAGATAAATCTGCGAACTGCCGTCGCGTGTCAGCACCACAGCCAGTTGTTTACCGTCCGGAGACCAGGCTGGCGCGCTGTTGCTGCCGCGAAAATTGGCCACCACCTTACGCTGATGTGTATATAGCGATTGCACGAACACCGCAGCATGGCCTGTTTCAAAACTTACATAAGCCAGATGGCTGCCATCCGGAGACCAGGAAGGCGACATGATGGGCTCGTTTTGCTTCAAAACAATTTGTTCGTTGTAACCATCGCTATCCGCGACGATCAGGCTGAACATCTTCCCCTGCCGATTCACATAGGCAATGCGCGTGCTGAACACGCCCTGATTTCCCGTCAGTTTTTCGTAAATCAGATCGGCGATGCGATGACCGACGGCGCGTATCTGCCCGTCACCTGCCGACACAGCCTGCCCGATCAATTCGGCCTGTTTGACCACATCCAGCAGACGGAAACGAGCTACTATGCGCCCGTCAGCCTGTGCGCTAACCGTGCCTATCGCCAGCGCTTCCGTGCCGCGCACCTGCCAATCCGGGTAGTGCACTTCGGCAGCCTCATGCGGCGACTTGCCGGCAGGGTCAACCAGACGAAACAAACCGCTACGCAGCAAATCACCCGTCACCACCTCGTTGATCGCCAGTCCCAGCTTTTCATCTCCGCCGAATGGCACAATGGACACGGGAATTTGATGCTCCCCCGCGCCGATAATTTCGATGCTCAATGCAGCACGGGCCATCGAGGTATGTACCAGCATCAACACACCCAGCACAGCCAACAATATTTTTTGCATACAACAACCCCTCTTATTCAACTGGCTGAAAACCCAGTTTTAATTCACGAAAACGCTTAAACAAACCTGCATCAGCAGGCAACGGCAATGGTTGCGACTTAACAATCGCACGCTCCACCGCAGTATCATAAACCGCATTGCCACTGGATTTGAGCAGACGCGCATTGAGCACGGCACCACCCGGCAATACCGTCACCAGAAACTCGGCACGCGCATCCTTCGTCACATCCGGCGGCATTACGATATTGCGCCTGATTTTTCCGGCAATTTTACCGATGTATTCATCCACCACCCGACCTGTCGCCGCTTCTTGCGCCGCCCGTTCGCGTACCGCCTGTTCCCGCAGCGCAGCTTCCCGCGCCACTTGCAGTTCCGCTACCGAGGGTTGCGTCGGCTGAACCGGCTCCTTGCGAACTTCTTTTTTTACTTCGGGTTTTACCTTGGGTTTTTCAGGCAATTTTTCCGGCGGCTTTTCCACAGGCCGGGCTTCGATTTTCGGTTTTTTATCCGGCATCACAATATCCGGTTTGATTACTTCCTCCGCTTTGGCGGGCGGTGCAGGCGCTTCCTCTACCTTGGCCTCGACAGGCGGCGCCACCTCCGGCAGCCTTTGCCACAACTCCACGCTCAGCGTTGCAGGCGGTTCAGCCTGCCAGGAAAAACCGAAATACAACAGTGCGAAAAATGCGCCATGCACTGCCAGAGCCAACAAGCCGGCGGGTAGTTTATAGGGCTCATGGCTGGCTACCGCGCTCATTGAGTCCTGGCTTGTGTCAACAGACCGACTTTTTTGATCTGTTGCTGTTGCAAAACATCCATCACGTTGATGACTTCTTCGTAGCGCACGCTCTTGTCGGCAGAAATCACCACCGCCTGTTCCGCCTGCATATCCTGTCTGGATTTCAGAATAGAGATCAACTCCTCGCGCGACACACGGCTTTCCCCGCCGCCCTGCGCATGATCGCGTAAAGCCAGCGTATTATCCTTTTTGATGATTACTTCCAGCGGTGCGGGCGCAGGCACCGACGACTGGCTGACCTGCGGCAAATCGACCTGCCCCGGATTCATCATCGGTGCTGTCACCATGAAAATCACCAGCAATACCAGCATCACGTCGATATACGGCACGACGTTGATATCGTTCATCAGGCGGTTTCTTGAACGACGGCTTGATCTCATGGCTGGCGCTGAAGGACATTGGAAAATTCTTCGCTGAAACTTTCAAAGCGTGAAGCCAGGCGGTCGATATCATGCGCGTAGCGGTTATACGCCACTACCGCCGGAATCGCCGCAAACAAGCCCATCGCAGTCGCCACCAGTGCTTCGGCGATGCCGGGCGCGACATGCGCCAGCGTTGCCTGACCCACATTCGCCAGACCACGAAAGGCGTTCATGATGCCCCACACCGTACCGAACAAACCCACATACGGACTGACTGAACCGACCGAAGCCAGAAACGCCAGATGGGATTCCAGCCTGTCCATCTCGCGCTGGTAGGTCGCACGCATCGCACGGCGTGTGCCCTCCATGACCGCGCTGCTATCCACACCATGCTGTTTCTTCAGCTTCACAAATTCGACAAAACCAGCGGCGAAAATACGTTCCAGCGCCCCCTGATCGGCCCGCGCCGAATTACCGACCGCCTTGTAAACCTCATTCAGATTGGGATTGCGCCAGAATGCCTCTTCGAACTCATCCGTTAAGCGGGTTTCACGACGTATCGCGAACAGCTTGAGAAAAATGTACCACCAGGACATCATGGACACCAGCAGCAGCAAACCCATCACCAGTTGCACCAGTACGCTGGCATTGCTGATCAGATGTATAAACGACAAATCCTGCGTAACTTCCATTACCAACCTTTCCTAATGGGCATGGCGTGCAGCCACCCTGTAATATACCCGCGCTTCCCTTCCCTCACCTCAATCCTCGCCCGTAAACGGGCGAGGAAGCAAACGAATCGCTACGCGAACTTCTTTAATCCTGCCACTGCACTCGCAACGCTTCCGGCACCCTGACCGGTTTGAATGTTTCCAGCGAGACACTCACCAGATGCACTTCCGCTTCCGTCAACAACGCATCTTGACGCCGTACGGTTTGCAGCAGCGTGATGCTGCTGCGTCCGATATTCTTGATCTGCGCGGTGACGTCCAGCATATCATCCAGCAACGCGGGCCTGAGATAGTCCAGCTTCATCGAACGCACCACGAACACCACACCAAATTCTTTCATCAAACCGGCGTTGCTATAGCCGTGCGTGCGCAGCCACTCAGTCCGCGCGCGCTCCATAAAGTTCACATAGCTGGCGTGATAAACCACCCCGCCCGCATCGGTGTCCTGAAAATACACCCGCACCGGCCAGGTAAAAAGCATGTGTCTACTCATCCAGCAAATCTCCGCTGCCCAAATGACTCGCCACCGTCAGACCGAAATGCAAATAAGCGTTCGCCGTCGCCATGCGTCCGCGCGGAGTGCGTTGCAAATAGCCCTGCTGAATCAGATAAGGTTCCAGCACGTCTTCGATGGTGTCGCGCTCTTCGCCGATGGCGGCGGCAAGATTGTCCACGCCGACCGGGCCACCTGCAAACTTTTCGATGATGGTCTGCAACAGTTTCCTGTCCATCACGTCCAGTCCCTGCGTATCCACGTCCAACATGGTGAGCGCGGCATCCGCCACGGCGCGCGTCGCATCGCCGCCCGCCTTGACATCGGCATAGTCGCGCACCCGGCGCAACAGGCGGTTGGCGATACGCGGCGTACCGCGCGAACGTTTGGCGATTTCAAACGCGCCGTCATGCGACAAATTCATTTCCAGCAAACCGGACGAGCGCATCACGATGCGCTGCAATTCTTCAGGGGTGTAGAACTCCAAACGGGAAACAATACCGAAACGGTCGCGCAGCGGATTGGTCAACATCCCGGCGCGGGTGGTCGCGCCCACCAGCGTGAACGGCGGCAAATCCAGCTTCACCGAACGCGCCGCCGGCCCTTCGCCTATCATGATGTCGATCTGGTAATCCTCCAGCGCGGGATAGAGAATTTCCTCCACCACAGGCGACAGGCGGTGTATTTCGTCGATAAACAGCACGTCGTTCGGTTCAAGATTGGTTAGCAGCGCGGCCAGATCGCCTGCGCGCTCCAGCACCGGACCTGATGTGTGGCGCAGATTCACCCCCATCTCGCGCGCGATAATCTGCGCCAGCGTAGTCTTGCCCAGTCCCGGCGGGCCGAACAGCAGCACATGGTCGAGCGGTTCTTTGCGATTCTTGGCGGCCTGAATGAAGATTTCCAGCTGTTCGCGTATCTTTTCCTGGCCGACATATTCGTCGAGCTGCTTGGGACGCAGCGCGCGCTCCAGCGCCTCCTCCTGACGGGATGCAACGGCGGAGGTAGTTAAACGCGGTTCGGTAGTGAGGTTGTCGCTATGAATCATGCTTGCTTTTCAGAGGTTATATTTGCAGCGGTCAGCTTATTCATAAAGACAGTCATGTCAGGTCTTCCATATCGCAGCCCAGTGCTACTGCCAGTTTACCTAGTGTCGCAACAGAGGGATGGCTTTTCCCTGTTTCTATCTTGGACACAGCCGCAGAACTGATGCCGATCTCCGCCGCCAGTGCCCTCAACGTAAGGCCGCGATACTCGCGCCAGACTTTGAGCGGATTTTCGCCGGAAGTCAGACGCGCAACCATTTCCGAGGGCAGCGTTTCCTCGCCTGCGCGTATGGCTGCCATTTGACGCGCAGCATCGGCAATGTCATCCCGTTCTTCCAGTCTGGCCATCAACGCATCCCATTCAGCGATGGGTACGACGACAAAGACGGTCTGTCCGTTTTGAGCGATGGTTTGCAGTTTCATTTGTACACATCTCCACGAGGGGCGATTATTACCACCAATATCAGCAGTTCGCCATTTTGCACATCACATAGTGCGCGCCAGCTGCCTGCACGCAAACGCCAGAAATCCGAGCCTTCCAGCCGCTTCCAGTCACCTTGATATTCCGCCGGATTGTCCGCAATGGACAACATTGCCGCCTGTATCCTGCGCGCTATCCCGCCCGGCATTTTGCGCAAAACCTTGATTGCTTGCTTACTGTAACGGACGGCGAACATGGCACGAATGATAACCAATGGTTAGCACGGCGTCAATCAGCGATGCATGCGTACTGATTACGCCTTGGATAATAGCTTAAGCGCCTGACGTATTCCGTCCGATACGCCCACTTCTTTCGGCAATTGCTTCGCCGCCCAGTCAGCTTCCTTCTCGTTGTAACCCAGCGCCTGCAAGGCGTTGACGATGTCGCTGCTGACGGAAGAAACAGCGACACCTTGCGACGACGACGCACCAACAACTGCAAATTTCCCTTGTAATTCAAGCAGTAAGCGTTCAGCCGTTTTCTTGCCCACACCGGGGATTTTGGTTAAGCGCCCGGCTTCCTTGTTGGCCACCGCATCCGCCAGATCGTTCAGGCTCAGGCCGGACAGCACGGACAACGCCAGCTTGGGGCCTACCCCACTGATCTTGAGCAACAGGCGAAAGGCGATGCGCTCATCACTCGTGCCGAAGCCGTACAGCAGATGCGCGTCTTCGCGCACGATCAGCTGCGTATGCAGCACGACTTTTTCGTGCAGCACAGGCAGGTTGTAGAAAGTACTCATCGGCACGTCGATTTCATACGCCACGCCCTGCACATCCAGCAAAATCTGCGGCGGATTCTTTTCCAGCAAAACACCCGTTAGACGACCGATCATTTAAATACTCCTTACCAATCAAATTCTTGTGAAAGTTATCGCCAGCGATAGCAAAGCACCATGAAGCAGCATCGCGGCGATGGTGAGTTTGATCGCGCCCGCCAGTTGTTGTGGCGCTCCGGCATGGCGCAACAGCTGGCGGGCCGCTTTCACACTCAGCGGCAATGTCAGCAGTGCCAGCAACGACAACATCGGCAGCCAGCCCAGCGCAACACTCAACAGCAACCAGCCATAGGCCAGCGCCACGATTAGCGCATAGCCCCAACGCGCCTGTTGCACCTCCAGCCTTGCCACCCAGTGCAGTTTGCCCGCCGCGATATCCGCCATTCGATCGGGGAACTGATTGATATACAGCAAATTAGCCGCAAGCAATGCGTAGGACAAGCCTGCAATCAACGGCGCACCGGAAAACCCTTTTCGTTGCACGAAGTCCGCGCCCAGCACAATCAGCAGAAAACCCGCCGCCACACATAATTCACCGAAGCCCCGACTGTTCAATCGCAACGGCGGCGCGGAATAAGCCCAACCGATAAACAACCCGGCAAGACCGACATAAAGCAACTGCGGGCTGGAACACGCCATCAGCCACAACCCGGCCAGCGCCACACCGGCAAACAGCGCGAAGCCGAAATTGCGCGTCTGTCGTTCGGTCAACACGCCGTTCTGTATAAAACGGCTGCCGCCGGTAAAAGGAAAAATGCGCTCGGTATTTTGCGCATCCGTACCGTTCATGGCATCGTAATAGTCGTTCAGCACGTTCGCCCCGGCATGCGCCATCAAGGCGAACAATAAGGTGACGAGTGCGGTCGGCGCATCGAATGCGAGGCCATCGTGCCGGGCGATTGCCAATCCAAGCAAACAGGCCATCAGACTGGCCGTCAGGAATGCCGGACGGGTCGCGGCAACATAGCGCGCAAGCGGATTCCGAAAGGCGGCGCATGTGGGTTCCAGCGGCATTAAATCAGCCTCCCGCCACGCACCCGAAAACCTTGGGTCGCCAGCGCACCCAGCCCCAGACCGCCGTGTGCA
>Ga0208863_1002239_pt1 | contig 10318 bp, 7 predicted proteins | sample RifOxyD3_FD_184040 | JGI IMG/M metagenome (GOLD analysis project Ga0208863, IMG submission 184040) | Soil microbial communities from Rifle, Colorado - Rifle Oxygen_injection D3 (SPAdes) | ecosystem: Environmental > Terrestrial > Deep subsurface > Rock core/Sediment | place: Rifle, Colorado...
CGCCGCATCCAGCAGCATCAAAATTAAATCTGCGCGCTGAACTGTCTGATGGGTGCGCGCCATGCCCAGATTCTCGACCTCATCCTGCGAGACACGCAGGCCCGCCGTATCCATGATATGCAAGGGAATGCCACGTATCTGTATCGCCTGACGAATGACATCGCGAGTCGTTCCCGGCACATCGCTCACCAAGGCGACCTCTTCACCGGACAACCGGTTTAACAGGCTTGATTTTCCGACATTCGGTCGCCCCACCAGCGCAATATGCGCCCCTTCACGCAACAAACTTCCTTGTTTTGCGCGCTCCAGGGTCTGTTGCAGTTTAGCCTGAACATTTTGCAGTATCGAATCACGCAGACGGGTGTCAGCAACGTCGATGTCTTCTTCCGGGAAATCCAGCATTGCTTCAACCAGCATACGCAAACGCACCAGTTGATCAACCAGAACGTTGATAGCGGCAGAAAACTCACCCTGCAATGAACGCACTGCGCTGCGGGCCGCCTCGCTCGTGGTCGCATCAATCAGATCCGCTACGCTCTCAGCCTGTGCCAGATCCAGCTTGTCATTAAGGAAGGCACGCTGCGTGAACTCCCCCGGTTCAGCCAGACGCACACCCAAACTCAGACAGCGTTGTAATAGCAAGTGCAGCACGGCAGAACCGCCATGTCCCTGCAATTCCAGTACATCTTCGCCTGTGTAGGAATGCGGTGCGGGAAAATACAGGGCGATACCCTGATCGATGACTTGCTCATTCCCATCCAGAAAATCACTCAGGGTGGCATGACGCGGTGCAGGCAACCTACCCAATACCGAGAGTGCGATGGCCGCAATCCCCTTGCCGGAGATTCTCACCACCCCTACACCTCCGCGCCCTTGCGCGGTGGCTATTGCGGCTATCGTGTCAGCGTTTGGCTGCAACGGCCTCAGCCTCTAAGCCGCGGGTGATGTACCATTGCTGAGCGATAGACAATGCATTATTGACGATCGAGTACAACACCAGCCCCGCCGGAAAGAAGAAAAATATAACGCTGAAGGCAATCGGCATGATTTGCATCAACTTGGCCTGCATGGGGTCCGGCGGAACCGGATTCAGCTTGGCCTGAATATACATGCTCGCCCCCATAATGACAGGCAATATGTAATACGGATCAGCCGTTGACAGATCGGTTATCCAGCCAAAAAACGGTGCGTAACGCATTTCCACACTGGCCAGAATAGACCAGTACAGCGCGATAAATACCGGGATCTGAATTAAAACTGGAAGACATCCACCCAGCGGGTTAATTTTTTCGGTTTTGTATAAATCCATCATGGCACGATTCAGCTGCTCACGATCATTGGCGTGCTGTTGCTTGATTTTTTCCAGCTTGGGCGCGACCAAGCGCATTTTTCCCATGGAGCGATAGCTCGCTGCTGACAAGGGAAAGAACAGGATTTTAATCAGTACGGTCAGCACGATAATCGCCACGCCCCAGTTCTGCACCATGCCATAAATAAAAGTCAGCACCCAAAACATCGGGGTGGCAATAATCGTCAGCCAGCCGTAATCAACCGTCAGACCAAGTCCGGGTGAAATATCATTAAGACTGGATTGAGCCGGACCCGCGTAAAGCGGTACGGTTATGACCGATTTTTGCCCTGCCGCAATGGCCGGTACGGCCAGAACGACACCTGCCGAATACAGTCCGTTATCCAGCTTACGGGTAAAGAATTCACGATTTGATTTTTGCTCAGGGATCCAGGCGGCAACAAAATAGTGTTGCAACATACCTATCCAACCATTATCGGATTCCTTGGGATAATCAACCTTGGCTTTATCAATATCCGAAAATGCAACTTTCTGGAATTTTTCCTGTTCCGTATACACTGCTGCCCCGGTATAAGTAGGCAACATCATCGAATCGCCAACCGGAGCAACGCTATCGCGTATGAACTGGTAATAAGCAGATGTGTTTAATGCAGCAGCCGTACCATTTTCAATTTCATACGTAATATCAATAACATAACTATTCTTATGAAAAGTTATCAGCTTGACAACTTTAATACCGTTCGACTCTTCTGCAGTCAGTCTTATCTGAAGCTGATCTGCATTGGGTGCTAACTCGTAGCTATCCTGTTCAACAGTAAAAATACTGTTGTGATTAGGCATACCCTCGCCCAACAAACCAGATTGTGCTGCATAGCTGTGGGTATTCGCACCCTTTGCAAACAAAACAAAATGCTTATTTTTGTCTTCGCCATCAGGGTGATTTAAAAAATCCAGGCGCTGAATATCACCACCTACGCTACTGATCTCGGCTTCCAGAATATCTGTTTTAACCTTGATTACTTTTCCTGCCACCTGTTTTTCGGGCGCCTGAAGCATTGACGCTTGTGCAGCGACATCGGCGGCCTTGATTGTAGCCACGGGTAGATCTGACTTTGCTGTATTTGCCTGCTGAACAAGCGGTGGTTGCTGATAACGTTGCCAGCCATCCCAAATCATCATTAGTGAAAATGAAAGAATTAAAAACAGGAAAAGTCTCTGAAAGTCCATGGTGGTATTTTTATTGATTAATTATGGTGCCGGATCGTAACCGCCTGGATGCCAGGGATTACAGCGCGCGATACGCTTGATACTCAACCAGCTACCCTTGATCAGGCCATGTCTGGTTAAAGCTTCGCATGCATAGTGGGAACAACTGGGAGTGAAACGACATGTCGGCGGGCTCAGCGGGCTAATGAAATACTGGTAGCCATGAATAATTTTAATCAGGATTCTGCGCATCGTATTGCCACCCGATTAAAAAGTTTACTCAAGCCGTTAATACATGCAGTCTTATCTGTACGCTCTGAGTTACGCGCCATCACGACCAGATCGATGCCACATCGCTTGATGTCGTGGATACGAAAAAGCTCCCTGATCTCACGCTTAAGCTGATTTCTATCCACAGATTTTGGTATATATCTTTTGGCCACAACAATACCCAGCCTCGCATTTCTTGTGTTATTTACCACAAAAAAAAGCTTGAAATATTTGTCTGAGAGCACATGCGACTTCAGACACGGGCCATAGCCTTCGCTGCGCGGAATGCGTTGCGCAGCTGAAAAGCTATTTTGCTGCTTACACAGCGAGTTTTGCACGACCCTTGGCACGACGGGCACGGATCACTGCTCGGCCACCGCGTGTTTTCATGCGAACTAAGAATCCATGAGTACGTTTTCTTTTCGTTACGGAAGGTTGGTATGTGCGTTTCATTCTGAATTATCCTTGGGAAGTCATAAAACGCGGTATTACAATGCGTTAGCTACTTTGTGTCAAGATATATTTGCTTTATTGCCTGTGGATAAGTTTTGCTATCATCTGTAGAATACGCGAACACTCATGCTAATTTGCACTTCCAATTAGGTATATATGCAAGAAAACGCCTTCTGGGATACCTGTTTGCGCTCTTTCGAAAAGAGCCTCCCACCCCAACAATTTAATTCCTGGATCAAGCCTCTTAAATTAACGGATGACAATGGCCATCTGGTTTTAACTGCGCCGAACACTTTTACATTAAAAATATTACAGGATCGTTTTTTTCCTGAAATAAGCCGTCAGGCAAAGCTGGCATATGCCATCGTCCCTCAATTTGAATTCCGTGTGGTGGAAGCAAGCACCACCAACTCGCCTCCTCCACCTCCTGTGCCGGAGACGAAAAAAGTTGCCGTTGAAACTAAGCCCAAGATCGAAACTTCCTTCAGGGGCTATGGAAAACTTAACCAGAGTTTGACTTTTGATAATTTTGTTATTGGTAAGGCAAATCAGTTGGCCTTTGCAGCAGCGACACAGGTTGCCGAATTACCCGGTATTTCATACAACCCGTTATTTATTTACGGGGGGGTGGGACTTGGAAAAACTCATTTGGCTCAAGCCATTGGCAACCAAATTTGCATCAACAAACCACTGGCAAAAGTTTGTTATATGCATGCTGAGCGCTACGTTGCTGACGTGGTACGTGCTTATCAAACTAACAAATTCGAGGAATTTAAGCAGTATTACCATTCTTTGGATGTATTGCTTATTGATGACATTCAATTTTTCGCCGGAAAAGCCAAGACGCAAGAAGAATTCTTTTACGCTTTCAATACCTTGGTTGATTCACACAAACAGGTAATATTGACCAGCGATACATTCCCCAAGGAATTAACGGGTCTGGAAAGCCGTCTGGTTTCCCGTTTTGGCTGGGGGCTTACCATTGGTATCGAACCCCCAGAATTGGAAATGCGTGTTGCAATTTTGCTCAAAAAAGCTGCCATCAGTGGTTATTCACTCGATGATGCTGTTGCTTTTTTTATTGCCAAACATGTCAATTCCAATGTACGGGAGCTGGAGGGAGCGCTAAAACGCGTTGAAGCCTATACCAAATTTCACAAGCGTATTATTTCAGTTGAAACAGCAAAAGAAGCATTAAAGGACATCCTGGTTGCACAGAGTCGGCAAATTTCTATTGATAATATTCAAAAGACGGTTGCAGATTATTACCGCATCAAAATTATTGAGTTGCTGTCCAAAAAAAGGACCCGAAACCTTACCCGCCCCAGACAAATTGCCATGAGCCTGGCGCGTGAATTAACCACTATGAGTTTGCCGGAAATTGGTAATGCATTCGGGGGTAGAGATCACTCCACCGTGATTCATGCATGCCAAACGGTAGTTACATTAAGGGCAAGCGATACAACCATTGATGCTGATTACAATATTTTGCTGCAAACACTGACGGGATAAGGTTATAAACCTCAATACGCGACTATAGTATGGTAAGTGTTTTAGAATGGCAAATCATAGCCAATATTCTTCAGACAATTGGGTATAAAGTTATGGATACATTGTTAATAAACTGTGCATAACTCTTGGAATGTTGTGATTTATTTATTTATCCACATAAGACCTGCCGGTAACCAACAGTAGCAACACAACCAAGTTTGATAATCAAGTTATTGTTTTTTAAATAATTTTTACAGTTATCCACTGTTTTTAAAGACATTATTAGTCTTATTAGGAATTTATATTATGTTTATTAAAAAGATAAGTAAGGAAGTTTTGCTCAAACCATTACAGATAGTTGTTGGTATCGTAGAACGTAAACAAACGATGCCCATATTGTCCAATGTATTGATTGAAAACGAATTTGGCAAAATTCGCTTTACTTCTACTGATCTGGAAATTCAAATAACCACCACAATACAGGCAGAATCCGACAGTGATACCGCTGAGGCCATAACGGTCGGCGGAAAAAAACTACAGGAAATATTGCGCATACTTCCCGACCAAAGTTCAATCTCGATTGAAACCAAGGAAAATAAGACTCAGATTAAATCCAACAAAAGCCGGTTTAATCTGCAGTCTTTGCCTGCACAGGATTTTCCAAAACTAAATATTGAAATTACAAATTCAAACAAATTGAAATTAAGTCAAACAGCGCTTAAAACGCTGTTAAGCTCAGTTCAATTTGCCATGGCTCAACAGGATGTTCGTTATTATTTGAACGGCGTTCTTTTTGTCATCGAAGATAATAAATTCAGGGCAGTTGCAACAGATGGGCACAGATTGGCTTATAACGCGATTGATATTGAAAATTCCTCAGAAAAACAGGAAATTATTATTCCGCGTAAAGCAATCATGGAATTGTCAAAATTGCTCAGCAATGACGACGATGATCAAATTGAAATTGAATTTTCGTCTCAACAACTTAAAGCCACTTTTTCAAATACAGAATTAATCACTAAATTAATTGAAGGAAAATTTCCTGATTATCAAAGAGTTATTCCTAATTACAGCAATCACTTGAGTATCAACAGAACATTGGTTCAACAGGCTTTACAGCGTGCGGCTATTTTGTCGAATGAAAAATTCAGAGGGGTTCGCTTTGTACTTACTGAAAAAAATCTGTGCATTATAAGTAGCAATAGTGAGCAGGAAGAGGCTCAGGTCGAGATTGAAACTGATTACCATGGCGAAGCCATTGATATTGGTTTTAACGTAAATTATTTGCTGGACGGATTGAATAACATCAGCAGCGAAACTGCCATTTTTTCCTTTGGCAGTCCTAATAGCAGTATTTTAATTACCTCTCCCGATGATCTGGACTTCCGATATGTTGTGATGCCCATGCGTATTTAATTTACGGGATAAATGCGAATTTTCCGACAATTTTATGTAATGTTTCACGTGAAACAAACCAATATCAAGAAAGAAACCGATGAGTGAATATGATTCCAGTAGCATTAAGGTACTTAAAGGCCTAGAAGCAGTCCGCAAACGTCCCGGTATGTATATTGGTGACACCAACGATGGTACTGGTTTGCACCACATGGTATTCGAAGCAGTAGACAATGCAGTAGATGAAGCATTAGCAGGGCATTGTAATGAAATTAATGTGATTATTCATGCAGATAACTCTATTAGTGTCAGCGACAATGGTCGTGGTATTCCGACTGATATTCATAAGGAAGAAGGAAGGTCGGCTGCTGAGGTCATCATGACTATCCTGCATGCAGGTGGAAAATTTGATAGCAATTCCTACAAAGTTTCAGGCGGTTTGCATGGAGTAGGTGTCTCTGTGGTTAACGCTCTGTCAGAATGGCTCAAGCTGACTATTTACCGTGAAGGCCAGGAGCACTTCATTGAGTTTCGCCATGGTGATCCGGTAGCGCCCCTCAAAATAGTCGGCCCTTCAAAGAAAAAGGGTACGCTGGTGCATTTTCTGGCTGCGAAAGAAACTTTTGGTTTGATTGAGTTCCATTTTGATATTTTGGCCAAGCGTTTGCGTGAACTGTCGTTTCTGAACAATGGCGTAAAAATCGCTCTGATTGATCATCGTAATGGCAAGGAAGAAAATTTCTCATTTACCGGAGGGATTAAAGGTTTTGTGCAATACATGAACCGCAATAAGACTGCGCTGCATCCAACTGTTTTTCACGCTATTGGCGAGAAAGATGGCATGACAGCTGAAATTGCCATGCAATGGAATGATTCTTATCAGGAAAATGTACAGTGTTTTACCAATAATATCCCGCAACGTGATGGTGGTACGCATTTGACTGCCATGCGTGCGGCCATGACACGTACCTTGAATCACTATATAGAAACTGAACAATTAGCGAAAAAGGCTAAGGTTGATCCGACCGGTGATGATATGCGCGAAGGCTTGACTGCTGTATTGTCAGTCAAGTTGCCTGATCCGAAATTCTCCTCACAAACCAAGGATAAATTAGTTTCATCTGAAGTTCGTCCTGTCATTGAAGAATTGATCGGTCAGCAAATGAGCGCGTTTCTGCTGGAAAAACCTAACGACGCAAAAATCATCGTGGGAAAAATTATCGAAGCGGCTCGCGCGCGCGAAGCGGCTCGTAAAGCCCGTGATCTAACCCGTCGTAAAGGTGTGCTGGATGGCATGGGATTGCCAGGTAAACTGGCGGATTGCCAGGAAAAAGATCCTGCTTTATCCGAGTTGTATCTGGTCGAGGGTGATTCTGCGGGAGGTTCAGCCAAGCAAGGTCGTGACCGTAAATTTCAGGCCATCCTGCCGCTTAAGGGTAAGATTCTAAATGTGGAAAAAGCACGTTTTGAAAAACTTATTAGCTCACAGGAAATTGCAACGCTGATAACTGTATTAGGTACAGGTATCGGCAAGGATGAATACAACGCCGACAAATTGCGCTATCACCGCATTATCATCATGACCGATGCGGACGTTGACGGTTCGCACATCCGTACCTTGCTGCTGACCTTCTTTTATCGTCAGATGCCGGAGCTGGTCGAACGGGGTCACATCTACATTGCACAGCCGCCGCTGTACAAAATCAAGCAAGGCCGGGATGAGCGTTATCTCAAAGATGATCTGGAAATGAAGAGCTATTTGCTGGGTAATGCGCTTAAAGATGCATCGCTTTATCCGTCGCTGGAAGCAGCGCCGATTCAGGGTGAAGCACTGGAACAAATTGCCAGAAAATATTTCCTCGCTGAAGCTGTGATTGATCGCTTGTCTCATTTCATTGCACCGGAAGCCAGTCATGCTTTGTTGATTTTACCTACCCTGTCACTGGAAGATGCAGAGCAGGCAAACAAGAGTGCGCAAATGCTGGATGCTGCCTGCGGTGGCGTTATCAAAGTGACAGTCGATAATGATGAAGAAGGTGAATTACGTCTGCGTCTGGAAAAACTTTATTATGGCAACTATTCAATTAGTTATCTGGACAAAGATTTTCTGAAAGGCAGTGATTACCGGCAGATTCGTCAAACCGCAGATGCACTGAGCGGACTGATTGCTCCGACAGCATATGTGTTACGCGGTGAGCAGAAGCGCGGTGTTTCCAGTTTCAAACAGGCCATCGAATGGTTGCTCGAAGAAGCCAAGCGCGGCCTCAGTATTCAGCGCTACAAGGGTCTTGGTGAAATGAACCCGGAACAATTGTGGGAAACCACCATGTTTGTTAAGAACCGTATTCTGCTTAAAGTGCGTATCGAAGACACTATTGCAGCCGATGAAATCTTTACCACCCTGATGGGTGATCTGGTTGAGCCGCGACGCGCGTTCATTCAAAATAACGCACTGGGTGCAAAAAACCTGGACGTGTAAATTTAACCGGGCGTATTTTTCTAAGGGCTACGATTTTCGTGGCCCTTTGTATTTATGCTCCGGGTATTAGCGGGATAGTTTTCCGCTGATATGTCAATCAGCGTCCAATACTTTCCACCTGTCAGCGTCCAATACTTTCCACCTGTCAGCGTCCAATTTTTTCCACTTTTTCAGCGGGCTGAGAGCGATTTTTACGCTGCTTGAAGCGGTAAGAATCGTTGCCGGTTTCGAGGATTTCGCAGTGATGGGTGATGCGGTCTAGCAAGGCCGTCGTCATTTTCGCATCGCCAAATACCTGTACCCATTCGCCGAACGACAGATTCGTGGTGATGATCAGCGAGGTCTTTTCGTAAAGCTGGCTGATCAGGTGAAACAGCAACGCGCCACCCGATGCCGGAAACGGCAAATACCCCAGCTCATCCAGAATGACCGCATCCACCAGGCAAAGCTGCCGGGCCAGATAGCCGACCCGCCCCAGCGTTTTCTCGCGTTCCAGTTGATTGACCAGATCGACAGCATTGAAGAATCGTACCCGTTTGCCGTGATGGATCGCAGTCACCCCGATGGCAGTCGCCAGATGAGACTTCCCGGTGCCCGTACCGCCTACCAGAATCAGATTGTGCGCAGTTTCCATGAAGGCGGCACTCGCCAGTTGCTCGACAACTGCCTGCGACAGCGGCGTCTCGGTCCAGTCTATGCCGATCAGGTCACGGTGGATCGGGAAGCGAGCCGCCTTGAGCTGATAGCGTAGACTCTTGAGCTGGCGATCGGTCTGTTCTGCCGCAATCATTCGTTCCATCCAGACTTCCGGGCGATGTACCTGTTTCGGTTTCTCGGCCTGCAATTCCCCCCAGGCGGTGGCCATGCCGTACAGTTGCAGCGCCTTCAAATTGGTCGCGTGATCAATGGACATTGCGCGCTCCCAGCAGATGATCGTAGCGCTGGCAATTGGCCAATGGCTCCGTCGTCAGGGCGATGCCATCCGGCACGTTGTTCGCTGCATCCGGCAAATTCGGCGAGATCAGACGACGCAATTCGTTCATCACGACCGAGGCATTGACCACGCCGCTTTCCAGTGCCAGCTCGCAGGCAACGGTCAGCGCATCGAGACCTGCTTCGCCTGCCATCATCAGTAATTCGACGAAGGCCCGATCCCCCTTGGGTTGCTTCAGGATGCGGTCACGCACCGTCTGAATCGGCTTCGGCAAATCCCACGATACAAACGGTGCGCCATTGCGCAGTGCACCGGGTTTTTTGTCCAAAATAGGCAGGTAATGCCAGGGATCACAAATCAACTGCTCACGACCAAACAGCCTGGCGTGTGCGGCGATCACCTCGCCCTGTGCCACGATACGAATCTGATCGGCGGTGGTTCTGACCGAGACTGCCTGACCTGCCGCGCTGGCCGGCACGCTGTAACGGTTGCGATCTACCCTGACCAGGCAGGTCGAGGACACGCGCATCATTTGCTCGACATAGCCGTCAAAGTGCGCCGTGACAGGCCGCAGCAACGGTTGCTCCTCGGCAAAGCAATCCACGATGGTGCGCTGACTTTGCGTTGGGTGGTTGCGCTGCGCCAACTCACGGCAGCGGATGGCAAGCCACTCATTCAAATCGGCAAAGGAGGCGAAGCGTGGTAAGCGCTCCATAAACCACGGACTTGTTGCCTGATCTGAATTTCCGCATGCTTGCTACCCTCAATACTGATATGGGTG